>OCZS010000394.1_pt1 | contig 14202 bp, 10 predicted proteins | sample 1539071 | NCBI WGS metagenome assembly OCZS01 (sample SAMEA3113584, study PRJEB22503) | soil metagenome
CGAAGAGCAATGCTCCGAGTGCTGTCTATCCTAGCCAAACAAAAGGGGAATGCGCTGTCTACTCGTATACTGCTCCAGAAGTTAGGAGCTAACAACCTTCACCATGTAATCCTGCAGGCAGAAAAGGAAGGATATATCAAACGCAAAAGAGTTAAACCACAAGGAAAGGGCAACTATCTGGTCTACAACCACTTGACTCCAAAAGGAAGGAGGTTAGCTGAGCTGAACAAGAAATTGGAGTAAAAGTAATGATAACTTACCTAAAACTAGACCTCATATTTTCTGTTATAACATGATAGGGTTGGAACAGACTGCATCATTGGCGGAACGATACGACTATAGACATGAGAAGTAAAGAAAGTTATGCAATTAGTACATCTTAATTTATAAAACGGCAGAGGGTTTTTTGTGTGGGTATGGGTAGCAGAAGAAGAAAAACTCTTGTAAGACCTGCAAGAAAGTCTCGCAGAGTGGATGGAAGATGTCCCAAATGCACCACCATAGTGAAGTTCAATGTGTCTGGCCCAATTGGCGACGAGATTTATGAGTGCACGGGATGTATGTCCAAGTTCCACATAAGCGAGTTGTAAAAACCTAATAGCGCTAAACTGCTTGGGAAAAGCCCCACCAGCCAAAGCAAAAAATTATTGCTACTCATCTTATTGTACGCCTGAATGATATTTCGCGCTCGTGCTCCATCTGTATAGTAGTATGGGTTATATTGTAGCGCTCAGCCAACACTTTGTTTATTTCAGAGAGGAGCTTGTTTGACTCGCTTAGCATCTGGTCGCGTACGACCACATGGCCACTAAGTGCGTCCATGCCAGTCGATATTGTCCAGACATGCAGATCATGGACATCTACCACTCCATCCAGCTGCTTAAGAGTTACTAATATTTCTCGCATATCAAGCTCCGACGGAGCGCCCTCCAGCAGTATACGGGTGCTATTTCTCACTATAGAATAAGCACTTCTTGCCACTAGGCCTGCTATCAGAAAGGCGACAAGCGGATCCACAATGGTGATGCCAGTGCTAAGAGCAATAAAGCCAGTAATGATGACTGCGACAGATGATATTGTGTTATAGACAACGTGGATGAATGCACTGTGAATATTGATACTGTTGCCGGCATGGTGCTTTAGCAGGAACATCACCACTAGGTTGCCTGCAAGACCGATACTTGCTGTCAGTAGTAGCAGCGGCGCGTCTATTATCCGCGGAGACATGACGCGGAGAAAAGCTTCGTACAAAACCCATAACGAAATTACTCCAAGCGCTACACCGTTTGCAAGTGCAACCATCACTTCAGCTCTATGATAGCCAAATGTCATTGCCCCAGAATGGCTTCTTGCCGCCATTGTTATTGCAAAAAGACTTAGTCCAATCGCCATCACGTCAGTGAACATATGCACTGCATCGCTCACAAGCGAAATGCTGTTACTTAAAATTCCACCTCCAGCTTCAACGACCGCTATTGCGGCGATGACTGCAAATGACAACACCAACATCCTCTTGGGCCGCAGCAAGCTAGTTCCCAATGTAGATAGTCTATGCTGTTTTCGGTATTTACAGATTGTTTCCGCTTACTGGGGCAAGCGCTAACCGCGCAGGATTCTTGTACTTTACAACCTGCGAAGCTCCTTCTTTTGGGTAAATTCCATAGATAAGGGCAGCTTTGGCCACAGTAGAGTCCTTCAAGGTGACCATGATTATCTGGCTATCCTTTGAGCGCTCGAGCAGTACCTTTGACAGTCTCTCAGTGTTCTCAGCATCAAGATGCGCGTCTACTTCGTCCATCAAATAAAATGGCGACGGTTTGAGTGACTGGAGAGCAAGTAGGAACACAGTGGCAGCAATCGTCTTTTCGCCACCAGACAGTGTCGTTGATTCACGGGGGACGGTCTTACCGGGGAACCGCACTAGCAGCATTACACCGCTTGAAAAAATATCTTCAGAGTTCTGAATCTCGAGCCACGCCAAGCCTCCTGTCATTTTCTCAAATGTTGCGCGTATATCGCTGTCAACTTTCTGAAACGCCTCCATGAAGACCTTTTCTTTTTCTTTCACTATCTGCTCAATGAATGAAACGATAGAATTACGCTCACTTTCAAGCTGGTTGCGCCTAGTTGACATGCTACGGTAGCCATCCATTACCTGTACATACGCCTCGTCTGCGCGGAGGTTGATCCTTGACTTGACTTCCTCATATTCGTCAGTTAACTCTTTGATCGCTATTTCGACATCCATCTCATCAAGGAGGTTCTTGTAACCAAGAGACAGAAGATTGTTTATCTGGCGAGATTCCTCACCAGTCAGGTCTGCAATGTCTTTTCGAAGCAACGCAGACTCCCGCTCTATTAAGTTGTACTCCTTTGACATTTTGCGCTCGCTCTCTGAGAGTGCTTTTATCTTGCGCTCATATTCTTGCAATATGCTATATGCGCTGCCTGAAGAAGCGATCATCTGCTGTTCCTGATCCCTGATCCCTTTGAGCTCCGCTTCAAGTGACTGCGACTTCCTATTCATCTCTTCTATCTGGCGTTTGCGTTCCTCTAGTTCAAGGGAAAGGCGCTCATTCTCTTGGTTCATGTCGGCTAGATGTTGCATATCAAGTTCCAGCTTGGATTCAAGTCCGCCAAGTATCGATATTGTCTGGCCAAGCTCGATATTCGCTACGTCTATTGCCTTTAGTATCTGGCTGTGTGCTATGTTCTTGTCAGCAAGCTCCTTTTTACTTGACGGTTCTTCCCTTACGCTCTGTAGCCTTGACGATAGCTTTTCCATGGCAGAAGAAAGAAGGGTAAGCCTCCTTGAATATTTCTCAAGCTCTGTCGAAAGCAAGTCGGCTTCTGACTGGAGAACCTCATTATCTAAGACGAGCCCTGAGATGGACTTTTCTTTTGCTTCCAAAGATTCTTTTTCTTTAGTAATGCTTCTCTCGACATCTCTGATAAGAAGCTCTAGTTGGACTCTCTCGGATTCTCCAGCGCTTATGCGCTTGAAAATTCCCTGTACCTCTATGTTCTTCTCCTTAATCAGCCTGGAGAGCTCCGCTATCATTGTACGGAGATTTCCCACGGACTCGCCAAAAAGTATCGCTTTTGTCATATCAGTTATCCTTCCTCCAAAGTCCACCGACATTGAACGTCCAGCAGGTTCGAACAGCTCACCATCAGCTGACACAGTCCTGTAGCCCTTCCTTGATAGCATGAATGCTGTAGATGAATTTCTTACAAGCAGTGTGTCTGAGAACAGGAATGCTGGCAACTTGTCATAATCAGAATGTACAAAATCTGACAGCCTCGCGATTACATTGACCTCATCACGGGGTGTATCCTGCTTCTCCTTAAAGCGGCTGACCACGTCAAGTGGTATTATCCTAAGACGTGGAAGCTTTTGCTCCTTGGCGTAGGCGGCTATCATTATCATAGACTTGATGTCATTCACTACAAAGGCTTTCATCCATTCAGAGCCTGCTGCAAGCACAGGCCGCTCGTAGGATTTGTCCCATCTTATTAAGTCGTGCACAAGTCCGCAGATGCTGAATCTGTCTTTTTCTTTCATCAATTCTGCAATAGCAAGATCCTCATTCATGGCGTTTTTGGCTATGGTGGCCCGTTCCTCAAACTTGTTCACAAGATTCTCTGCACGCACCAGTAGGTCTGTAGAGCTGGCCAGCTCCTTTTCAAGATTTAATTTCGACTCTGCAAGTTCGGATGCAAGTGTGACAACATGATGCAGTTTAACCCCATCAGACTCAAGTGACCTTTCAAGTTGTGCTATGCGGCTTTTTGTGGTCAAAATTTCTGATTGGAGCAAATTGATGGCTGAATGATTAGAGTCCTTCTTGTAATTGATGGTCTTGATTTTTTCTTCGACTCTGGCCCCAGCAAGCTCGATTCGACCCTTTAACGGTGCCATCCGTGCAAGCCTCTTTTCCGTTGTATCTCTAAAAACAGAGTATTTAGCAACATTGGCATTTATCGTTTCAATTTCACTATCGATTGCAGCAAGCTTGATCTTAAGGTCATTGACGGCAGCCTTCTTTTGCTCTGTTTCTTTCTTCAGTCTATCAGCGTCAGAATGGGCGCTTTCTATTCGCTGAACTGCAGCTTGCTTGCTCTTGTGAATGGAAGGCAGCCTCCTTTCAATGTCAGCTATCCGGCGCTCAAACTCACTCAACATAGCCTTTGTCCGTTCCGAGTCATGGACAATCCCTGATATTCTCATCGCAACCTGCGCCTTAGCTCGGTTAGCAGAGTCAACCTGTTGAATAAATCTCGACTTTTCAGCATCGAACTTTTCAATCTCTAGCCGCGTCTCCTCCATTAGATTTGAAAGGCGTGATGACTTTTGGTTGTTTGATTCAAGGATCTGAGTGCTTGTAGCCAGCTTGTACCTCAGGTTTCGTAAGGTGTTTGATATCTGCACTGCTTTGAACCTCTTTAGCTCCATGCTAAGCTGGTCATATCTTAGCTGTTCATTCCTTTCTGTCTCAAGCTCATCGATACGCTTTCGGATTTCACCCATCCTTGCAAATGCAACCTCAAGCCTCCTATCGGCCTCGTCCAGCTGCTTAAGAGCCTCTGCTTTCTTTTCGTCAAAGTATGAGAGGCCGACTATATCCTCTATTATACTTCTGCGATCTTCGGAATTTAGTTCAGAAATTCTTGTGATCATACCCTGCTGTACAATGTTAAGTTTGTTAGGAGCTGCCAGCACAACTTCAAGAAGCTCCATTATGGCAGTCTTGGTTACCTTCTTGTCGTCAAGCCAATACTGGCTCTCACCATTCTGACCCTCAATTCCACGCGTCAATGTGACCGTGTCAGAGTCAATAGGTATACCTCTGTCCCTGTTGTCAAACGTCAAGCTAACGCGGATGAGGCGGTGGTTGCTGTTCTGGCTGTCGTGGAACAACGATTGGAACTTGTCCACCCTCAGAGTTTTGGGACTGTTCTCGCCTATTGCAAACATGATTGCGTCAAGAATATTAGACTTGCCTGAGCCGTTTGGACCAGTTATAGCCACTAATCCCCTCTCAAAATGCACTGCAGTGTTCTTAAAACCAAATGACTTGAAGCCGTAGACTTCGAGCTTTTTAATGTGCACCAAGGATAGCTATCTGATTAGTTTTCAGGTAAGCTAATTATACGTTATCGCGCTCGATCCATCTCCTTTTAGTAAAATATTTTTCGCATGTATATAGTTGGAAAAGCTTTCTCGTTAGAGTACTATATAACTACCTGTTCTTTCGGCAGGAGGTGTTCGTGTTTCTGCACTAGCAAGCCTTGCTATCGGAATAGCCTTTATAACTTAATCCAGGATACATTCTTGCAAACCTATTTGAGAATACTCACAAAATTTATGATCCCAAGGATCATGGCGGATCCTAATTAGTTGAACATCAAGAACAAACTTAGTCTTTTTAAGAAAGGATTCGTTCAACATTTCAACCAGAAGAAATTTTTTATGATCAAACTATTAATTATAAGGGCTATGCATGTGAATTGTGTCGAGGCTTACAAAAGTGCACTATTTTCCAGTTAGAGGAATTGCCTGCCGAAATTTAGCACAAAACGCATTTTCTATCATATCGCTGCGACCAAAAACGTATCTGATGTTTCAGTCTCAATATGCCATGAGAGTTATGGAACGATATACTGTCTGAAAGTTCACTCAGAGAAAAAAAGACTAATAATAGATCAAAGAAAATGTGGAAAGGGTCAAATTCTATCGTTCCTTTTTGCCTTCGACAAATTCTAAGAAGTTTGACTTGGCGACAGAATAAGGCAACTGCACTGGTGGATGCTTGAAGCAGTAAGCCGATACACTATCAAGTGATCCAGAAATACCTCTGTCAAGTGCAATCTTGGTTGCCCTCACTGCATCTATCATCACGCCAGCGCTGTTATACGCATCAACCACTTTTAGTTTGAGGTCGAGCTCGACAGGGATATTGCCAAAATATCTCCCTTTCATGGTTATGTAGCACACTTTCTCGTTATCCAAGAATTGCACAAAATCTGATGGTCCAATCCTCATCGGTATTTCATACGGTGCCATTGCAGCTACTGCACTTGTCTTGCTCACTCTCTTGTCCTCTAGCCGATCCTGATCCAGCATATTGTAAAAGTCCATGTCACCTCCGATGTTTAGCTGGTAGGTCTGGTCTACCGTTACTCCGCGGTCTACAAAGAGCTTTACCAGTGTTTTATGAACGACAGTGGCACCAAGCTGGCTCATAACATCGTCACCAGCGCATGGTAATTTACGATCTTCAAATGCCTGCTGCCATTTCGCGTTTGATGCTATAAATACAGGGATTGCATTAATAAAAGCGCAACCTGCATCAAGGCAGGCTTCGGCATAGTATCTTGTTCCTTGTCTGCTTCCAACAGGTAAGTAATTGAGAAGAATTTCAGCGCCACTATCTTTTAGGACCTTGGCCACATTTGCAGGAGGTTTATCAGAGATGTGTACCTTTTCGCGGTAGTGGTTTCCCAAACCGTCTAGAACTTCTCCTTTTTCAACAACTACCTCAGACTTATCGACGTTGGCTATCTTCACTGTATTGTTTGGTTCTGCAAAAATTGCCTCAGAGAGATCTCTTCCTACTTTTGAATCAATAACGTCAAATGCTGCCACAAATTCAATGTCTCTTGGTTCGTATCCTCCCAAATCAAATGCAGTAAGTCCAATTGAATCATTTGACTCACCGTTACTGCCTGTGTTATAATATTTTGTACCCTGTATCAGTGCAGAAGCGCAGTTTCCAATACCTGCTAGTGCAACCTTAATTTTTTTAGACATACCCTATGAATTAAAAAGAAGATCTTTGTATTTATCAGACTCTATAGATCAACTAGGAAGATTACCTTATATGATCAAACTGAACATCACATTAGTTGCTTTATATCCTTTATTTTTAGTATAGAATCGACTTAAAATCAGAAGCAGAATTTTTTGGCGAACCCGATTATAGTTCTACTTGGATCATTCTATTGGGTCTTGATTCTTGATGCTTTGATATGGCTGTCTACAGTTTTGATTCTAGGCCTTTCAATCTACTCAATAAGATCACTTATCTTTATCTGTAGTGTTACAAGAGCAAGAGCAAACAACAATCTACATAATATACCAAAAATAGGCGCCATTATACCATCGACAGCTATTAGAGCGGTATCACTTCATGAACAGGGTGTTATTGCTGACAGCTGCGGAGATATTGGAGGAGTTAATAGGACCTCAGGTCAGCGGATCGATGAGGAATATCCATTTATTTCAATATTTGTCGCAACCTACAATGAGTCTCCTGTTATCGAAAAGCTCTTGAAATCCTTTGCTGCTCTTAGTTATCCTGCTGATAGATTCGAAATAATAATTGTAGATGATTCTACCGATGATACATATCAAAAAATACAGACTAGGTTGTCTGATCTACGGAATCTTAAGGTAATTCACAGGGCCAACAGGGCAGGGTGGAAGGGAGGAGCATTAAATGTTGCCCTTGATGCAATGGACAAGAGAGCATCTAATGTATTGGTACTTGATGCAGACAATATTTTGTTAGTGGATACCGTGGAAAGATTTGTATCACGATTCATAGAAGAGCAATACTCTTACAAGGAGAAGAGAGTCTCAGTATTAGCAATACAGGGCTTCCCCATTTCAAAGAACAACCCTGAAGCTGACAACGAATCCGGGATTAAGGTAAAGTTGGGCAACTGGATAGCACGGGCGATTGATTTTAGGCTTTCCCAAAGAAATTTGATCGAATTTACTGCAAAAGATCTCCTAAATCTGCCAGTGCAGATAACAGGAAGTCTTTTTATGATAAGAGCAGACGTAATCAAATCTATCAAATTCTCTAACGATCTTTGTGAGGACTGGGACCTGACGGTAGATCTGTACTGTTCACAACCCTCGTCCTCATTATCATCAACACCAGACGTGATGACTTCGGACAGTAACACTGAGCCAATTTGCAATTATGCTTCTAATAACATCTTTCCTAAGCCGGTTGCGGTCTCATTGAAACCAAAAATAATATTTGATCGAGAATTAGTTTCGTACTGCGAGGCAACTACTGATCTCGCAACTTACTTTAGGCAAAGGATGAGGGTTAGTGAGGGCCACACCAGAGGCTTCAGAAGAAAAATTAGACTTATAACAAAAAACAACATGCTTTCACTTGTTGACAAAGTGGAATTATTCTTAAATGGTCTACAGTATGCAAAGTTCATTTTTGTTTTAGGTATTGGAATAATCAACATGATCTTAATTCTTATGTTCCTATCAGGTAGTTACAACAACAGCCAGCAATTTTTGATGAATTTGTTTGGGATATCTTTTTCGTTGCAGGCGGCGAATCTGGCTATAGCTATAGCACGTATTACATGGGCAGCGAAGATTTGTCGACCCGTAAGAAGGTATGACATCGAAGATGTATTGAGTTTGATGGCGCTTTATGTGATCACGACCCCTGCATTTGTAATAGGCTCACTCCGGGGCTTTTTCCAAGATAAGGGAACATTCTACAAAACACGCAGAAATTTACCAAAGGAATCAAAGCTTAGCAAACCTTCAGTTCTCTCAGAATCTACAAAGAGCTCTCCATCTTATACAGGTTCATAGAGTCAGTATCTAAATTGTTGCTGATTGCATGGGTTGATGCAGTAGCTGAAGGAGCAGGATTCACAATAAATCAGCATCATACAAAAGACACAGGAAGAAAAAGAATAACGTGATGCATCTAGGATATATTGTCTTGAGGGTAGATAAAATTGTCCTGATAGAAGAAATTTGCACAAGACCCGTGTATAGATATGTACTCGTAATAGCTGCAGTGTCTTGCATGATTCTCTATGTCTAATTGGTTTGGCTTTATCGCTAACTGATAGCATAGGCCATTATCGGCAACAGAGCTCGATCTTTGGATTTGAGAAAAAATTTAGTAGCAAGTGTATGATCAAACTTTGGTTGCTGATAATATCATCACAGGGTTTCTTGCAAGCATCATCGTGCCTGTTGTGACCTTGCGCGCTTTGGATATTGTAACCTGGGTGATGTCTATTTCCTTCAATTCTAGATCGTTAATTGTTGTAAGCGCCTGATATAGGGTCTCAATAACTATAGTGTCGATGACAATCCTGCCTCCCTTTTTCAGACTGCCTGCTGCAAGTTCAATCACCCGCTTTGTGTCGCCCCATGTGCCACCCACTATTATTGCATCGACCTCCAATAGCTTTGGCAAGATATCCTGAGCCTTGCCCAGTATGACTTCTTCTGCCTTAGCTCCAAATTTCTGCAGGTTCTTTTTCGTCAGCTCGACTGCTTTTTCGTCAAAGTCAATGGCATATACTTTGCCCTTTGTCTGAAGGCATAATTCTACTGTGATGCTTCCGCTGCCGCAGCCAACATCTATTGCTGAATGGCCCTCCTTTAGACGTAGCTTGCTTATCACTATCGCACGAATGTCCTCCTTTGTTATCGGCACTTCCTCTGTCCTTTCGAAAAGCTCGTCAGGGATGCCCGGAGTGCGGTAGTCCCATACTACCAACTTGCTGTAACTAATAAACACAGGTGTATTTAACTTACGATGGAGGACTGGTGGAGCGCCGTATAGACTATTATCATGGATGTCAGCAGCAGAAAGATGAACGGCATGATGCCCTCTGTTGCAACTTTTTTGCGCTTATCCCTTGGTACATTCTTGGCTATTCGCCTGCCAATTGCAAGCGAGGCAAAATAGAATACAATTCCGACGAGTATGGCAGTGACTATTGATGTGTATTGGTCGAACTCAACTGGTATGACAATGCCAGCAACGATGCCTGCGGCTACACCCACCACAGCACGCATGTAATAGAGCCTCTCAAATATATCCAATATGGCGTTTTGTGGTTAAATTGTAGCTAGTAAAATGCCTTGCGGCTGTGTTGTTCTGATACTTATTGGAAAAATAAGTAACATTACTGATAGTATGAGATACACTCAAATTTTCTCTCTCTACTATTTTCAGTTGTTTAATATTTATGGCATGCCATTACTATCTTTCGTCATGGAGCTATCCAGCATCGAGTTACGGTACCTAATCAATGAGATTAGAAGCAGAGTCATTAGTAGCTCGTCAGGATACTATGTAAGCAGCATCAATGCCATAACAAAGAGCTCCCTCTTTTTCAGGCTTCACCACCCCGTGCAAGAAGATACTATGTTTGTCCTCTCAACAAGAGGTATTTGGATTACAAGGCTAAAGTTCAAACCTGTGGAAGAGAACAACAGCCTTGAGAGCATTGCTCAGAAAGAGCTTGAGCGCGCCAAACTAGAATTAATAGAGCAAGTGGGAAGTGAGCGCATTATCTCATTAAGATTTAGGCATCCAGATGGAAAGGTAAGAATCGTCGTCGGCGAGTTCTTTGGTGACGGCAACCTCATAATTTGCAACGAAAATATGCAGATAATTGCAATCCTCAATCCAATACACGTAAGGCATAGAACTCTCAGTGTCGGCCTGCGCTACGTCTACCCGCCTGCAAGAGGCGTCGATGTCTTCAATATTACAGTTGACCAGATGCTATCTCTGAGAGATGAAGCAAAGAACCTTGATGTGCTAAGGTGGATAGGCCGCAACATCTCTATGCCAAAGAAATTTGTCGAAGAAGTTATCAATCGCGCAGGCATCCAAGTCGACAAACATGCTGCGCAATTATCTGAAGACGAAGTAAGCAAGATCTATGATACAGTCAAGGAGGTTGTAAAGGAGGTCAGTACTGGTGGTAATAACCACGAGCCGATTGTAATCATGCTAAATGATAAGCCTCAAGAAGCATTGCCAATAATAACACAAGAAGCAGCGGCTGCTGCAAAGATCATGAAGAAGGACAACATCAAAAAAGTTGCATCGTATATGGATGCAGTTGATGAAGTGCTAAGCAGCGAAATCATGGACATAGGACGCACCAGCAGGACAGTCGAGCTAGACAGGCAAATCGCAGTACTTGAACATGACTTAGAAGAGCAAAACAAAGCCAAAGAAACTGTACTCCAAAAAGCGGCTGCTATACGTAAGCTGGCTGGCGAATTAATGACGCTTTACTACAAGGGGAATGACGGAATCGCTGACGTGCTTGCAGCCAACTCTGCGTCATTCGTCACGGAAAAAGGCATCAAATACATTGAGGTAGCAGGCGAGCAGGTTAAGATGCAGCCAAGCCTTGCCAAAGCAAGCTCGATGCTATTCGCAAGGGCAAAAGAAATGGAGCGTGGCAATGCATCAATAGAAGAGGCACGTGCGAAGATTCTTGCACAGATTGAAAAATTAAGGAGTGAGACTGCGGCCATTCACAAAAGAGTCATTGTAAAAGAGCAGATCTCTAGGGAGTGGTACGAGCGCTATCGATGGTTCATCACCACTGACGGCCTCCTAGTAATTGGCGGCCGTGATGCCTCATCCAATTCTGCATTAATACGTAAGCATTTGACAGAGCATGACATTGTTTTTCATGCTGAAGTTCACGGCTCACCATTTTTTATTATAAAGAATGCTGCTGCTTTTGCAGCAACCCAAGGAGGCACGATTGATTCATCCTTACAGCAGGTTGCACAGGCTACCATCTCATTTAGCAGGGCATGGAAGGATGGGCTCTCTAGCGCCGACGCATACTGGGTCATGCCAGAGCAGGTAAAAAAGGGAGCTCCAACAGGTCAGTTCTTACCAAAGGGCTCGTTTGTAATAGAGGGCAAACGTAATTATCTCAAAGGGATAGAGTTAAGGCTTGCAATAGGCATCATGCAATTGAATAACAGAGAAACGCTTGTCTGTGGGCCAGAGGAAGCAATAAAAAAACGCTCGATCTTTTATGCGGTGCTCCTGCAGGGCGGTATGGATCCAATGAACGCTGCAAAGAAGGTCAAGTCAGAATTTGTAAAAATAGCTAACGACAATATCAAAATTACAGAATCAATCAAGCACATGAGCCTTGACGAATTTGTAAGAGCATTGCCAACAGGTCAGTCCCGGTTGTCTTTCACTGTGAGGGGTCAGCAGCAGCTACAAGAGCCACCATCACCATCAGTTGCTGTAGAATCAGGTGACAAATAATAGGCTAATCAGACATCAAAGACTGTGAAGACTAAGAAGGCCGTAGTGTAGTGTGGTCCCAGAGAATATCAAAAGGCGCGGGAATTTTTCAATAATTAAACAGTACGCACAGAAGAAAAAGAGAGAGAAAGTAATGATAGAATCTGATGAATAGCTAATTTATATATTTATATAACACGACCTTTTTCTAGAGAAAATCAGATAAGTAATTAAAGGCAGAAATCCGAATACTTTTTTGTGGTAAAAAAGCCGGTCAGAGAACATACCGATGCACATATGACTACAAGAGTGCTTGTCAGGGACATCATGAACAGCCCGGTTGTTTCTGCATCTCCTAATGATACCATCCATGACATTGCAAAAAAGATGAATGACGAAAACATTGGAAGCATAATCATTATAGAGAAGGACAAGCCAGTTGGTATCGTTACAGATTGGGACATTGTTTCCAAGGCCACAGTCAATGACATCAAGCCAAGCCAGATAATAGCAAAGGACGTAATGAAAGAGATCTATACGATAGAAAGTGAGGAGAGCATTACAGAGGCCGCTCGCCAGCTCCGGAAACACAACATCAAGCGTCTTGGCGTGGTCTACAAGAACAGACTCGTTGGTATTATTTCCTCTTCAGACGTGATTGCAGTAACTCCGGATCTTGTGGAAATAGTATCTGAAAAAGCTACCATCATCAGAGGCGAGCTTGGCATAGCTCGCTCTGCCAGCAATGTATCCGGCTTTTGCGACCAATGCGGCGAGTGGTCAGACCTATTACAGCATGACGAGGGCACATTCATCTGTGAAGTGTGCAGGGGCGAATCGTCTGGTGCGGGAGGCATGTAGTGTAGCTTTTCTTGCTGATGCGATGCTGGGAAACATCGCGCGCAAGCTTCGCATTTTTGGCTTTGATACAATATATCTTGCTCAGGCTCATGACGACGAAATCCTAAACATAGGCATCGAGCAGAACCGAGTAATCCTGACTGCGGACAAGGAGTTATTCAAGCGAATAGTCAAGGTTGGAGCACGTGGCGTGCTGGTAAGCGGTGGCGCAAGCGAGTTTGAAGATTTGGTACATATTCTTACAAAGAATGGAATAACGTCCGTCGGTATGAACGGTATTGGCTCACGCTGCTCGATATGTAATGGCCCGTTGGAGGAAAGGGCATCGGATCAGGTGAAAAATGATGGTGATGATGATGTTGTTGTTGGTGGTGGTGGTGGTGTACCAGACAAGGTTATAGCATGCCATAACCAGTTTTTCCAATGTACAGCCTGCGGCAAAATATACTGGGAAGGAGGCCATCTCAAGCGCATAAGAGCTCTTGTCCAAAATCTAGATGCCAAGCTTGTTAGCAGGGCTTGTACTACGACTACTACTACCACTTCATGCTAAAGCTAGTTCTGCGTCAAAAGATTAAAATTCCGTGAGAAGACGGAACACATCAGATGAGCTCAAATTCTGCTTTAGAGCACATGATTGGCAAGGTTTTAGTTCAAAAGGAAGCTGAACTGATTTCTCAGATAGATTCTGCTTACCAAGAGTCGCTTGACAACCTTGAATCTTCTCGTGGCAAGCTGGAAGCCGAGCGCACAAGGATAGTCGAGGCTTCAAAAAAGCAGGCCGAGAACCTAAAACGTCAGATTATTGGATCGGCAAGGCTTGCGGCCCGCAACCAAGAGCTTCTGACAATTGAAAATGCTGTAAATAAAGCCTTTGAAGATGCAAAGAAAAAGCTGCAGGCCTCAAATAGCACAGACAGCTATAAGGAGTTGTTGAAGCACATGGTCGAAGAAAGCATCTCAGCTGTTGGAGGATCGAACGCAGTTATCATAGAGTGCAACAAAAATGACGCTGAGCTTGTAAGGAAGGGGGTGTCCGAATTGCAAGACAGCGGCAAGGTGCAGCAGGCAAAAGTGTCGGACCAGCACATTGACGTGCTTGGAGGTATTAGAATAAAATCGGCAGATGGCACGATGACATACGACAATACTCTTGATTCCCGTATTGAAGGACTCAAACCTTTAATAAGGAAAAACATCGCCCAGATGTTAAGAGGAGTGGAATAAAGATTGGTAGCAAAAGGGAGGATTGTTT
>OCZS010000395.1_pt1 | contig 14195 bp, 15 predicted proteins | sample 1539071 | NCBI WGS metagenome assembly OCZS01 (sample SAMEA3113584, study PRJEB22503) | soil metagenome
GCTATCATTATCAATCGCACTAGGATCAGAAGAATAGCTTTCAACAGGTAATAAGGTAAAATCAAAATTAACAGGATAGCAGCCAGATGCCAAAACTTGATCTACAGTTATCCCATCATTATATCTGATAACATGATCAAAGCCTACTTCCTTTCCATCTTCTTCTGTGATATACCTTCCATATTCAGATTTCCTAGAACCATCTTCCTTAGCATAGCTGTCAAATACCACAGGTGTACCATCAGCAACATCAACTGCGACCAATAGTAGTCTAGGTTGATTTTCTTCATGAGCTGTCGCTATAGGGAACTTTGCAAATTTCTCTAAACTTTCCCTCAGTGGTTCATTACTAAAGCGATACCATATATTGCCAAAAAAATCAAAAAATCTCCTGTCATGTTGGGGCGTCAGAGGAGAAAATACATGTGGTACTCCTGTCATGGCAAATTCCTTCGATGAATAATATCTTCTGGCTGCTTCTCCTCTTGCGACGGCCTTATCAATATTATGTAAATGATCCCACGTTGGCTTAAACCAAGGATTGGCATCTGCCTGTGATTCTTTTGATAAATAGTTCCAGAAGTCTATAAGTCTCTCAACAGATCCCTCATAAGTACCATTTTCGATAACATAGCTTGTGAGTACTGCTGAATTCATAGCACCTATCGAAGTACCTGCAATAATGTCAAAGGTTGATTTTGCTTTGATTCCTTCCCTTTCATCTTTATTTTTAAGAAACTCGTACAGAGCCTTGTATGCACCTGCTTCGTAGGCACCTAAGGCTCCTCCTCCTTGTAGAACTAAAGCTCTTTCCTTTGCGGGGATAGCCTTTGCATTTTTACTACTACTCAAATTCCTACCCATCCATAAATAATCTGCTTCTCTTAATTAACTCTTTATCTTTATCATAAGCTCTTGCAGTACACATATCTGGAAAATTAATTATAGTCTAAACATACGGTTAATATTCCTCGCCAAGGTCTTGGTTAAATTATCTACAGATTGGATGCCATATTATTAATTAGATGATTATATTATTAGTAATCAACAAGATATGAATGACGTCAATTACGCGTGAATAGCAATAGAAATAATGATACCAATGTAAGCAGTTTAGTTACTTTACGAATTCAAGACTGACGATAATTCTTTGACCTCTTCTGGTAAATTGTCAGCTTCTAAATCCTGTATCGTACTTGCTATCATAACATTTGACTCAAGGGCTTTGAAAAGTTGCTACTACTAGTGCATTGAGTCATATACAATGAATAGTGCATTATATTCATAATGTCGATTAACCAATAATTTCATAAATTGCATGTCACAATTAGTTCATCTAATAGTTTGACAAATTGATGATACATGTAAGACATATAATAATGGTCTGCCATTATTGTCGGTAAGTTTTGCTTTCTTACAAAACATGACTATTAATGGCCTTTAGCATAAGGCTGTTTTGAATTAGATAAAAAATTCAACTGAGGAAAGGAAGAAGATTTAGTGCCTCATTTTCCAAAAGGCACATTTAGCGGGGATACAGACACAGTTACAGAAGTTGCAGGCTTTGGATCTGGATCATTTGCAGGTTCAATAGTCACGAATATGTCAGTAAATGTGTATGGGTTGACAAGATACGCGTCATATGAAAAGGTCAGGTCATTTTTGATTTGGCCTATACTAAGTGGATAACCAGACGTACCATATCCTGCATCTAGTAACCATACTTCAAATACTTGTCCTTGTGGTGGGAGATAGTTTGCTAATCCTTTAATGTCAAGCGAATGTCCATCTGACTGAATATCCACAAATCCAAAAACTTCTGCATTAGGACCTACTAGTATGTTTGATTGCGAACTTACTTGTGCATATCCAGATTGTAGAGGGACAGTGCCAAAAGCCACGAAAATCAATAATGCGATAATGGTTCCAATGGTTATTTTTGATGCTTGCATATTATTCTCTCCTAAAGAGACATCATGGTAGTATATAATCATTAATCCTGTTTAATCTTAAAGACTTTGAGTGAACATAATTGTATTAACACATTTATATTAGCAGCATTTATCATAACCTGTGAAATTCAAATCATTGCATTTTAAGAATAAGATAGAGATATGCAGTATGGCAATAATAACTTCTTTGTTTGCAGGTGCGTTGGTTTCTAATTTGGGTTTTAGTTCTACAATTGTCTTTGCTCAAGACTCTCAAAATGCAACGCAACAACAACAACAGGGTACAGATCTCACAGGAGTACTGAACTTCGCACAAAACCTAAGAATGTTAGCACAGGAGATGGGTTTGAACACGACATCATCATCTCCAGGAGAAATACGTGATACAGTGCAACAATTTACCAATAACACACAGTTCTCTCAAAGGTTAAGTGAGTTAGCTCAGCAAAGTGGGTTGAATACCACTAGATTAGAATCGGCTTCGCCTGACGGAGACATTATGAGTCGGTTGCAGAATTTCACTGCATTTGTCGAAGCTCAGAGAGCTGGTTCGAATATGACCAGCTCGCAATAGGCTTCGCCTGACGGAGACATTATGAGTCGGTTGCAGAATTTCACTGAATCTAGAGTAAGATATATAACATAAAATCAAAAATCACGAGCGCTTGATGAACTATAATAGCATGTATTTACACATAAAAATGACGTCGGAATTGACATTAATTTTTCCAAGCACTACGAATACTTATGGACGTGGACTTCGGCTAGTCTATGAAATCATCTGGAAGCCCTCCTCATCGAATTGTGATGCATGCTTAACTGCACAAACCTGAGCTGAGTCGATGCCCACCTGTCATATCTGGTCTGGATTCTTCTGAACCTTCGCGGCCATCAGAGAACCGACGAGGAATTTCTAGATACTGGTTCTAACCCTAGTGTATGGTTCATAAGCAAAGATAGCCTGTCTGTCGGGTCTCCTTATTTTCTTGTTGGATCATCCTTTTGCATGAGCTTCAATAGATCTGCTGCGAACCGGATACATCACCAGCGGTGTGTACGTTACTTTCTGCTGTCAGCATAAACCCGCCATAGTATAGTTCTTGGTTTACTAGTGCTTTTGATTCTAACGTTTGTTTAAAAGAGTGCAGTTACCGTCTCTGCTGCTGTCGTCGTACTCATTACACCTTCTCTAAGGCCTGTTGTAACTAGTAGCAAGGATGAGGTGACACAGCTCTCTCTCTCTGTGTGTGTATTTGTATGCTTGAGTGCTGAGTATAGAAGAAGAGATTATTTATTGAGCTTCTTTGCTTGTTAGTTAGATCCTGAAACCGAATCGTTACAATCACTCATTGAAAGTGTAAGCTAAAAGTTGAATTATGGTATGGACTAATCGAAGTAACAATAAATCAGTTTTCAGATTACTTCTATAATAGTTTTTATAGCATGCTTAAAAGAAGAGAAGTAATACTAAATTCACCATAAATTCTTCCGCTTATCCATTTGCAAAACTCCCCCCTTTTTTAATTTGAATATTCCGCTTCTCCTCCCCCACTGCCCCTTCCCCGCACCCTATTAAAGGCCATGGATAACTGTGTTTATATATATAGAATATGGGTGTTAGGCACTATTAGAGTTCTCAGCTGCTTTTGATAAAGCTTTTTATATATGCACTGATTCCACCGCTCTATATATGAATGAAACTTCTGTAAAATCTCCCGTCTGGAAGCGTGCGGTACAAATAGGACTCGGAGTAATAGCCATAATTCTTGCCATCTATGCAATAGTATTCCCAGGCCAAACACTGGTCACTTTGGTAATCATCCTAGCTATAATATTTCTAATAATAGGAATAGAGCGAGTTATAAGCGGAATATTTATCCCACGGGGGTCAAGGTGGGCTTCGATAGGATTGGGCATATTAACAATCATTTTGGCCAGCCTTGCTCTTACCTTCCCCGTTGGAACTACAGTAGCACTATTTTTGTTCCTAGGATTTGCATTATTGTTTGATGGCATTGCAAGAATAATACATGGATTTGCAGACAGAACGCAAAGAGGATGGGTACGAGGCTTTTACATAGGCGTAGGCGTTTTAGCTGTAATATTCGCAGGTATGATAATTGTATCTCCCTTCTTTGGAGCAGTCTTGGCTGGCTTTATCATGGCAATTATTCTGTTGATAATAGGCATAGAAATGATTGCTGCAGGAATTGGTGGAAGAGAGACACACCTGAGGGCACCGGGGTTCAAGAGAAATACAGAATAAACTAGAACGATGAAGGAGAAATGATGATGCATATGAGCATCATCAACCCCAATCCCCTGTATTAGGGATCTTCCGAGAATTGGTGAGGAGGAGGATAACGATAATGATGACTATCGATGTTTTCTACCCTCTCAATCCTTTTTTGCTAGAGGGAGACAAATGAGAAAGTTTGATAAATTACAATACAAATCTCTAGAGACATCTTAATTATCGACGAATACTACAGAAATCCAGAAAAGTAAATAAATAATGAAGAATTTCTTCTAACATGTGCGATCTAGTACTGACAGGAAGGAGAAGGAAGGATCAACCTCTTCATCTATTACTAATATTACGGATAAGGATGAATTAGAAGAAGTAAGAAGGATAGCCAATAGGTTAAGTAAAGATGAAAAGGTAATCTTTGTTGCAAGACAATCACGATTCAAACCTGGTGGATCTAAAGGCTCGCCAGATACACTCTTTGTGACTTCAAAACGTCTAATAGTTAGAAATCCATCGATGATGGGATTGCGGGAAAGTTTTGCATTAATAAATTATGATAAGATCTCTTCCTTGAATATTGAAAAGGGATTCTTTTCATCAACCCTGAAAATCGGAGCTAAGGGATTTGCAGGTGACATAGGTGCTATCGATAAAGAGAAAGCAGATAGGATATTGTCATACATTAAGGAAAAGATGGATGAGGCAGCAATCATTACAGTTCAGAGTCGAGCTGATACTGATACTACTAGTACTACCGCCATCACATCCAGTTCGCAGCCATCTGTTGCAGATGAGCTAACCAAACTTGCCAAACTCAAAGAACAAGGAATTCTATCAGAGGTAGAATTTAATCAAATGAAACAGGAAATTTTGAGAAAGCTCTAAATTGTTCTAAATGTGATCAGTCTATAAATGTGGTAGATTCCCAAATCTTCTGCAGAACTAGTTGTAAAGGTTATTTTTTGAGTGCCGTAGCAAACTCATCCTAATCTTTGATATCTGGCGGGCAAAGCTGTAGAAGCTTGGGCCTCTGGCAAGAAGAAGAGCATATGAACGAAACTGAATTGCTTAATATGATCAAGAATATTTCCCAACATGATTGCACAATTTTTTTCTGAGAGTTAAAGATCATCAGAAGCTTTTTCTTAATAGTTTAAATCGACATAATAGATAAAGAACCATGCGTGATCGACTCCGGATGTCGCGCATGCACCGTATCTCCAACGTCAGAGTCTATTTAATTTTCATACACTTTACCATTTGGTATTCAAAATGTGTGTTTATAGATCCACAAATGGTAGTAGAATGATGATAAGAATAGGATTAGCTAAGTTTTTGGGGGAGATTTCCTCCAGGTATACTATATATGGTAGAATCAGTTGACCCAAAGGAAGAAAAACGCCAGAAAAGAAGGGCAGTATGGGCATATATAATTGGATTATTCGCAGTGGTCTTTTTGTGGCGTTCAATTTGGGATTGGTCTGAAATGTACTTCTCGACAACGGGAAGTTTCATAATAGGATTAATTCTAGTAGGTATTGTTGCATTTCTGGAAAGAGAGCATGTTAGGAACCTTTTCGGATAGAGTTTTTTCTGCGTATTGGCATTAGACACGATTTCCAAGCATCATATTTGAAGAACAAAAGCCATCAGAACGTTAATAAAATATTAGAAGGAGAGAGCTTGGCAACCAGACAAAAACTACAAGGTTCACCCTAGCATCTTTTTTTGCATTTATGAGGTAATTAACCCTCAATGTTAAGATTAAAGACTCAAAGTCATCTTCCGGGGATTTATGATATGTTTGTTAGGCTTTTGATTTATCCACTCTATAACATCAGCCATAACTAGTAATCAGCCGGCGCCTGCATGGTTTCGCGCCTTGCAAATAGGAAGTGGTATATAATATCATTCACATTATCCATAATTCTTTTATTAGTAGTAGGATATTCTGTCCTAGCTGAAAATACCCTAATTTTGTTATCTGTTGCTATCAGTGTAATGTTCAATGGTTTTGCTAGAATAACGCAAAGGAGCTTTTGACAGAACTCAGCCAACATTGTTTAGAGCATTTAGTATAGGCATTAGTGCTCTTAGCATTGAAGCGTCCATTTATGTTACTAATTCAAACCAGTTTGGAATTATTTTTCCCATTCGCACATTGTTTATTGTATTACTGATTTATGGAATAGGCATGATTGTATACGGGGTTATGGGCAAATTATCATTAGACGAAATATTGAAGAAGAAGATTCGTAGCAGAGATGAATAACACATCTGTAACATCCTTATAGAGTAGAGAGGCGGTTGCTTCCCTAAATTCTAGAGAAGTATATGTATGTGTCTTACGTATTTGTGAATCAGCCAATCAGCCAATCAATCAATCTCATTATTAGCTACCTTTAGGACGCGCGTTAATTCCATCAGTTTGTGCATTGTTTGCGGATGAAGGTGGTGCTCCATGCTTTCGGCATCTTCGTTTGCAATCTTTTCACTGACTCCAATAAGTTTTAGAAACTCTGATAGAACGCTATGTCTATCATGTATGATCTTTGCTATATCCATTCCCTTCTCTGTGAGCTGGATGCCACGATATTTTTCATAATTTAGCAGGCCGCTCTCGTCGAGCCGGCGCATCATCGTAGTCACGCTTGGTGGCTGGACATTAAGATATTCGGCAATATCAGCCAAAGTGGCATAGCCTTTATGCTGAACAAGCTCATAGATAGTTTCGAGGTAGTCTTCCATCCTAAATGTGCACTCTGGTCTTTTGGCATTGTTTGCGCCTCTGATTGAGGCAAGCCGGCTATCATTAGAATTGCTGCTATTGCTGTTGTTATTTCTTAAATGAATCTTTTTTGACTGAAGCTTTAGGTTTTCTTGCCTCTTGTTAGTATCAATTGCTGCTAAATCCTTGTGCGTTTTAATCATGATGGAATCATCAATCCTGTTACATACATTATTAGCATGCCTGCGGCAAATCCTGCAGCGATTGATGCATCTGAAATTATCTTGCTTTTCTCAGCCTCTGCCTTGGCCATCCCCTGGTATATCAAAAATACAACTTGGAATATTGCACCTGCTCCTATTGATAGGAATATTATCGTAGCAATAGGAGAATATACAAATCCACCGATCCAGGTGCCAAAAATTGTTGGGACGCCAGCTATTAGACCCATGATAATCATTTTGCCTACCATTCTTCTTACTCTTGTCTTGGCAAGTGGAGAGACGATTGCAAGACCTTCTGTGGTATTATGAATCATGAACCCTACTATGAGAAATGTACTTAGCGCAATTTCTCCAAGGACAACAGAAGCTCCTATGGCTAGCCCTTCTCCAAAGTTGTGAAGTCCAATTCCAATTGATATCATCAATGCCATCGCTACAGGCTTGACAACTAGGTGATGACGTTGCTGCTGATCCAAAGTTTTCGCTTGGCTTGCATGTATAGAGTCATATGAAGATAATTCATCGGCTTCTTCTGCTCTTCTGCCTTTGCTGCGTTCGCCTAGCTTCGCAGAAGCATACATCAATGCAAGAAATGATAATATTGTTACCAGGACAATCAAAATCTGGCCGTTGAAGACCCCTGCTACGCTCTCTGCAGCGATCTCACTACCCTCAACTAGGGCATCAATTCCCAAAAAGACTAGCAAACCAGCAGTTAGGCTGAGAAAGAATCTGTACTTCTGAAGACTGAGCCTCTTGATAAACGGAAGCCACAAGAGTCCTGCCAATACTGGTATGATACCTACATAGGTTCCGATAAGCCCAAAGAATGCTGCCTGTTCTATATCCGGAGTTGGAGCAGGAGCAGCTGCATTGACACTCTTGCTAAACCTAGTGCCATCCGAGCTAGTCACACCTATCTCATAAGGCTCTCCCTCATTCCAAGGAAATGGAATTATCACTTTGGCTTCTGCAAGCCTAGGCAATTCTTTGCCAGGTTCTATTGCAGCTGGCAGGATTCTGTCATTGACATCTGCTTGGGCTACTGTAACATCGATTGGGCCCGTGTTGCGTATGAACGCGATTACTGTTCCACTTTCTTGAAACTCTATTCTCTCTATGCTGATTTCAGGAAGAGGAGTACCTGCACCAAGGAATTGCTGACCTGGACCGAAGATAAAGGCAATCATTGCTGCTAAAACTACTAGAGGAACCAATGCAACCGCCACCAGTTTTGCATTTGCAAACCAGCGTAGTTGTAATGATGATGATGATCTGTGAATTTCATCTTTTTCCATGGTTAGGTGCCAACATCTCCCGATATTGTCTTGGTTTCGAGGGATATGTTAGAACTATTACTGCTGCTGCCATCTGATCGTGTTTCGGCAGGATCCTTAACCATGAAAAGTCCCATCCAGCCTTTTTCTGCAAACTCAGTCTTGTGTGCATGGAACATATACTGGCCAGGATACTTGTAGCTAAACTCAAGTATGCCCCGCTCACCCTGGCTCATAGTCACCATATCTGTGTATTCATCAGGCCCCATACTCGTACCACTTCTGTACAGCTGGTATAGGTTACCGTGCAGATGGAAATTGTTTATCTGGTCAAATTCCAGCATGTTAACAAGGTATACCCTGACAAGTTTGCCCTCCTCTATCTCTATAGGGTGATGCATATAGTAGTACGGAATAGTGTTTACGGCATAGAAGTTATTTTCAGTATCAAAGTCTGTGTCAAAGCCATTCATTATCATGACCATTTCGTCAGCTTCTGGTCTAGAGGTCTTGGGATCAACGATGTATACACCATATAGGCCATGCGAAATGTGCTCCTCAAGTGGGGTGACATGGCAGTGATATGGGTAAACTCCAAAAGCCTCGGCGTAAAATTCGTAAGTGATTCTCCCCTTAGGATTAATGATTTCAAACACTCCATCCATCTCTGCCTTGTGGATACCGTGTGTATGTATCGTGTGAGGTTTTGAGCCATTGTTGATGAAATTTATCCTTATGAGATCGCCTTCCGTAGCCCTTAGAGTTGGGCCAGGTATGGTACCATTAAAAGTCCATACATTATAGAATACACCTGGTGATATTTCCATCATCTGCCTATCGTCTGCAACAAGAGTGAACTCCCTTACAGAGGAGCCGTTAGCAAGATTGGAAACGCGCCCATAGTTAAAGGATCTGAGATAATTGTCAGGGTCCATGACCACCTCTTCGCTGGCAGTATTGGAACTACTTACAGGGTCTAAAACGTCTCCGCTCGTCTCATGTACTCCATAACCTGCCGTATGCCCTCCAATAGTATTTTTTCTTAATTCAGCATCCTGTGCTGTGGCGAGGAAATCAACAAAAGATTGATTGGCAACTGCAAACGCAGTAGATAGAACCGCAGCTGCAACTGCCACGACAACAATAACTTTGACAGTGATCATCACGTATACATAATTAATAAGTTAACTCAGGTAATAAACCTTTGTATGTGCTAACAATGATGGCCTAGGGCAATAATATTAGCATAGGCTAACTCTGGATAATAAACAAGACCGTAAAGATTTCGATAGAATATAATCATCCTAAGAATCTTACCAGCAGCTCGACAACAATGGTCCGTCGTAGTGCCATGAACAAAGATGAGAGAGACGTACCTTTTCTTTGATTTTATATGGTGAAGTTGCCCTTCGCCTATTTAGGTAATCCTTGGAGTGGGCAATCTAGTAGAGCTTCTTTCTTGATTTCTCTCTTGTAAAATTAAAATTCCCTTGATTTTTTTCTATTCCTTTCTGTATCTTCTCAATAGCACGAGACATTGCCTTTTCAGCCATCTTGAAATTCTCTGCTTTGACTGCAATTCTATATCTTGGAGCGCCGATATATGCAATATTTATGGTACTGGGGTTAGTCTTGGTGCCTTCTGCTGCATCAATAAGCACACTTTTGATAATTTCAATCCCATCTGGTTTCTTGGAGGAAATTTCCATGATTCCTCTGATCTCATTTTGAGGAATCCGTATCTTGTTGCTTTCCTCCTCTATTGCCTTCATGACTTCTCCAACAAAGCCAAGTTTGTTCATTGCATCTTCCGTCCCTTTTGTTGCTACTGATTCAAAAAACGAATAGAGATCATCATAATTTTGTAGAATGGTGTCTTGAATTTCTTTCATCTGAATATCGTTTAGATTTACTTTTGCTTTAATTGAATCCAGAAATCCTGTGGCCTTTTCGTTTCTTTTTACCTCAATGAGCTTTGACTTTCTCTCTTCACCGGAGATCTGCTTGAGCGATGTATCGACTTCTTTTCTTGTCCTGTTAACCTTTATTACTTTTAGAACAACCTTTTGCTTTGGTTTTACAAAACGTTGGATGTTGCGTACATATCCAGTGGCAACCTCTCTTATGGAAAGAAAACCTGTAAGTCCCTCGTATTCGTCTAGCGTAACATAGGCCCCATGACCCTTGATGTCTCTAACACTTGCAACAACAATGTCCCCCTCTTCCGGAAGGGGTTGAACATGAGGATCTGAGGCCAAAGATGACGATGACGATGACGATGACGATGACGATGGTGATGGTGTAGACATATTTCTTAAGACTCTGTACTCATACATATATGACTTTTCTGATTACCCTAGAAAAACAAACCTCCGAAAGCTATGGAATGTGATTACGCCTCTTAGACTGTTTTCCTTGCGAGCATCAAGGCCCACAACTTCGAGTAGCTTGCGAAACTCCAACGTGAGCTTTTGATACGTGCTCTCAGGGCTCAAGCTTACAAACGGGCTGAAGACAAGGTCATCAGGTGTAGGTGTCAAAGTGGTCCGCTTGCATGTTTTCAGCATACGGTCTTCTCGATATTTCCAGTCAAGCCACTGATTCAAGTATGTTATGACTTCGTCTGAGATGTTCGTATTTTCTAGTTTTTCCTGATAATTCTTTTACCCTCGCACTCACAATTTTCTTAACAAGCGCCTTTTGAGCACAAAACCCGACTAAATCACGCTGAAGCCTAAATATAGGAATTCTGTAAGCAATCCTTTCGTCAGCTTCAGGAGCTAAAGATTTGATAGTGTGCCTATGTTTCTGAAGCACTTTGCCCACATCGTTAAGTAGTGTTGCCAGGTATTCATCGACTGTTGTCGGCAAATTATTAGCGCCCGGCATTCTTTTTTTCTTGTTAGGCTCTCTTTGGCTCATAGTGAAGCAAAACTATTCCGCAGTCAAATGCTATTGATTTAACCAGAGTGAATTTTTGCATCTCGTTCAAGTCTTTGAATATTGTCATGCCGTTTCCAATTGCAGCAGGATTGACAAACAAATGCAATTCATCAATTAGCCCTGCTTTAATCAAGGAAGAATCAAACGAGGCACCACCATAAACTATGATGTCTTTGCCGTTTTGGTTCTTTAGCTTGTTTATTTCGTCTGTAAGGTCGCCTGTTGCAATATCCGTATTTACCCAATCCGATTTGTTCAGTGTTTTCGTGAAAACAACTTTTGGGATTTCTATCATTTTTTTAGCAAATGCATAGTCAGGGTTATCAGGTTTGGTCATCACATCTGACCAATATGAAATAAAGCCCTCTGTCATTTTTCGTCCGAGAAGAATGGAGTCAACAGGTTCTGTTAGTTCGTTTACATATTCTTTTAGTTTGTCATCCCAGTTCCAGACCATCCAGTCCATTTCGCCGTTAGGCCCTGCAATGTAGCCGTCTACGGACATTTGCACCTGAAGTTTTAATTTCCTCAAGGTAGTTTTGTTGTTGTTGTTATTTGCCATTTATGTTCGCCTCCAATCATTTTCCATGTGCTCCTCAATATCATCCACCTGAATTGTTATCGAACAACAGGTGTAGAGTGATTTTTTGCATAATCGTTTTGTTCATATAGCTGCCTACTATAGCAAATGACATAAAAGGAGTTACTCCCCTTGAGGAGGTCTATATGAGCTATCGACTGACTAGCAGCTACAGAATTTGACCTTTTAGATATGAAACAGACCCTAAAAAATTTATTTGAATGACACTCGAATAACCCTGTTTCATGCTCTCTTCCCTTTATGCATTTGATATCTGCATCATCATCCTCTTCCCAAGCAGCTTTTCTTCTACAAGTGTCAAGTGTCTCGCAAGAGTCTCAATTATAGAAGGAACAATGTTATTCGATATTATCGTGCAATAATATACAATCATAGGTGATAACCCTTTTCATATCAAAAAAGAAATAACATGAGATGCGCAGTATCTATCATGGATTCTTCTTCTTCTTCTACTGACAGCCTGATGCAGGAACACGTAATCGTAAGGCGAATAGGAAACATTGCACAGAGATGCTCTAATAGACTATATGTAAATGACGATATACCGATAGAAGATATTCAAATAATCTCTGTCGTCATGGAGGAGTTTATAGATGCCTTTCACCATGGAAAGGAAGAGAAAGCATACTTTCCGATTACAAGAAGCAAAGATGGTTTTTCAGAAGATATCCGAAAATTTCTAATCGAGCATGAGCTTGGAAGAAGGATAGCAAATATGCTTAGGCGTGAATTGAATGCGCTCACAGAGAATGATCATAGCAACAGCAAAAGAGCTGGTACTGGACTGAAATGGAACAATAGCGACAAAGAACCTGTTGCAAGATTTTTGAAATCGTATGCGATCTTTGTCTCTGACCACACTGCAAAAGAGGACATATTTTTCAAATCTATACAAGAGAAAAACAGCGTATCTAAAGAAGAAGACAGGGAACTACTAAGACATTATGAAGTATGCAAAGGTCAGATGGGGGGTCAAGCGAGAATAGAAGAAATGCTAAAACTTATCGATTACCTGGAGGGTAGAGAATGGATGAAATAGTAATTGAAAGGCTACTCCAAACTGCTCCAAATATTGTATAATGAAATAGATGACGTATTTGTACCCCAATCAGGCGAATTTATGGGATTAACTCTTATTATCCTTATATCCGATGTTGAGTATAAGTTATTGCTACTGGTATGACTACTCATCATCCTCATATCTTATCTTCATTAATTCAACAGTGCCGTTATGAAATAGATGTAGACAAGCAGTTTGAGCTCTTGCAGAAAATAAATTCGTTATTGCCAAAAGCAATTAGGTTGAGGATGCCCTCATTGATAACTGATGATTATATCCGTACTGCCTTAGATATAATAGACGAATATCTTTTCGACAAAAAGCGCACTTTGATAAACAGAAAATTGGATGTTATGTATGATGCTGTCGCCTAGGCTAGCAACTCCATAAGAACAGATTTAATCAATTAAATTTGGATAATTGTTATGCTCTTTACGATAACTTTATACACATTTATTCTAAAATAGAAATTTTACCTTAGTAATTAAAGTTACTAAACTCGAACATGCAAAAATACTGTCACATAGTGTGGAGTCTCATCGCTATAGTCCAAATGCGTTAATGGAAAGATGTGTGACGTAAGGCATTGGAACTTCTCTTAGCCGAACTTTATGATTAAATTAATAGTATGGGGCCGGTACAAAACATTCTAAATACAGCTCATGTCAATGGGCTCTTGAAAGAATGGGAGAAGAGGTTATTATCAGCAGGGGGATGAGAGCTTGCTCTCACGGTGGTACTCACTCCGTAAACCCTCGTCTCGTCAGACTCGACTGCAGCTCAAACATCAATCCTCTTGGTACTCCCAAAAAGGCGATAGCGGCTATCAAGATGAACGCCAACTCACTTGCGCAGAACTATCCTGATCCCGAGTGCAGAGAACTGAAGAAAAGCCTTTCGCATTACCTGGGAATTGCCCCGGAATGGATTAGCGTGGGAAATGGAGCGGTCGAAGTTATCTATTGGTTTGTACAGGCAGTGTTTGTAAAAGGGCGCGTAGTTATCCCAGCACCAACTTTTTGTGAATACGAGCTTGCATCACAGAAAGCGGGTGCAGAAGTGACATTTGTACCACTAAATAATAATTTGGAGCTTGAGGCCGACCAAGTAATTGAAAAAGCAAGAGGAGCCGACGCAGTATTTCTTTGCAATCCAAACA
>OCZS010000396.1_pt1 | contig 14170 bp, 8 predicted proteins | sample 1539071 | NCBI WGS metagenome assembly OCZS01 (sample SAMEA3113584, study PRJEB22503) | soil metagenome
CACAGCCGCGCGTACTGGGCGGCGAAGAACTCGCGGAACTCGACGTCGTCGACGGTCATGTCACCTTGACCCCCTGGGGAGGCCGAAAGGTTGCGCCCGGCCGCGGTCAGGTGAGCGGGAACGGGGGCTGGCGCCACCAGGGTGCGGGGTCGAGCTCGACCGAGACCACCCATTTCACCCACCAGAAGCCGCGGCGGCCGGGGGCGACCAGGCGGGCCGGGAAGCCGTGGCCGGCGCTGAGGGGACGGCCGGCCAGGCGGGTGGCCAGCAGCAGCGACCCGGCGTCGCCCGCCGGGAGGCGGCGCCGGTACCCGGTCGCCGAGACGACCACCACGCTGCCGCCGGCGCCGGGTGGGAGCAGGCGGTCGAGACGCACCCCCTCCCAGGCGGCCCGGGCGAACCAGCCGCCGGTGCAGTCGAGCACCGCCTCGACCCGGTCGCCGAACCCCTCCAGCTCGGCGTAGGTCCACTCGCGGGTCGCGTCCGCCGCCGTGACCCGGAGGCGCCAGGCGGAGGGGTCGATGACCTGGACCCGGTCGTCCAGCCACTGGGTCACCGGGATCCGGCGCGGGTCGGTTCCGGTCACCGGGAGGGAGCCGGTGAAGCGGCGGCGGGCGCCCGGCAGGCCGGCCAGGCGGGTCGCGCCCTCGACGGCCAGGAGCAGCAGCCCGGCCCCGCCGGCGACCACCCCGGCCCGCAGCAGGGCCCGGCGGGACAGGTCGGCGCGGCGCGCCCGGGCCCCGCCCCGGGCGGCGGCGTGCCAGGCCAGCAGGGGGAGCGCGACCAGGGCGGCGCCGACGTGGACCTGCATGGCGCTGACCGGGCCGAGGCCGGCCAGCGCCCCGGTGGCGTGGGCCACCCCGGCCGCCACCGCGACCAGCACCAGCACCCCGAAGGCGACCGAGGCCCAGCGGCCGGCCCCCGAGCGCCTGGCCAGGCCGCGCCGCACCACCACCGACTTCCAGGGAGCCAGGACCAGCACGGCCAGCCCGGCCAGGCCGTGGGCGACCACCACCGGGCGGCCCCAGCCGGTCCCGGCCGCGAACGCCAGCCCACCGGTGGCCAGGGCCACCATCAGCACGATCAGCAGGGCCAGGTTGGTCCGGCGCGGGCCCATGGCGCCTCACCCTCAGGTCGAGGTCGAGTCTCTGGCGTCGTCGGCGACCCCGGGGTCGGGGTCGGTGTCGGTGACGACCGCGTGGCAGCGGCCGAACTCGTGCAGGCCGACCGCCTCGGCGACCCGGGCCGAGGTGTGGTTGGTGGCGTCGTGGTTGTAGAGGACGGCCCGGCCCTCGGCCAGGACCGCCCGGGCGGCGGCGGCGGTGACCGCCTTGGCCAGGCCGCGGCCGCGGGCCGCCTCGCTGGTGCCGACGGAGATCTCCCGCAGCCGGTCGTCGTAGCGCTTGAGCACGGCCGTCGACAGCACCTGGCCGTCGTCGCCCAGGACGACCCAGGCCTCGCCGCTGAAGTGGCCGATGACCCACTCGGGCAGCCGCGGGTCGGTGGTGTCGAGCACGGTGACCTCGGCCGACGGCGGCGCGATGGCCACCCCGGTGCGGGCGACCCAGGAGAAGTGCTGGCCACCGACGGTGCCGGCGACCGCGTCGAGGGCGGCCCCCAGGGACGCCGAGCCGTCCAGGTGCTGGTGGAGCAGCTCGCGCCAGGCGGGGGCGACCGCGACCACCGCCCCGCCCCGGCGGGCCAGGGCGCGGACGGGCATGCCCGGCTGGGCCGCCTCGGCCACGGCGACCTGCCCCGGGGCCAGCCGCTCCACCGGCAGCCGGTAGCGGTCGCCGAGCACGGCGAGCACCACGGCCTCGTTGTCGACCAGGTCCAGCATGGCAACAGCGTAACCAAAACTGGCGGTCCCCAAGCAGGTCGCGGCGACCGGCTATCCTGCTCGCGGTCGGGCGGTGACAACGAGGAGGGCGCTGGTGCGGGTCGGGGTGCTCGGGGCGACGGGTCGGATGGGCCAGGCGACCTGCAAGGCGGTGCTGGACGCGCCCGACCTGGAGCTGGCGGCCGTGGTCGCCCGCTCCAGCGGCGTCGGCCGGCCCCTGCGCGACCTGGTGCCGGCCGCGCCCGAGGAGCTGCTGGTCTCCGAGAGCCTGTCCGACCTGCTGGCCGCCGAGGCCGAGGTGGTGGTCGACTTCTCCCGGCCGGAGGCGACCGCGGCCGCGGTCGAGGGGCTGCTGCCCGAGGGTGTCCACCTGGTCTCCGGCACCACCGGCCTGCCGGCCGAGCTGATGGACGACCTGGCCGCCCTGGCCGGCAAGACCGACCACGGCAACGTCGTCTGGGCGCCCAACTTCGCCCTCGGGGCCGTCCTGGCCATGCACTTCGCGGCCGTGGCCGGGCGCTTCTACCCGGCCGCCGAGGTGATCGAGCTCCACCACCAGGGCAAGGCCGACGCCCCCTCGGGCACCGCCCTGCGCACGGCCAGGGCGATCGCGGCCGCCCGCAGGCGCGAGCCCGGTGGCACGACCGGCGAGTCGGTGCCCGGGGTGCGGGGAGGCGAGGTCGAGGGGGTGCGGGTGCACTCGGTCCGCCTGCCCGGGCTGGTCGCCCACCAGGAGGTCATCTTCGGCGGGCAGGGCGAGGTCCTGACCCTGCGCCACGACTCGCTGGACCGGTCGTCGTTCATGCCCGGGGTCCTGCTGGCCGTCCAGGCGGTCGCCACCCGCCCCGGGCTCACCGTCGGCCTCGAGCCGCTGCTGGGGCTGTCGTGACGACCCAGCCGGCCTACTGGGTCGAGGAGTTCAGCGCCGACGAGCGGGCCCGTCTGGCCCCGTACGTCACCAACCTCGACCGGCCGGTGTTCGCCCTGCGCAACCTGCCCGAAACGGTCAAGGGGGCGTTGTTCGCGCGCTACTCCCGGTCGGGCAAGACCCTGCGGCGGCTGTTCCTGGACGAGTTCGCGGACCAGGTCGAGGCCGGGGAGCAACCGGCGACACCCGAGGTCGGGGTGGCCAGGGCGACCGCGCTGTACCAGCGGGTCTTCGACGACTACGGGGACGACTCGGTGGCCCAGCTGGGCGGGGCCCACGTGGCCTGCGAGCAGGCGTCCAACCTGCTCACCAAGCTGCTCGAGTGGGGCCGGCTGGCCGCCTACCTGGAGCAGTCGACCCGCTACGTGTCCTACGCCGACCGGCCCGGGGGCCGCTGGCGCTACCACCTCGACCCGGACGTCGAGGCCAGCGACCTCGGCCCGGAGTACCGGCGGGTGATGGACGGGCTGTTCGCCACCTATGCCGAGCTGCTCCCGGCCCTGACCGGGCACCTGGCCCAGGTCGTGCCCCACGAGCCGGGGTCGAGCGAGGCCGCCTGGCGCCGGGCCGTCAAGGCGCGGGCCCTCGACGGGCTGCGCGGCCTGCTGCCGGCCGCCACCACCTCGAACCTGGGCATCTTCGCCTCCGGGCAGGCCTACGAGGCGCTCCTGCTGCGCCTGCGGGCCTCGGCCCTGCCCGAGGCCCGCAGCTACGCCGACCTGCTCCTGGAGGAGCTGCGCCAGGTGATCCCGGCGTTCCTGCACCGGGTCGACCGCGAGGAGCGGGGGGTGGCCTGGTCCCGCTACCTGGCCGAGACGGCCGCCGAGACGGCCAAGGTGGTCGAGGCCGTGCTCGGCGACGCGCCCCCGGCCCCCCAGGAGGGGCCGTCGGTCCGGCTGACCGAGTTCGACCCGGCCGGCGAGGACAAGGTCCTGACCGCCATCGCCTACCCCAACCTGGGGGTCGGCGAGGCCGAGGTGGCCGCCCGGGTGGCCCGCCTCGGGGCCGAGGAGCGGGCCCGGCTGCTGGCCGCCTACGTCGGCGAGCGGCGCAACCGCCGCCACCGGCCCGGGCGGGCCTTCGAGCGCAGCGTCTACACCTTCGACGTCGTCGCCGACTACGGCGCCTTCCGGGACCTGCAACGCCACCGGATGTGCACGATCGTGTGGCAGCCGCTGACCCCTGGCCTCGGCTACGACCTGCCCGGCGACGTCGCCGAGGCCGGGCTGGCCGAGCCCTTCCAGGCGGCCATGGCCGCCTCGGCCGGGCTGTACGAGGCCCTGGCCCCCCGGTTCCCGGCCCAGGCCGCCTACGCCGTCGGCCTGGCCCACCGGGTCCGGTTCGCGATCACGATGAACGCCCGCGAGCTGATGCACCTGGCCGAGCTGCGCTCCACCCCCCAGGGCCATCCCGCCTACCGGCTGGTCGCCCAGCGGATGCACCGGCTGGTCGCCACCGAGGCCGGGCACCGGGGCCTGGCCGAGGCGATGCGGTTCGTGGTCCACGACGAGCCCGGCGGGGAGGCCGGCCTCGGCCGCCTGGCCGCCGAGCGCCGCCTCGAGGCACGGCCGGGCCGCCCAGCGGGTTCGGCCTGACCCGGCGCCCCAGAGCGATTGTCATGGCTTGCCCCGCGTCGTAGCATGCCTTGATCCCTGCGCATTTTTTCCTTTTATGCAGACCGAGCCTGATCCGTCGTCCCAGTCGAGCGCGGAAAGCGCCGTCGGCTTGACCTTTGTCGCCGTCGTCCTGGTCAGCCTGTTCGTGGCCGGCTCCCTCGGCGTGGTCGCGACCCGGGAGGCGGCGCCGGCCGTCGACCCCGGTCAGGAGCCGGAGGCGGCCACGGTCGCCGCCGCGTCGACCGCCGCCGTGCAGGTCCGGGACCGGATCGTCACCCGCTTCAGCGAGCTGATGCAGCTGCGCGCGATCGCCCTGCGCGAGCGCGACCTGCGGCTGCTCGAGTCGGTGTACGCGCCCGGCGCCGCCGGGCTGGCCAGGGACCGGGCCGAGATCGCGCGGCTGCGCAGCTCCGGCCGCCGCCTCGACGGCCTGCGCATGCCGGTCAAGGTGTTCAACGCCTACCGGCCGGGCAACGGCAGCTGGGTGGTGATCGCCCGCGTCGGCCGCTCCCCGGCCCGGCTCGTCACCGGGTCGGGCCGGCAGGTCAGGGCGACCCGGGCCCGCGCCGCCGTCTTCCGCTGCACCCTGGTCAAGCAGGACGGCAGCTGGCGCGTGCTGCGCTTCGCCCCTCCCTAGGCGTCAGAGCCGGTACAGCCGGGTGGCGTTGGTGGCCAGGATGCGCCGGGCCGTGTCCCGGGCGGCCGCGTCGTCGAGCCCGCCCGCCTCGACCTCGGCCCGCAGGACCCTGGCCAGGGCGCGCCGCCAGACGACCGCCCCCCACCAGTGGGACTCGGGGTAGGCGCGCCCACCCGACCCGGCCAGCAGCTTGCCCGGCGGGCACAGGCCGAGCGCCTCCGACACCATCCGGGCCGCGATCGGCTCGGCCAGGAGGATGCCGGGCGACAGGTCCATGGAGACCTGTGCGTAGGTGCCGGCCAGGTGGGCGGCGCCGCCCACATAGGGGTAGCAGCCGAGCAGCACCACCGGGCAGTCCTCGGTGCGGGGGTCGCGCAGCATCGGCCAGAGCAGGCCCGGGTCGGCGTGGGGCAGGTACACGTCCTCGTCGCCGATGCCGGTGGCGAACTGCAGCGGCACCTGGCGGGTCGCGGCCAGCTCGGCGGCCCGCCGGACCAGGAACGGCAGCAGCACCGGGTCCTCGAACCGCGCCGCCGCGGCCGCCTTGTCCAGGTTCGTGAAGGCCCGGCGGCGGTCGGCCTGGCTGGACTCGGTGAACAGCCACAGCCCGCCCCGGGCGGAGGCGATCGACTTGAGCGCGACCACGCCCCGCTCCATGGCCGTGCCGACCCGCTCCTCGAACCCGCCCACGAACCGGCCCAGCGACCTGGCCGTGGGCGCGCCCTGGGCCAGCAGCTCCTCGGCCAGGGTCTCCAGCCGGACGATCTCGTGGGCCGGCCGGTCGGCGGCCCGCTCCAGCTCGGCCACGGTCAGCACCTGGTCGCCGCCGCCCCCGGCGTCCACCAGCAGGGCCGCCGTGCCGGCGTGGTCGAGCAGCAGCCGCAGGTAGCCGCCCGGGTCGGCCTCGGCCAGCTCGTCCCGCCTGGCCGCCACCGCCCGCTCCAGCTCCTCTCCTGGCTCTCCGGTGACGTCGAGCAGGGCGGCCAGGGCGGTCAGGAAGTGGCGGTAGCCGAGCAGGCCGGGCACGTCCCTGGCCAGGCTGGCCGGCCGCCCGGCCCCGGTGAAGCTGGCCCGCCAGGCCGGCCACTGGCCGTCGCCGGCGCTGGCCCAGGTGGTGAGCAGGCTGGCGCAGGAATGGTCCGCGAGCACCAGGTCCCCGAGGACCCGCCCGGCTGGCCCGTCCCGGCCGGCCACGGCCGCCGGCTACTCCGGCAGGACCGCCGGGAGCACGTCGCGGACGCTCAGCACCCCGAGGAGCTGGCCGCCCTCGTAGACCACCAGGTGGCGGATGCGCCGGCGGGCCATCACCTTGGCCGCCTCGATCAGGTCCCAGTCGGGCCCGACGGTGACCACGTCGGCGGTCATGATCTGCTCGACGCTCACGGCCTCGGGGTCGTCGGCGTGCGCGACCGCGTTGAGCACGTCCCGCTCGGTCAGGATGCCGATCAGCATCTCGGCGTCCTGGACCACGGCCGAGCCCACCCGGTGCTTGGCCATCAGCTGGGTCGCCTCACGGAGCGAGGAGGCCGGGCCGACCGCCACCACCGCGCTGCTCGCCACGTCCCGCACCTTCATGGCGGCACCTCCTTGGTCGCGATCGGGCCAGCGCTACCTTAACCCGGCGAACGCGCGGTCGAGTAGCTCCTGCTGCTCCTGCTGGTGGAGGGTCGGGCTGCCGGCCGCCGGGGCCGCGCCCTCGGCCCGGGAGGCCGGCTCCAGCCGCACCCCCAGCCCCTCCTCGGCCTTGAGCCGCACGTACCGCCAGGCGCCCATGTTCTCCGGCTCCTCCTGGACCCAGATGGTGCGCTCGGCGTTGGGGTAGGCGTCGAGCTGGGCCCGGAGCGCCCCGGCCGGGAACGGGTACAGCTGCTCGACCCGGAGGATGGCCAGCTCGCCCAGCTCCTCGTCGCGGCGCCGCTTGGCCAGCTCGTAGTAGACCTTGCCGGTGCAGAGCAGGACCCGCCTGACCCCGTCGGGCGACGACTGCTCGGGGTCGGGCAGGACCTCGGCGAACTGGCCGGTGGTCAGCTGCTCGGCCGTCGAGCGGGCCGCGGGCAGCCGCAGCAGCGACTTGGGGGTCATCACCACCAGCGGCTTGCGGTTGGCCCGCAGGGCCTGGCGGCGCAGCAGGTGGAAGTACTGGGCCGGGGTCGAGGGGTAGGCGACCTGCATGTTGTCCTCGGCGGCCAGGTCAAGGAACCGCTCCAGGCGGGCGCTGGAGTGCTCCGGCCCCTGGCCCTCGAACCCGTGGGGGAGCAGCAGGACCAGGCTGGAGCGCTGGCCCCACTTGTCCTCGGCGGCCGAGATGAACTGGTCGACGATGATCTGGGCGCCGTTGACGAAGTCGCCGAACTGGGCCTCCCACAGCACCAGCGCCTCGGGGTTGGCCACCGAGTAGCCGTACTCGAAGCCCATGGCCGCGAACTCCGACAGCAGGCTGTCGTAGACGAAGAACTTGCCCTGGCCCTCGCCCAGGTTGGCCAGCGGGGTGTACAGCTCCCCGTTGGTCTGGTCGACCAGGACCGAGTGGCGCTGGCTGAAGGTGCCCCGCCGGGTGTCCTGCCCGGACAGCCGGATCATGCGGCCCTCCTGGAGCAGCGACCCCAGGGCCAGGGCCTCGCCAAGGGCCCAGTCGACGCTGTTGCGCTCCAGCGCCCCGGCCCGCTGCTCCAGCCACTTGACCAGCTTGGGGTGGACGTTGAAGCCGTCCGGGACGCTGGTCAGCTTGGCCACCAGCTGGTCGAGGGTCTCGCGGTCGACGGTGGTGTCGACGGCCGGGTCGGCGGCCATCGGGGCCGGCCGCTCCAGCTCGACCTTGGCGACCTGGCTGTCCTCCTCGTCGTGGGTGTCGTCGAAGGCCTGCTGGAGGCGCTTGCGGAACTCCTCCAGCGACCGCTCGGCGTCCTCGATCGACAGGTCGCCCCGGTTGACCAGGGCCTCGGTGTAGAGCTTGCGCACCGGCCGGCGGTTCTTGATCCGCTCGTACATCAGCGGCTGGGTGAACGACGGCTCGTCGGCCTCGTTGTGGCCGTAGCGCCGGTAGCACCACATGTCGATGACGACGTCCTTCTTGAACGCCTGGCGGAACTCGAAGGCCAGGCGGGCCACGCGGACGCAGGCCTCGGGGTCGTCGCCGTTCACGTGGAAGATGGGCGCCTGGATCATCTTGGCCACGTCGGTGGCGTAGGTGGAGGAGCGGCCGTAGTCGGGGCTGGTGGTGAACCCGACCTGGTTGTTGACCACGATGTGGACGGTGCCGCCGGTGCGGTAGCCGCGCAGCTGGGACAGGTTCAGGGTCTCGGCGACCACCCCCTGGCCGGCGAAGGCGGCGTCGCCGTGGATCAGGATGGGCAGGACCGGCGCCTCCTCGCCCCGGTCGAGCAGGTCCTGCTTGGCCCGGGCGATGCCCTCGACCACCGGGTTGACCGCCTCCAGGTGGCTGGGGTTGGAGGCGACCTCGACCCGCACCTCCTTGCCCGAGCGGGCCACGTGCTTGCCGACCGCGCCCAGGTGGTACTTCACGTCGCCCGAGCCCTGGGTGAGGGTCGGGTCGAGGTTGCCCTCGAACTCGCCGAAGATCTCCCCGTAGCTCTTGCCGACGGTGTTGGCGAGCACGTTGAGGCGGCCGCGGTGGCTCATGCCGATGACCGCGCCCTCCATGCCGTCGTCGGCGGCCTCGTCCAGGACCGCGTCCAGCATCGGGATCAGGCTCTCGCCGCCCTCCAGGCTGAAGCGCTTGTGGCCGGTGTACTTGTTGTGCAGGAAGCGCTCGAAGGCCTCGGTCTCGCTGAGCTTGTGCAGGATCTGGAGCTGGTCCTCCTTGGGCAGCTCCTGGGGGACGCCCTCGACGTGCTCCTGGATCCACTGCTTCTCGTCGGTCTGGGCGTTGTGCATGTACTCGACCGTGCCGGTGCGGCAGTAGGCGTCGCGCAGGATGTGCAGGATCTCGCCGAGGGGCAGCTCGCGCTGACCGGCCAGCCCGCCGGTGGCGAAGCGCCGCTCCAGGTCCCAGATGGTGAAGCCGTAGCTGGCCGGGTCGAGCTCGGGGTGCATCATCGGCGGCTTGGCCTTGAGCGGGTCCAGGTTGGCGATCAGGTGCCCCCTGACCCGGTACAGGTTGATCAGCTGGAGCACGCTGGCCTGCTTCTCGATGCTGTCCAGCGAGTCCTGGCCCGGCTTCTCATCCTTGTGCCACTGGACGGGCACATACGGGACGGTCATGGCCCGGAACAGCTCGGCGTAGAAGTCGTCCTCGCCCAGCAGCAGCCGGTGCATGCGGGCCAGGAACTCGCCGCTCTCGGCGCCCTGGATGACCCGGTGGTCGTAGGTCGAGGTCAGGGTGATGACCTTGCCGATGCCCATGCCGGCCAGGGTGTCGGGGTCGGCCCCCTGGTACTCGGCCGGGTAGTCGATGGCGCCGACGCCGATGATGGCCGACTGGCCGGCCATCAGGCGGGGGACCGACAGCACGGTCCCGATGGTGCCCGGGTTGGTGATGGTCAGGGTGGTGTCGGCGAAGTCCTGCACGGTCAGCTTGTTCGCCTTGACCTTGGCGATGATCTCCTCGTAGGCGCGGACGAAGCCGGCGAAGTCGAGCGTGTCGGCCTGCTTGATGTTGGGCACCAGCAGGGTCCGGGACCCGTCGGGGCGCCGGGTGTCGACGGCCAGGCCGAGGTTGAGGTGGGCGGGCCGGGCGGCGTTGGGCTTGCCGTCGACCTCGCGGTACATGGTGGTCATCACCGGGACGGCCGCGACGGCCTTGACCACGGCGTAGGCGATCATGTGGGTGAAGCTGACCTTGCCGCCCTGGCGCCGGCGCAGGTGGCCGTTGAGGACGCTGCGGTTGACCTCCAGGAGCCGCGCCGGCACGGTCCGGACCGAGGTCGCGGTCGGCACCTCCCGGCTGGCCTCCATCGCCTCGACGATCCGGGCCGCCGCCCCCCGCAGGGGCACCAGCTGGGGCTCCGCCTTGCCGTCCCGCTCGGGGGCCGCCTTGGCCTTGGGTGCCGGCGTTTTTTCGGCCTTGGGAGGTGGCTTCTCCTCGGCCTTGGCCGCCGGCGTTTCCTCGGCCCTGGGAGGCGGCTTCTCCTCGACCTCGGCGGTCGCCTCGGCCGTCCCGGGGTCCTCGTAGCCCTCGGGCTCGTTCTCGGCGAAGAAGTCCCGCCAGGCGGGGCTCACCGACTCCGGGTTGTCCAGGTACTGCCGGTAGATCTCGTCGATCAGCCCCACGTTGGCGCCGAACTCCGGCCGTTCGAACCAGCCCATGATCATCACCCTCGTCGGTATGCCTCGCGTCGCCGTCCAGTGTGCCACCGCGGGCCTGCCGCCCAAAGACGGCGCTTGTCGGGGGCCGGCACTAGCATGGGCGGGTGGCAGCAGCGCGAACGCCCGCCGGGCTCGGGCGGTTCTCGGCCCTGACCCGTGGGTGGTTCGAGGGCGCCTTCGCCGCGCCCACCCAGGCCCAGGTCGGCGCCTGGGACGCCCTCGCCCAGGACCAGGACGTGCTGGTGGTCGCGCCCACCGGGTCGGGCAAGACCCTGGCCGCGTTCCTGTCGGCCATCGACCGCCTGGCCGGCGCCCCGGCGGTCCCCGAGCGCCAGCGCCTCCGGGTGCTGTACGTCTCCCCGCTCAAGGCCCTGGCCGCCGACATCGAGCGCAACCTCCGGGCCCCCCTGGCCGGGCTGCGGGCGGCCGCCGCCCGCCTGGACGCGCCCCTGCCCGACATCACCGTGGGGATGCGCACCGGCGACACCCCGGCCGACGTCCGCCGCCGCTTCCCGGCCCACCCGCCCGACATCCTCATCACCACCCCCGAGTCGCTGTTCCTGCTGCTCACCTCGAGGGCCCGCGAGGCCCTGGCCTACGTCGACACGGTGATCGTCGACGAGGTCCACTCGGTGGTGGCGACCAAGCGCGGGGCCCACCTGGCCCTGAGCCTGGAGCGCCTGGACGAGCTGCTGGAGCGGCCGGCCCGCCGCATCGGCCTGTCGGCCACCGTCCGGCCGCTGGACGAGGTGGCCCGCTTCCTGGGCGGCCCCCGTCCGGTGACGGTGGTCGCCCCGCCCTCGGAGAAGGCCTTCGACCTCTCCGTGGTCGTCCCGGTGGAGGACATGGCGGCCATCGGCGAGGCCTCCGACGACCCGGCGTCCGGGTCGGCCTCGGGGCTGCCCGACCGGTCCTCGATCTGGCCCCACATCGACGAGCGGCTGGTCGAGCTGATCCGGGCCCACCGCTCGACCATCGTGTTCGCCAACTCCCGCCGCCTGGCCGAGCGGCTCTGCGCCAACCTCAACGAGCTGGCCGAGACCGAGCTGGCCCGGGCCCACCACGGCTCGGTCAGCCGCGAGCAGCGCACCGAGATCGAGGAGGACCTCAAGGCCGGCCGGCTGCCCGCGGTGGTCGCGACCAGCTCGCTGGAGCTGGGCATCGACATGGGCGCGGTCGACCTGGTCATCCAGGTGGAGGCGCCCAGCTCGGTCGCGTCCGGCCTGCAGCGCATCGGCCGGGCCGGCCACCAGGTGGGCGCGGTCAGCCGGGGCATCGTGTTCCCCAAGTTCCGCGGCGACCTGGTCGAGAGCGCGGTCGTGGTCGAGCGCATGCGGGCCGGGGCCATCGAGGCCATGCGCTACCCCCGCAACCCCCTGGACGTGCTCGCCCAGCAGATCGTGGCCATGGTGGCCATGGACGACTGGACGATCGACGACCTCGAGGCCCTGATCCGGCGGGCCGCCCCGTTCGCCGAGCTGCCCCGCAGCGCCCTGGACAGCGTGCTCGACATGCTGTCGGGCCGCTACCCCTCGGACGAGTTCGCCGAGCTGCGGCCCCGGCTCAACTGGGACCGGGTCGAGGGGCGGCTGGCCGGCCGGCCCGGGGCCCAGCGCCTGGCCGTCACCTCCGGCGGGACCATCCCCGACCGGGGCCTGTTCGGCGTGTTCCTGGTCGGGGAGCGCGCCACCCGGGTCGGCGAGCTGGACGAGGAGATGGTCTACGAGTCCCGGGTCGGGGAGGTGTTCACCCTCGGCGCGTCGGCCTGGCGGATCGAGGACATCACCCACGACCGGGTGCTGGTCTCCCCGGCCCCCGGCCAGCCGGGCAAGCTGCCGTTCTGGCACGGCGACATGCTGGGGCGGCCGGTCGAGCTGGGCCGCGCCCTCGGCGGGTTCCTGCGCGAGCTGTCCGGCCTGGCCCCCGAGGCCCGGCTGGAGCGGCTGCGCGCGGCCGGCCTGGACGACTTCGCCGCCGGCAACCTGGCCGCCTACCTGGACGAGCAGCGCGAGGCCACCGGGGTCCTGCCCGACGACCGCACCATCGTGGTCGAGCGCTTCCGCGACGAGCTGGGCGACTGGCGGGTCTGCGTCCACTCGCCCTTCGGGGCCAAGGTCCACGCCCCCTGGTCCCAGGCCATCGAGGCCAGGGTCCGGGAGCGCCTCGGCCTCGAGGTCCAGACCATGTACACCGACGACGGGGTGGTGGTCCGGCTGCCCGAGGTCGACGAGGCCCCGGCCGCCGAGTCGATCCTGTTCGACCCCGAGGAGATCGAGGACCTGGTGGTGGGGGAGGTCGGCGGGTCGGCCCTGTTCGCCAGCCGCTTCCGCGAGTGCGCGGCCCGGGCCCTGCTGCTGCCCCGGCGCCGGCCCGACCGGCGCACGCCTCTGTGGCAGCAGCGTCAGCGCAGCGCCGGGCTGCTCCAGGTCGCCTCCAAGTACGGGTCGTTCCCGGTGATCCTGGAGACGATGCGCGAGTGCCTCCAGGACGTGTTCGACCTGCCCGGCCTCAAGGAGCTGATGGCCCAGGTGGCCAGCCGGGAGGTCCGGGTGGTCGAGGTCGACACGCCGTTCCCGTCGCCGTTCGCCAGCTCGCTCCAGTTCGGGTACGTGGCCGCGTTCATGTACGAGGGCGACGCCCCCCTGGCCGAGCGGCGGGCCCAGGCCCTGTCGCTGGACCGGTCGGTCCTGGCCGAGCTGCTGGGCCGCGAGGAGCTGCGCGACCTGATCGACCAGGCCGCCCTGGCCGACCTGGAGCTGGAGCTGCAGCTGCTCACCCCCGAGCGCAAGGCCCGCGACCCCGACGGCCTGCACGACGCCCTGCGGCTGCTGGGCGACCTGACCGTGCAGGAGGCGGCCGCCCGCAGCACCGACCCGGCGGCCGCCCCCGGCTGGCTGGCCGAGCTGGAGGGGACGCGGCGGGCGGTGCGGCTGCGGGTCGGCGGCCAGGAGCGCTGGGTGGCCATCGAGGACGTGGCCCGGCTGCGCGACGGGCTCGGGGCGGCCCCGCCGGTCGGGGTGCCGCAGGCCTTCCTGGAGCCGGTGGCCGACCCGGTGGGCGACCTGCTGGCCCGCTACGCCCGCACCCACGGGCCGTTCCTGGCCCCCGACCCGGCCCGCCGGCTCGGCCTCGGCGTGGCCGTGGTCTCCCAGACCCTGGCCCGGCTGGAGGCGGCCGGCCGGGTCGTCCAGGGCGAGTTCCGCCCGGGCGGGTCGGGCCGCGAGTGGCTCGACGCCGAGGTGCTGCGGCGGCTGCGGCGGCGCTCCCTGGCCGCGCTGCGCCGCGAGGTCGAGCCCGTCCCCCAGGAGGCGATGGCCCGGTTCCTGGGCGCCTGGCAGGGGGTCGGCCCGGCCGGGCCCCGCTCGGCCGACCTCGACGCCCTGTTCCGGGTGGTCGAGCAGCTCCAGGGCGCGGCCGTGCCCGCCTCGGCCCTGGAGCGCCAGGTCCTGGCCGCCCGCCTGCCCGGCTACCACCCGGGCCTGCTCGACCAGCTCTGCGCCTCCGGCGAGGTCGTCTGGGCCGGGTCGGGGGCGCTCGGCTCCGACGACGGCTGGGTCGGCCTCTACCTGGCCGATGGCGCCCCCCTGCTCCTCCCCGAGCCCGTGCCGGCCGAGCTCACCCCCCTGGCTGAGCAGGTCCGGGACGCCATGGCCGCCCGCGGGGCGATGTTCTTCCGCCAGCTCTCGGACGCGGTCGGCGCCACCAACGACAGCGAGCTGCTCCTGGCCGTCTGGGAGCTGGTCTGGGCCGGCCACGTCACCAACGACACCCTGGCCCCGTTGCGGGCATTGGTCACCAGCGGTTCCCGCCCCACCACCCGCCGCCGCGCCCCCGCCCGCCGCTACGGCCGCCGCGGGGTCCCGACCCCCACCCGCACCGGCCCT
>OCZS010000397.1_pt1 | contig 14134 bp, 9 predicted proteins | sample 1539071 | NCBI WGS metagenome assembly OCZS01 (sample SAMEA3113584, study PRJEB22503) | soil metagenome
AGCACCACGATCGCCGTGCCGTGCTGGTCGTCGTGGAACACCGGGATGTCCAGCTGCTCGCGCAGCCGCCGCTCCACCTCGAAGCAGCGCGGCGCGGAGATGTCCTCCAGGTTGATCCCGGCGAAGCCGGGCGCCACCGCCTTCACCACGGCGATGATCTCGTCCACGTCCTGGGTGTCCAGACACAGGGGCCAGGCGTCGATGTCGGCGAACTCCTTGAACAGGGCCGCCTTGCCCTCCATCACCGGCAGCGCCGCCTTCGGTCCGAGGTTGCCCAGGCCGAGCACCGCCGACCCGTCGGTGACCACGGCGATGCTGTTGCGCTTGATGGTCAGCCGCCGCGCGTCCTCCGGGTTCTCGGCGATGGCCAGGCAGACCCGGGCAACGCCGGGGGTGTAGATCATCGACAGGTCGTCGCGGTTGCGGATCGGGTGCTTGCTGTTCATGGCGATCTTGCCGCCGAGGTGCATCAGGAAGGTGCGGTCCGAGACCTTGCCGACCACGACCCCCGGCACGCCGCGCATGGCCGCCACGAGCTCGTCGGCGTGAGTGGTGTCGCGGGCCGCACAGGTGACGTCGATCCGCAGCCGTTCGTGGCCCGAGGCCGTAACGTCCAGCGCGGTGATCGCCCCGCCGGCGTGCTCGACGGCCGTTGTGAGCTGGCTCACCGATGCTCCGCCCGGCGGCACCTCGAGCCGAACCGTGATCGAGTACGACACGGAAGGGAGGGCGCTCACGCGCCTGATCCTCTCATGCGTGGAGCCGGCTGATCAGGCCCTCGTCCCGGGCGGGGGCGACTGCTCCGCGGCCGCCGTCCGGGCGGCCCACAGTCCGATGTCGCCACCGCTGATGGCCACCGACAGCAGCTCGGGGAACTGGTCCGGCGTACACGCAAAGGTGGGTACGCCGAGCGCGGCCAGCGCGGCGGCGTGCTCGTGGTCGTACGAGGGCGCGCCGGAGTCGGCCAGGGCCAGCAACGCCACCACGGTGACCCCGTCGCGCACCAGCTCAGCCACCCGGCGGACCAGCTGGCCCTCGATCCCACCTTCGAACAGGTCCGAGATCAGCACCAGGATCGTCTCAGCCGGCCGGCTGACCAGGCCCTGGCAGTACGCCAGCGCCCGGTTGATGTCGGTGCCGCCGCCCAGCTGGCACCCGAACAGCACCTCGACCGGGTCGGCCAGCCGGTCGGTCAGGTCCACGACGTCGACGTCGAAGGCCACCAGCGAGGTGCGCACCGAGGAGATGGAGGCCAGCGTCGCGCCGAACACTGCGGCGTACACCACCGACTCGGCCATGGAGCCCGACTGGTCCACGGCCACGATGACGTCCCGCGACATCGCTGGGGCCCGGTGCCCGTAGCCGACCAGCCGCTCGGGAACCACGGTCCGCCGTTCGGGGACATAGTGGTCCAGGTTGCGGCGGATGGTGGCGTTCCAGTCGACATCGCGCAATCGGGGTCGCCGGTTGCGGCTGGACCGGCTGACCGCCCCGCGCACCGCCGTCCGGGTGGAGTTGGCGATCCGCCGCTCGATCTCGGCCACCACCTTGCCCACCACCAACCGGGCCGTGCGCTTGGCCGTCTCCGGCATCACCCGGTTGAGGCTGACCAGGGTGGCCGCAAGGTGCACGTCGGGCTGCACCGAGTCCAGCAGCTCCGGCTCGAGCAGCATGCTGGTCAGGCCGAGCCGGTCGATGGCGTCGCGCTGCATCACCTGGACCACGCTCGTGGGGAAGTAGCGCCGGATGTCGCCCAGCCAGCGGGCAACTCGGGGCGCCGACGAGCCGAGCGCCCCGTAGCGTCGCTCGCCCGGTGTGCCCTCGGTTTCGCCGGCCTCGTCGTAGAGAGCGCCCAGCGCCGCGTCCATCCCCTGCTCACCGGCCGTCAGCCCGGCTTCGAGCGACTCCTGGGCCGGCTCGCCCAGCAGCAGTCGCCAGCGCCGCCGCCGGGCCTCGTCGGTGACTCCTGCCTCGGTCATGGTCGTCGCGCTCAGGGCCGGGCGATGACCGAGAACTCGGTCCCGAACGGGTCGGTGACCGAGGCGAACCGACCATAGATCATGTCCTCCACCGGCCCGACCGTTCCGCCCGCGGCGACGGCGCGAGCGAGTGCGGCGTCGGTGTCGTCGACCTCGAAGGTCGTCGACCAGCTCGTCCCGGACCCGCTCGGCACCCCCATGATCCCTCCGATCTCGTGCCCGTCGGGACGGCGCAGAAAGGTGAAGTCGAACTCCGGCAGGTCCGGGTTGCCGTCCAACGTGAAACCGAACACCTCGACATAGAAGCCACGGGCCACCTCCGGCTGGTCGGTGACCAGGTCGTTGCGAACCAGCGTGTTGGGCTCGTTCACGCGCTCGCAGCCGATGTGCGCCCGGCCCTGCCAGAGACCGAACTGGCCGCCGGCCGGGTCGCGGACGATCGCCATCCGACCCTGGTCCATCACGTCGGCGGGCGGATCGACCAGCGTTCCGCCGGCCTGCTCGACCCTGGCGGCGGTCACGTCGCAGTCCGCGGTGGCCAGGTAGACGTTCCACCAGAACCTGGTCGCCTCCGGGTCAGAGTTCGGCGCCAGCGCGGCGACCCGGCTGCCGTCGAGGTAGGCGGTGGTGTAGCGGCCGTACTCCGCGGGACCGACGTCGAACTGCCAGCCGAACAGCGCGCCGTAGAAGTGCAGCGCCCGGTCCAGGTCGGGTACGCCGAGGTCGATCCAGGTCGGGGTGCCGTCGGGCTGGTTCTGCGTGACGATGCTCATGGGTGCCCCCGTTCGGTCGTGGTGCCGAGGATGAGGTCGATGGTGGCCAGCGCGCGGCCGGACCGTCCCGGGTCGAGGTCTTCCGCCACCGCAGCCGCCGTCTCCGTCGGGCTCAGCCGGCCGGCGATGGTCCGCCGCTCGGCGGCGCTGAAGGTGCCGAAGGTCCGCCGCACCAGCGGCAGCAGGTCGGTGAACTCGGCCTCGGACAGACCGCCGACCCAGGTGTCGAGCAGGTCCCGCAGCGTCGGGTCATGGATCAGCAGCAGGGCACCGTCGGCGAAGAACCCCTCGACCCACGCGGCCTTGGCCGCCGCCTCGACCCCGGTCGACAGTGCTCGCTGCAGCCGTCGCGCCGCGTCGTCGACGACCTCGGCATCGGTCAGCAGTCGGACGATGCGGCCTTGGAGCAACCCGTGCAGGTCGCTACGGTCGACCAGCTCGGCCAGAGAGGCCAGCCAGCGCTGCCGGAGCGGCTCGGCGAAAGATCCGAGCATCCCGAGGGCGCCGTTGAGCTCGTCGATCCGGCGCCGCATCGCCGCCGCGTTGTCCGCGTCCAGCCCCGACACGGCCCGGGGCAGACCGGCGCAGGTCCGGACCAGGAGGGTCTGGATGACCCGGGTCAACGCGGCGGTGTCGGTCTGCCGGACGTCGCCGTAGCGCTGGGCCCGGGCCAGCGGCGGCAGCGCCTCCATCAGGTGGACCACGTCGGTGTCCCGCGCCGCCCGCTCGGCCACCGTGTCCAGCAACCCGTCCAGGGCCGCCGGCAGCGCGGCCAGCAGGCAGCGGCCCACGGTCCGGGTCAGCTCGGGCAGGGCTCCGTCCCGGCGGATCTCGTCGACCCGGGCCGTGGCGGCGGACTCGACCGTGGTGCCCCAGACCGACGCCTCGACCAGCTGCACGGCGTACTCCGGCTGCCAGCGCGACGCCCACACTTCACGGAAAGTGCCCTGGCCGGCGATCTCGGTCTCCGCGGGACGCACCCAGCCCAGCTCCAGCAACCGGAGCCGATGGAAGAGCTGGGACCGGTTGCGGTCGATGGTCCGGCGCAGGTCGAGGTCCCAGTGCCGCAGGCCGGGCTCGCGGCGGACCCGCAGGGTCCGGCAGGTCCGGACCAGGTCGGCCTCCAGCGGGACGGTGGGAACCCGCTCGTTGACCGAACCCAGGGCCTGGCCGACCACCAGATGCTCGGTGACGTAGGCAACGGCCCGCTCGTCGCCGTCGCAGAGCACCGCCCGGGTGGCCTCGGTGACCTCGGTCAGCCCGGCGAGCGGCCGCGATCGGAGACTGGCCAACGTCTCGGCCAGGCGAACCGCCTCGATGACGTGGGCGCTGGAGGCCGGCAGGTCGCGTTCACGCAGCGCGCGGGCGACCTTGACCAGCCAGCGTGGGATGGTCCCCTCCGGCGCCGTCCACAGATGGTGGTACCAACCCGGCGAGGTGATGCCGGCTCCGTAACCACTCGCACTGGCCAGCCGCTGCGCGGTCCACGGGACCCAGGTCAGGGTCACCTTCCGTTTGGCGCTGCCGCGCAGCACCGCCGCATCGGCGTTGGCCGGTGGCAGTGGCCAGGTCAGCACCGGTGCGTGCCAGGCGCCGCACACCACGGCGACCCGCTCCCGGCCGCGGCGGCGGGCGGCCCGGATGGTCTGCCGCATATACCCCTCCCGGCGCCGTTCGCTCGGGCTCGGCGGGGCGGAGTGTCGTCGCAGCTCGCCCATGGCCTCGACCAGCAGCGGGAACGGCGAGGAGGAGTCCAGCCGGGACTCCACCAGGTCTTCCCACCAGCGCTCGGGATCGTCGTAGCCGGCCGCGGCGGCCAAGGTGCCCAACGGGTCCCGACCCGGGTCATCAGGGCGGGTGCCGCGCTGGCCGGCCTGGTCGAACAAGGTGCGGCCCCCGCTCTGTGGAGCCAGCACCTGCGCGGCCGGCAGGTCGCAGAACCGCACCTCCACGCCGCGCTCGACCGCCCAGACCATGGCCTGCCACTCCGGGGAGAACACCGCGAACGGCCAGAACGCCGAGACCTTCGGCTCGTCGGCCGCATACGCCAGCAGTGCGAGCGGCGGCTGCATCCCTTCCGCGGCGACCCAGCCGATCAACGGGTCGGCATCGGCCGGTCCCTCGATCAGCACCACGTCCGGTTGGTACTCGTCGAGGGCGCGCAGCATCGACCGGGCCGACCCGGGGCCGTGGTGACGGATGCCGAACACCCGGACCGGATCGTCCTCGCGCTCGGCAGCGGTCGGCGAGACATCAAGGACTGCAGCGGTCACGACACCTCGCGGCAGGCTTCGTAGAACTCCCCCCAGCCGTCCCGCTCGCGGACCACCAGCTCGAGGTACTCCGTCCAGGCCACCCGGTCGGCCACCGGATCCTTGATGATCGCCCCAACCAGTCCGGCGGCGACATCGGTCGGGCGCAGCCAGCCGTCACCGAAGTGCGCGGACAGGGCCAGCCCGCTGGTGACCACCGAGATCGCCTCCGCCGCGGACAGGGTGCCCGACGGCGACTTGATGGTGGTCCGGCCGTCCTTGGTCACCCCGGACCGCAGCTCGCGGAACACGGTGACCACCCGGCGGATCTCCTCGACCGCCGCCGGCACGGTGGGAAGCTCCAGGGCCGAGGCCAGGTCGGCCACACGGGTGGAGACGATCCGCACCTCGTCCTCCTCCCGCTCCGGCAGCGGAAGCACCACCGTGTTGAACCGGCGGCGGAGGGCCGCGGAGAGGTCGTTCACGCCTTTGTCGCGGTCATTGGCCGTGGCGATCAGGTTGAACCCCTTGACCGCCTGCGCCTCCTCGCCCAGCTCGGGGATGGGCAGGGTCTTCTCCGACAACACGGTGATCAGGGCGTCCTGCACGTCGGCCGGGATCCGGGTCAGCTCTTCGACCCGGACGATCGCGCCGCGCCGCATCGCCGTGAGCACCGGCGAGGGCACAACGGCTGCGGGGCTTGGGCCCTCGGCCAGCAGCCGGGCGTAGTTCCACCCGTAGCGGATGGACTCCTCCGCGGTGCCGGCGGTGCCCTGGACCAGCAACGTGGAGTCGCCCGACACGGCGGCGGCCAGGTGTTCCGAAAGCCACGACTTCGCCGTTCCGGGAACGCCGAGCAGCAGCAGCGCGCGGTCGGTGGCCAGGGTCGCCACCGCAACCTCGACCAGGCGCCGGGACCCGACGTACTTCGGGGTGACGACGGTGCCGTCGGCCAAAGTGCCGCCCATCACGTAGGTGACCACAGCCCACGGCGACAGCCGCCAACGGGGCGGGCGCGGTCGGGTGTCGGTCGCCTCCAGCGCAGCCAGCTCCGCGGCGTACGCGTGCTCGGCGTGCGGCCGCAGCTCCTCCGTGCGCTGGTCGGGCGCCAGCGCGTTCACGATGCCGCTCCGGCCATCCGGTTGCGCAGCGCGGTGGCCAGCCGCGCCCATTGCGGGTTCTGGCCGACGAACCAGACCCCGCGTACGCCGAGGGCCGCGGCGAGCAGCGCCCGGTCCACGCGTGGGTTGGCGGCGGCCAGAGTCGCCACCGTGGTCCACTGCTCCGCGGCGACAACGGCGTCCTGGTCCACCAGCACGGCCAGGGCGTCGTTGATCGGACCGGGCGTTCCGCGCTCCAGTGCGTCGGCCAGCTCCTGCTGGATCGCCGGCGGACCCACGTCCTGCTCCTCCGACGGCGCACCCGCGGCCGGTGGGCCGGTCGGCAGTGGCGACCCCGCGCGCACCGCGGCCCGGTGCCGGGCGGCGTAGCCGAGCACCACCTGGGTCGGGTCGCCGGACGCCTGGCTCGGGGGCCCGGCCCAGTCCGGCAGGCCGTCGGGCACCGGCCGGCGGTCGGTTCCCAGCAGCGCCACGGTGACCAGGTCCTCCCAGCTAGTGGTCACGCCTGGAACCACGGCCATCGCTCAGGCCGCCTGCGCGGCGACCACCGCGGTGAACGACGAGCCGGCCGCATCGGGCAGGAGGCTGAGCGGTCGGAACCCGGCCGGTCCCCACTCACCGAAGACCGGCGTGGGCTCACCCAGCGAGCGGGCGAACAGAGGCCACGGCTCCCCCGCCAGCTCGACCACCTCCCGGTAGGCGCCGCCGGCCTCCCGCAACCGCCAGCGCCCACCGGAGCGGTCGGGCGGCACGGCGGCCGCCTGGACGACGGCCGGCATGCGAGTGGCCCACGGGTCGGCGGCGAGCAGGTCGGCGAACCGCTCGAGCAGCTCCGCGTAGGTCTCGGGCGGCGGCGGAGCCGACGGCTCGATCACGTCCTCTTGCTCACCGACCAGCGCCCGGTACTGCCCGGAGCCCGGGTAGAAGTGGAGGTGCGCATGCAGCCGCTGGCCGGGCGCGACCGAGTCGTCCAGGAACCCGCCGGGAGGGGCGAAGCTGAGCAGCAGCGCCCAGCGCCGGGTGGACGCTCCATAGAGCCACACGCGGCGGCTGACCAGCCGGTAGTCCAGGCTGTCCACCGCGCCCACCGCGAACCAGTGGTCGCGCACCCCGGGGCCGGCCAGTACGTCGGCCTTGCGCACCGGATACCCGACCCGGGAGCGCACGGTGGCCGCCAGGTCGGCCGGCAGGTCGTCGATCCGCCGATGGGCCGAGATCAGTAGGTGCAGGGCGCCGAGCTGCTCGAGCAGCCGGCTCGGCCAGCCCTCCCCGGCCAGCTCGCCGGGCAGCCCGCGGAGCATCCCGGCTACGCCGGGCGCCTGGGCGTCGACCATGCGGGCAGCCATCCGGTCCAGCGGACCGTAACCACCGCGTCCCAGACCGGCGATGCCGGTGCGGACCTGGTCCCGCAGCCACTGGTCGAGCTCGTCCAGACCGGTCGCCACCCGCTCGGCGCGGGCCGCGGCGCTCGGGGACTCGACCATGGGCTCACCCTAGTTCTGAGGAGTGACAGCCCGGGGCGCCACCGCTCTTCGAGCATTGGCGGAGCACCCCGCTGCCGATCGGAGGAGCGATGAGCGAACACGCTTTTCTCGATTCGCGAAGAGTGACGACGGCGGCGGCTCCCAGGGCGCGACCGGTGCGAGAAAGCGATCAAACGAGTGACTCCTCCCAGGCTCGGTGCAATGCGGCGTAACGGCCGCCGGTACGGCCGGCCAGGTCGACGGGTGAGCCCTGCTCGACCACCTCCCCGTGCTCGAGCACCAGCACCCGGTCGGCGATCTCGACCGTGCTGAGCCGGTGGGCGATGATCACCGCCGTACGGTCGGCCAGGATCGTCTGCAGGCCCTGCTGGACCAACCGCTCGCTGGGAATGTCCAGGCTGGAGGTCGCCTCGTCGAGGATCAGCACGGCGGGATCGGCGAGGAAGGCCCGGGCGAACGCCACGAGCTGCCGCTGTCCGGCCGACAGCCGCTCGCCACGCTTGGCGACGTCGGTGTCGTAGCCCTCCGGCAGCGCGGTGATGAAGCCGTGCGCGCCCACCGCGCGGGCCGCGTCCTCGATCTCCGCCCGGCTCGCCGACGGCCGCCCGAAGGCGATGTTGTCGGCGACCGAGCCGGAGAACATGAAGTTCTCCTGCGTCACCATCACCACGGCGCGCCGCAGGTCGGTGTCGGCGAGATCGCGGAGATCGACGCCGTCGAGCCGGACCGCACCGCTGGTCGGGTCGTAGAACCGGGCGATCAGCTTGGCGATCGTCGTCTTCCCGGCGCCGGTGGTGCCCACGAGCGCGATGGTCTCGCCCTCGGCGATCGTCAGGTCGAGGTTGGGAATCACCGGCCGCTCGGGGAGGTAGCCGAAGGACGTGTCGTCGAAGCGCACCTCACCGCGCGCGTGCGGCAGGGGCACGGGGTGCGTCGGCTCCGGCACACCGGGCCGCTCGGCCAGCACCCCGGACAGCTTCTCCAGCGCCGACGACGCGGACTGGAAGGTGTTGAAGAACTGGCTGATCTCCTGCATCGGCTCGAAGAACATCCGCAGGTAGAGCAGGAACGCGGCCAGCACCCCGATCGTCACATCGCCCTCGAGCGCCCGCAGGCCGCCGTAGAGCAGGGCCACGCCGATGGTCACGTTGCCGATCAGCCGGACCCCCGGCATGAAGACCGCGACGAGCCGGAACGACGTCGTGTTGACGTCGCGGTAGCGCGTGGCGAGATCGGAGAAGATCTCGGCGTTACGCGGCTCCCGGCGATACGCCTGGACGGCGCGGATACCAGTCATCGTCTCCACGAACTGCACGATGACCAGGGCGGACGCCTCGCGCACCTTGCGGTAGACCGCAGCCGACGTACGCGCGAACCAGCGGACAAGCAGCACCAGCGGCGGGAAGCACAGCAGACAGACGAGACCGAGCTCGAAGTCGAGGCTCAACATCAGGATGCCGACGCCGACCATGGTCAGCACGGCGGTCACCAGGCCGTCGAAACCGCCGGCCAGCAGCTCGGTGATCGCATCGACGTCGCTGGTCAGCCGGGACGTGACGCGACCGGAGGTGTACCGGTCGTGGAAGGCCACGTCGAGTCGCTGGAAGTGCGCGAACACCCGGCGCCGTAGCGAGAGCAGCACGGCCTGGCCGATTCGGCCGGAGAGGCGCAGGAAGCTGATCCGGCCGAGCGACTGCAGCACCACGGCGACGACCATGGCGGCGACGATCGCGAGCAGGATGCGGGCATTGTCGCCCGCGATGATCGGCGGCAGCCCGCGGTCGATCCCCAGCCCGACGAGCCACGGCAGGCTGAGGCGGGCGGCGTTCTCGACCAGCACCACCGCGATCACCAGGGCCAGCCGGCCCCGGTGGGGACGAAGCAGCTCGGCGAGCAGGCGGCGAGTGCCGTGCCGGGGCGCCGGGGTGAGGCCCTCCGACTCCTCCCCCGGCTCCTCGAGGACGCCGCGCCACTGCTCGGGCTTCGGCCGGGTCGAGGTCGCCGAGCTCACGACGCAAGCTCCAGCAGCTCGTCGTCGGCGAACTCGGCCGAGAGCAGCCCGCGGTACTCCGGCACCCGGGCCAGCAGCTCGGCGTGCGTGCCGATGTGGGTGATCGTGCCGCCCGCGAGAAGGGCGACGCGATCGGCGAGGAGCACCGTCGACGCGCGGTGGGCCACGACAATTCCGGTCACGCCGCGCAGCACACGCTGCAGGGCCGCCTCGACCAGCGCCTCGGTGTGGATGTCGAGCGCGGACAGGGTGTCGTCGAGCACGAGCACGGCGGGGCGGGCGAGGACCGCCCGGGCCAGGGCGAGCCGCTGGCGCTGCCCGCCGGACAGGCTCAGACCCTGCTCGCCGATGCGGGTGTCGAGGCCGAAAGGTAGCTCGTAGACGAACTGCGCCTGCGCCACGTCGATCGCCTGCGCAATGTCGGCGTCGCTCGCGTCCGGCCGTCCCAGCGTCAGGTTCTCCCGGGCCGACATCGAGAACAGCGTCGGGTCCTCGAACGCGGTCGCGACCAGCTGGCGCAGGTGCCGGAGCCGCAGCTCGCGCACGTCGACCCCGTCGAGGGTGATCCGGCCACTCGTGACGTCCCACAACCGGGCGATGAGGTTGGTGAGGATCGACTTGCCCGAGCCGGTGGCTCCGACCAGGGCAACCGTCTCACCGGGCTGCAGGTGCAGGTTGACGTTGTGCAGGACATCGGCATCCGCGTCCGGGAAGCGGAACGACACGTGCTCCAGGACCAGCTCGCCGCGGACGTCAGACAGCTCCCGACGGCCGTCGGTGATGGGATTCTCGGCGTCGAGGATCTCGGCGATCCGGTCAGCGGCGGTCATCGACTCCTGGGCCATCGACAGCAGGAAGCCGAGCGCCGACACCGGCCAGACCAGCGACATCATCAGTGTGGTGAAGGCGACCAGGGTGCCGAGGGTGACGCGGCCCTGACCGGCCGCGAGGGCTCCGAAGCCGAGGACGATGATCAGGGTCACGCTCGGGATGGCGCCGAGAAACGTCCAGAACTGCGACTGCACCCGGACGCGCTCGAGCGCGGTGTCGTGTAGCCGCACCGCACGGGTGTCGAAGGTGCCGACGACGTGGTCGAAGCGGCCGAAGGACTTAATCGCCCGGACGCCGTGGGCTGCCTCCTCGACGGCCGAGGCGACGTCGCCGGTCTCATCCTGGACCGCGCGCGAGAGGCGCGTGTAGGCCTTCTCGGTGCGCATCGAGACCCAGACCACCGGGACGGTCGAGGCGAGCACCACCAGCCCGAGCGGCCAGTAGAGATGGATGAGGATCGCCACCACGACCGCGATCTGCGCGACGTTGACGACGATGAACAGCATCCCGAATCCGAGAAACCGCCGGATCGTGGACAGGTCGCTCATCATGCGCGAGAGCAGCTGTCCGGACTCCCAGCGACTGTGGAACAGCATCGGCAGGCGCTGCAGCTGGGCGTACAGCTCGACGCGTACGTCGGTCTCCACCCCGAGCGTCGCCTTGGACACCACCCAGCGGCGGAGGAACATCAGCAGGGCCTCGACGACGCCCAGGGCGATGGCCGCTGCCCCCAGGGCGTAGAGGCCGCGCCGGTCGGACTCGGCGATCGGCCCGTCGATGACGGCCCGGGTGACGAGCGGGACGACGATCGTCGCCGCGATCCCGAGACCGGCGAAGACGGCCATCGTGGCGAAGCGCAGCGCGTACGGGCGCAGGTAGGAGCGGAAGCGCCACAGCGACACCCACGACCCGGTGCGGGGCGCGCCGGACCGGCGCACCGGTACAGGGCGCAGCGTGACCAATGCTGGATCAACAGGCAACAGAGAGAACCTCGGACGATCGGGGCGGGCACCATCGTGCGCAGAGGGCAACCTCGATAGCCAGTCGATTAATCCCTCCTGGCGAAAGGGATCGCGGGTCAGTCGAGGTTGTGCCGCAGCTCCACCGGCTCCCGCAGCCCGAGGAGCACCTCGGTCATCCGGGCCGCGCCGACCGCAGCGGCGACGTCGTGCATCCGCAGGATCCGGGCCCCGGCCAGGGCACAGACGGTGGCGGCGGCGAGCGACGGCGGCGTACGGTCCGGCTTGGCCAGGCCGGTCGCCTCACCGACGAAGTCCTTGTTGGACACCGCGGCCAGCAGCGGCAGGCCGAGGTCGGCGATCTCGGTCAGCCGGCGGGTCAGCGCGAGGCTGTGAAGAGTGTTCTTGTTCAGGTCGTGGCCCGGGTCGAGGACGATCCGGCTCTCACCGATGCCCTGGCTCACCGCGTACGCGGCCCGCTCGGCCAGGAACGCCCGCACCTCGGCGACGACGTCGCGGTACTCCGGCCGTCGGAGGTGCTGGCGGGGTGCGGCCAGGCTGTGGGTGATCACGATCGTCGCCCCGTGCGCCGCGACGACCGCCGCCAGCTCCGGGTCGCGCAGCCCGGTGGTGTCGTTGATCACCGCCGCCCCGGCGTCCAGGCATGCGTCGGCCACCTCGGGCCGGCACGTGTCGACCGAGATGACGACGTCGGAGCCCATGGCCACGGCCGTGACCACGGGAAGAACGCGGTCCAGCTCCTCGGCCACGCTGACCTCCGGGGTGTCGGGCGAAAAGGGCACCCCGCCGATGTCCACCCAGCCGGCACCCGCCTGAGCGGCGGCCAGCGCCGCATCGACCGCTCGGTCCAGCACGTACGTCCGGCCCTCGTCGAAGAAGGAGTCCGGCGTCCGGTTGACGATGCCCATCACCACGATCTCGTGATCGAAGTCGAACCTCCGCCGACCGATGGTGCGCACGGGCTCACGCAGCGGCGGCAGGTAGGGCACCGCCCCATCCTGCCCGCCCCGCGGACGGCGCGGGATCAGGTCAGGTCGAACCGGTCGAGGTTCATCACCTTGTCCCACGCGGCGACGAAGTCGGACACGAACTTCTCCCCGGCGTCGTCGGACGCATAGACCTCCGCGATGGCGCGCAGCTGGGCGTGCGCACCGAAGACGAGGTCAACGGCGGTGGCGGTCCATCGGATCTGACCCGTGGTCCGTTCCCGACCCTCGAACCCGTGCTCCGTGGAGCCGGACGCCGTCCACTCCGTGTCCATGTCCAGCAGGTTCACGAAGAAGTCGGGAGACAAGGCTCCGGGCCGATCGGTGAGGACTCCGGCCTGGGACCGTCCGACGTTGGCGTCCAACGCCCGCATCCCGCCGACCAGGACGGTCATCTCCGGCGCGGACAGCGTCAGCATGTAGGCCCGATCCAGCAGCAGGGTCTCCGGCGACAGCTCCTCTCCGGCGCGCAGGTAGTTGCGGAAGCCGTCGGCCTTCGGCTCGAGCACCGCGAACGTGTCCACGTCCGTCTGCTCCTGCGAGGCGTCGGTGCGCCCCGGTGCAAACGGGACGGTCATGTCGTGCCCGGCGTTCCGCGCCGCCTGCTCGACCGCGGCGCACCCGCCGAGGACGATCAGATCGGCCAGCGAGACCTTCTTGCCGCCGGACTGCGAGCCGTTGAAGTCGGACTGGATCTGCTCGATCACCGACAGCACCGTGGCCAGCTCGGCCGGGCTGTTGGCCTCCCAGTCCCGTTGCGGAGTCAGGCGGACTCGCGCGCCGTTGGCGCCGCCACGCTTGTCGGTGCCGCGGAAGCTCGCCGCCGCTGCCCAGGCGGTGGAGACCAGCTGAGGTATTGACAGGCCCGACTCGAGAAGCTTGCCCTTGAGGGCGGCGATGTCCTCGGCGCCGATCAGCTCATGATCGACCGCAGGAACCGGGTCCTGCCAGAGCTGGGGCTCCGGAACCCACGGTCCGAGGTAGCGCGACACGGGTCCCATGTCGCGGTGCAGCAGCTTGAACCATGCCTTGGCGAAGGCCTCCTCGAGCTGGTCCGGGTTCTCGTGGAACCGCTTCGCGATCGGTCCGTAGATCGGATCGACCTTCAGGGCCAGGTCCGAGGTGAGCATGATCGGCGCATGCCGCTTGGCCGGATCATGCGCATCCGGAACGGTGCCCTGAGCCTCGGGATCCTTGGGCGTCCACTGCTTGGCCCCGGCGGGGCTGGTGGTCAGCTCCCAGTCGTAGCGGAACAGGACGTCCAGATACCCGTTGTCCCACCTGGTCGGCTCGTAGGTCCAGGCGCCCTCCAGGCCGCTGGTGAGCGTGTCGGGGCCCTTGCCACTGCCGAAGGAGTTCTTCCAGCCGAGGCCCTGCTGCTCGAGTGGTGCGGCCTCGGGCTCCGGACCGATGTGCTTCGGGTCCACGGCGCCATGGGTCTTTCCGACCGTATGACCGCCGACGATGAGCGCGACCGTCTCCTCGTCGTTCATGGCCATCCGACCGAAGGTCTCGCGAACGTCCCGCGCGGAGGCCAGCGGATCCGGGTTCCCGCCCGGCCCCTCCGGGTTCACGTAGATCAGGCCCATCTGGACCGCGCCGAGCGGTCCGGAGAGCGCCCGGTCGCCGCTGTAGCGTTCATCGCCGAGCCAGGTGTGTTCCGGGCCCCAGAAGATCTCCTCGGGCTCCCAGATGTCCTCCCGCCCGAAGCCGAAGC
>OCZS010000398.1_pt1 | contig 14119 bp, 14 predicted proteins | sample 1539071 | NCBI WGS metagenome assembly OCZS01 (sample SAMEA3113584, study PRJEB22503) | soil metagenome
TCCGTCCGCGGTCCGGTGGGTCACCCGCGGCCAGCACGCGGAACGGCTCGACGAGGTGCGCGACCAGTTCCGCGCGCACGGCTGGCAGATCATCGTCGCCGGCCGGCTGCTGCCCGCGGGGCGGATCCCCGTCCTGGTCGCCGCCGGCGCCCTCGCCTACCCGTATCGGCGGCTGGGGCCGGCGTCCCTGGCGGCGGCGTTCCTGTGGGCACTGGCCTACGCGCTGCTCGGCGTCGTCAGCGGCGGCATCTTCGACTCCCCGCTGCTCGCGATGCTGGTCGCCACCGTGCTCGTGCTCGCCGTCGGCGCGGTCACGAACCTGATCAGCGCCCGGCGCCGCCGCGACGTGATGGTCGCCCGCGAGCCCGAGCGCTGCGAGTCCACGTGAGCGCCACGCCACCGCCCGGCCGGCTGCTGCGCACCGGCCGCACCCTCGCGCGCGTGCTGATCACCTGGGCCGCCGTCACCGGCGCCCTCGTCGTGCTCAGCCGGCGCGTGCAGGGCTTCGAGCTGCCGTCCTGGTGGCAGGCGCCGGTCATGGCGCTGCTGCTCGGCCTCCTGTCGGCCCTCGCCTGGCCGCTGGTCATGCGCGTCGCCCTGCCGGTCGCCTTCTTCACCCTCGGGCTGGGCAGCTTCCTTCTGTTCGGCGCGTTGGTCCTCGCTGTCTCGTTCGCCATCCCGGGCGTCGTGGTGGCGGGCCTGCGCGAGGCGGTGATCGTCGCCGTCGTCCTCGCCGCCGTGTCCGGGCTGGTCAGCAGCCTGCTCGCCGTCGACGAGGACGAGATCTTCTTCCGCCGCGCGCGCCGCCGGGCCAGGGCCGCACCGGAGGACGCCGACCGGCCGCCGGGCGTGCTGTTCCTGCAGATCGACGCGCTCGCGCACGACACCGCCCGGAGCGCCGTCCGCGACGGCTGGATGCCCAACCTCGCCTCCTGGCTGCGCTCGGGCAGCCACACCATGACGTCCTGGCACACCGACTGGAGCTCGCAGACCGGCGCCGCCGTCAGCGGGATCCTGCACGGCTCCAACCACGACATCCTCGGGTTCCGCTGGTACGAGAAGGACCGCGACCACATCACCCGCGTCTCGCACCCGGCCGACGCCGTCGAGGTGGAGCGGCGGCACTCCGACGGCCGCGGGCTGCTCGCCCCGGACGGCGCCGGCCGCGGCAACCTCTTCACCGGCGACGCCGCGCACGTCAGCCTCACCATGAGCTCGCTGGCGCACGTCGTCCCCGCCCGGGCCCGCCGGACGCGGCGGACCCGCGACCGCGTCGGCTCCGGCTACTACGCTTACTTCGCGAGCCCGGTGAACGCGCTGCGCACCATCGGCGTCTCGGTCGTCGACGTCTTCCGCGAGCTCGCCGCCTCGGCCCGCGAACGCCGGGACGACGTCCGGCCGCGGGTCGCCCGGGGCGGCATCTATCCGCTGGCCCGCCCCGGGGTCACGGTCATCTCCCGCGACGTCGTCGTCTTCGCGCTGCTGGAGGACATGCTGGCCGGGCGCCCGGTCGTCTACGCCGACTTCCTCGGCTACGACGAGGCCGCCCACCACGGCGGGCTGGAGCGGGCGGACAGCCTGGCGGTGCTGCGCAGCATCGACCAGCAGCTGGGCCGCCTTCACCGCGCGGCCGAGCTGGCGCCGCGGCAGTACCACCTCGTCGTGCTGTCCGACCACGGGCAGACGCAGGGCTGGGCCTTCGCCGACCGGTTCGGGGAGTCGGTCGAGGAGCTCGTCGGCCGGCTCTGCGGCTCGCCGGGGACGGCGGAGACGACCGGCTCCAAGGACAGCCGCCGTCCGGTCGAGAGCTGGCAGGTGACCATGGCGCTGGCGGAGAGCGCCGGTCCGATCGCCCGCCGGCTGCGCGAGCGGGTGGAGCGGGCCGGGGCGGTCCGTCACGACCACACCTTCGAGCCCGGCCTCACCGGCGAGGTGCCGCGCGTAGCGCCCGGCGTGGTCTGCGTGGTCTCCGGCCACCAGGCGATGGTGTCGTTCCCCGACCTCCCGGGCCGGGCCTCGCTGGAGGAGATCGAGCGGCACTGGCCCGTCCTGCTGCCCGGGCTGGTCGACCACGACGGCGTCGGCTTCCTGCTGGTGCACTCCGAGGAGTTCGGCCCGGTCGTCCTCGGCCGGGACGGGCTGCACCGGCTGGCGAGCGGCGTCGTCATCGGCACCGACCCGCTGCTCCCCTACGGCGAGCACGCCGCGGCCCTGGTCGCCCGCGTCTCGACCTTCCCGCACTGCGCCGACGTCGTCATCAACAGCCGCTACGACCCCGACACCGACGAGGCCTCCCCCTTCGAGCCGCACGTGGGCTCGCACGGCGGGCTGGGCGGGCCGCAGCAGCACGCGCTCCTCGCCTACCCGCGCCGGTGGGCACCGCCGGGCGAGATCGTCGGCGCCGAGCAGCTGCACCGGGTGCTGCGCGGCTGGCTCACCGACCTCGGCCACCCGGAGCCGACCGGGGACGGCGCCGCGATCGGCGAGGACAGCCGGACCGCGCTCGACGGCCTCCTGCTGCCCGCACGGTCCTACCTCGGTGGGCCTCGCTAGCCGGTTGCGTGCCTTGTGGTGACACGCTGGCAGGCGTCCTAGCCTTGGCGACGTGCCCGATGCACGGCCGATCGGCGACCAGGACGCGGAGCGGATCCGCGCGGCGCTGGGCGGCGTCCAGGCGGCTCAGGACGAACTCGAGGCGAGCGTCGCGCGGGCCCTGCTGAACGGGGCGTCGGTGCGTGCGGTCTCCGAGCTCGGGGTGTCACCCAACACGGTGCAAAGTACGGCCGCGCACACGGCTGGCCGACCGACGAGAACCGGCAACGCTTCAACGAGTCCCGGTGGGACCGCTACGGGCGGGAGGTCCGGGGGAACGGCTCGTGAGCTGGACGGCTCCACCGGCCCCGTCTTGGACCGATGGAGCCTGACCTCGTCAGCACAGATACCTGAACTTCCGTCGGCTGACGTCGACGCTACGGGTCGACGGAGCGCCGCGGGACGACCATGTCAGGCGTTCACTCGCCGGTTGCGGGTCAGCCGCGCGCGCCGGGGACGGGAAGGACGCCGGTGTGCACCAGCTGCTCGGCGACGGCGCGGAGCTTGATGTTGCCCCGCATCGACGCCTGGGCGAGCACCTCGAACGCCTGCTCGGCGGTCAGCTTGTGCCGCTCCATGAGGATGCCCTTGGCCTGGTCGATGACGGCGCGCGACTCCAGGGCGGACTGCAGGTTGCCGGCGAGCTCCCGCGCGCTGCTGTAGGCGTGGATGTTGCCCAGCGCCACTGCGGCGAACGGGCCGAACTCGGTCGCCGCCGAGCGGCTCGCCGGGTCGAAGGCATCCACTCGGCGGGCGTAGATGTTGAGCGCCCCAACCATGTCCTCGTCGATGCCGAGCGGGATCGACAGGGAGCTCAGGTTGCCGAACTCGGCGGCCTGCCGCGTGTAGTCCGGCCACCTCGTATCGACGCGGGTGTCGGGAATCTCGGTGACCTCGCCGCTGCGCGCGGCGTGCATGCACGGGCCGTGCCCCTCCGCGTACTGCGTCTCGTCCAGCTTCACGGCGAGGTCCCCGGTCGACACCACCGTCGTCGGCCGGTCCTTCACCATGACCAGGATCGACGCCTCCGGATCCCCCGGCAGCACCGACTTCGAGAGATCGACGACCCGTTGCAGCAGGGCGTCGACGGACTGCTCCCGCAGGCTGAGCCGGCCCAGCTGCTCGAGGGCCTCGCGAGCGAGGGTGGACGAAGAAGCGTCGTTGCTGGCCACAGCCTGAGCCTCCGGACAGAACACCGGGGCGGTGACCTCGGCAGAACCCCGAACGCTTCGGGACCCGCTCGCTAGCGCCGACTGTGTGACGCGTCTACACCCGTCACCCTACTCGTACCGGCGTCATCCAACGCCTGTTTACCTGCAGGAATGCGTAAGATCCGTGCGCGCAGAGGTCGAGGCACCTTCGGGCCCGTCCCCGCGGGCGACGCGCGTCAGTCGCGGGGTGGGCGACCGACCGGCACGGCTCCGACCTCGGTGATCTCGGAGGCGACGTCGAGGAGCTTGCGGTTCAGCTCCTGCGAGGCCCGGGCGAGGACTCCGAAGGCCTGATCCGCGGTGATCTTGTGCCGCTCCATGAGGATGCCCTTGGCCTGTCCGATCAGGTCACGGCTGTCGATGCCCCGGCGCAGGTTGCTCTCGTGCTCCGCGCCGGCCAGCGCCACCGCCGCGTGCGCCGCGAGCACCCGCGCCAGCTCCTCGGCCTCGTCGTCCATGGCCCCGGCGGCGGACGAGTACAGGTTCATCGCGCCCAGCTGGTCGCCGTCGACGAACAACTGCAGGCACATCATGCTGCCGACACCCAACTCCGCCGCCCGCCCGCAGAACCTCGGCCACCGCCGCTCGGTTCGGACGTCGTCGACTCGGACCACCTCGTGCTCCCACACCGCGTCGAGGCACGGCCCCTCGCCGAGCTCCTCCTGGAGCTTATCGAGCCGGCCGGCCCGTTCTGCGGTGGCTGCCCGCGGCTCGACCCTTCGGCGGCCGATCACGTAGCTGATGCTGCACTCGTCGGCGCCCTGCACGCTGCCGACCGCCAGCGCGGTGATCACCTTCAGCGTGCCCTCGACGTCACCGTGGCTCCCCTGCAACCGCCGGGCGGCGCGGCTCATCACGTCGCCCAGGGGCTCCACCCGCCGGGGGTCGATCGCGCGGTCCTCGTCCCGAGCCGTCACGTACCGACGGTAGCGGTGCCGACGCACCCGGCATACAGCTTCCGCGGTCGATCCTCATACCCGGTCGGCGCGCTGTGCGACCACCTCGACCGGAGCCCTTGCCAACTCCACCTCGCGGTTCCTGTTCGAGTGCGGAGGGTCAGGACGCCGGCCGGCTCGGCGGCTGACCGCCCGGGCCGCCGGCACCGGGCACGCCGGACGGGGCGCCGTCGCCACCCGTGCCGCCGCCGGTCGGGGTCGTCGTGGTTTCGATCCGCACCGGCAGGGTCACCGTGTAGCCGCTGCCGACGTCGCCGGTCACCGTGGCCAGCTGGCTCGCGCCGCCGTCGTCACCGAAGACGTTGTCGCTGGTCAGGCTCAGCTGCGACAGGTACGACACCGACGCCTCGTAGCCCTCCTCCGCGAAGACCGCGTCCGCTGTGAGAGCCGGCGCGCGGGATCAGCGCCCGCGGCGCCAGGCGACGACGTCGAACGCGGCACCGAGGGCCAGCCCGAGGCCGAGCCCCAGCCCGAGGTCGTCGAGGACGGTCAGCCCGGCGAGCGCGCCGAGGCTCAGCCCCAGCGCGATCCCGGTGCCGGCTCCGAGGGACGTCTCCTCGGCCGGCTCCGGCGCGGTGCTCGGGGGGATCTGCTGCTCCGACACGATCGGCCGCAGCGTCCCGGAACGCGGCGGTGCCGATCAGTCCCCGGTGCGCCGCCGCTCGAGCAGGACGGCGACGACGCGCTCGACCAGGTCGTAGGGCACGGGCCGGTCGTAGCGGAGCTGCATCGCGTCCTTGGCGCCGCGATAGGGCTCCACCTGCGCGGCCAGCTCGCCGTCCATCGGTGGCAGCGGGTAGAGGCCGAGGTGCTTCTTCCAGGCGGCCACGTGCACGAGCGGCAGACCGTCCAGCACGAACGTGGGCATCTGGTAGCTGATCTTCTCGGCCACGCCGGGCACCACGCGGTGCACGACGCGGCGGACCTCCTCCATCACCGGCCGGGCGTCCTCGGCCAGCGAGGCGGCGTACTCGTCGACGGTGGTGAAGCGGCCGGCCATGGAGGCTTCCTACTGGGCGCTGACCGGCTGCGACAGCTCGACGGTCGCGATGCCCGGGGCGACGTCGCCGTCGGCCGGGGCGCCGGAGAGGTCGCCGAACGCGCCCAGGCCGGCGAGGGCGAGAGTCCCGCCCAGGACCGAGGCGGCGACGGTGAGCCGCGCACGGATGACGCGGCGGGTCAGGGCTGCGTCGGTGCGGTCCATCGTGTCTCCTCGGTCCCGGGCGGGCGGTTCCCCCCTCGTGGTGCAGGACCGACTCTGACCGGCCAACCGCACGGGGAGCGCCGGGAAACCGCAAGGCTTGCGCAAGGTGCCAGCGTCCTGGCGGCTGATTTCCCGTGACGAACGCGTGAACAGGAGGGCGGCGTCCTGGCACGGACCGCCGTCCTGGTCGACAGTGAGCCGATGAGACCCGACGCCCGCGCCTGGTTCCAGCACCGCACGACCTCGGCCACCTCCCTGGCCGAGATCGATCTCGACGCCCTGCTGCTCGCCAAGCGACGCGGCGGGCACCGCGTCAGCGTCGTCCTGCCGGCCCGGAACGAGGAGGCGACGGTCGGACGTCTGGTCGCCGACCTGCGGGAGCACTGGATGGTCCGGCTGCCGCTGGTCGACGAGCTGCTCGTCGTCGACTCCGATTCCACCGACGCGACGGCCGCCGTCGCCCGGGCTGCCGGTGCCGACCTCGTCGCCACCGCCGACGTGCTCCCCGGCCACGGCTCGCGGCCCGGCAAGGGCGAGGCGCTGTGGAAGTCGCTGGCCGCCACGACCGGCGACCTCGTCGTCTTCCTCGACTCCGACCTCATCGGCGACGTCGCCCACTACGTGCCCGGGCTGCTCGGGCCGCTGCTCACCGACGCGCACGTTCGCTATGTCAAGGGCTGCTACACCCGCCCGCTCGAGGTCGACGGGCACGTCCAGCCCGCCGGCGGCGGCCGGGTCACCGAGCTCACCGCCCGGCCGCTGCTGAACGCCCTGTGGCCGGAGCTGGCCGGGTTCGTCCAGCCGCTGGGCGGCGAGTACGCCGGCCGCCGCTCGGCCCTGGAGCAGGTGCCGTTCGTGTCGTCGTACGGCGTCGAGATCGGGCTGCTGATCGACCTGCTGCGGCTGGGCGGGCTCTCCTCGCTGGCCCAGGTCGACCTCGGCGTGCGGCGGCACACCTCGCAGTCGCAGGAGGCGCTGGGCGCCATGGCCGGCGAGGTCGTCTCGACCGTGCTCGCGCGGGCCGAGTGCGGCCGCCCGGGGCACCAGCCGCTGACCGCCAGCGGGCTGCTCACCCAGTTCCGGCACGACGGGACGGGATTCGTGCCGCGCAGCCGCGCGGTCGCCGTCGACGAGCGGCCGCCCCTGGCCACGGTCGACGAGTACCGCAGCCGGCTGGTCGGCTGACCGCGTCCCCCGGGGTAGCTCTCCGTACCGGCGCACGAGCACCCTGGTGGGCGTGCCCCACCACGACAGGGGAGGATCTGTCCGTGCCGGTCGTTCCCCCTCCGCTCCGTTGACCGCCCTCGAGGTCGTCGCCCACCGCGGCGCGGCCGCCGGGGCCCCCGAGCACACTCTGGGGGCCTACCGCCAGGCCGCCGCGGTCGGGGCGGACGCCGTCGAGTGCGACGTGCGGCTCACCCGCGACGGCGTCCTCGTCTGCGTGCACGACCGGCAGATCAGGCGGACCTCGAACGGCCGTGGGGTCGTCTCGGCGCTGCACCTGGCCGAGCTGGAGCAGTACCAGTTCGGCCCGCGCAAGCCGCGCGGCTTCAACCGCTGGGCCGACGACGAGATCCTGTCCGTCACCGACGAGCCGGACGTCGAGAACGGCCTGGTCCTCACCCTCGACCGGCTGCTCGACTACATCACGGCGACGCCCGGCACCCTGCGCCTGGCGATCGAGACCAAGCACCCGACGCGGCACACCCGCAAGGTCGAGGAGGCCCTCGTCGAGTGCCTGCGCCGGTACGGGCTGCTGGGCAACGGGCGCCCCGTGGAGTGGGCGGGGAAGCCCGCCGTCCGGATGATGAGCTTCTCGCAGCTCGCCGTCCGGCGGATGGCCGAGCTCGCGCCCGCCGTCCCGACGGTGCTGCTGATCGGCAAGCGGCTGCGGCCGGTCCGCCGGGAGGTCCTGAACGGCAGCGCGACGGCGGTCGGCCCCGGCATCGGGCTGCTGCGCGCCGACCCGGAGTTCGTCGCCGACGCCCACGCGGCCGGCAAGGAGGTCCACGTCTGGACGGTGAACCGGCCGAGGGACATGGATCTCGTGCGCGAGCTCGGCGTCGACGCGGTCATCACCGACCACCCGGACGAGATGCTGCGCCGCCTCGGCCGGACTTCCGCGGCCTCCTGACCTGTCCCACGTTCGGCGGATCCGGTACGGGACCGGTCGCGATCGGGGCCCACCTGGGGCATGCTGCCCGGACCATTTCCAGCGTCGACACCCAGCGCCGGCGCCCGTCCCTGGGGGTGCCTGTGCGGACCGACGTGCCCGATGGCTGCAGCAGCGCACCTATCCCGTCGCCAGGTGGACACCCGGCGAGCTGGTGACCGCGAAGCGCCGGCAGGGCACCACCGTGAGCGTCGTCCTCCCGGCCCTTGACGAAGAGGCCACCGTGGGCGCCATCGTGACCGCCCTGCGCACCGCCCTGGTCGAGGTCGATCCCCTGATCGACGAGCTGGTGGTGATGGACAGCGGCTCGTGCGACCGCACCGCGGCCGTGGCCGAGGAGGCCGGCGCCCGGGTGGTGCACGTCGACAGCGTGCTGCCCCGGCTCGGGCGGATCCCCGGGAAGGGCGAGGCGCTCTGGAAGTCCCTGCACGTCACCACCGGCGACCTCGTCGTCTTCGTCGACGCCGACCTCGTCGCGTTCGACCCGCGATTCGTCGTCGGGCTGCTCGGCCCGCTGCTCACCGACCCGGCCGTCGGCTACGTCAAGGGCCTCTACGACCGGCCGCTGACCACGACCGAGGGGCTGGTCCCCTCGGGAGGCGGCCGGGTGACCGAACTGCTCGCCCGGCCGCTGCTGAACGCGTTCTGGCCGCAGCTGTCCGGCTTCGTCCAGCCGTTGTCCGGGGAGTACGCCGGCCGGCGCGAGCTGCTCGAGTCGGTGCCGTTCGCCTCGGGCTACGGCGTCGAGTTCGGGCTCTTGGTCGACCTCGCCGAGCTGGCCGGGGTCGACGCCCTGGCCCAGGTCGATCTCGGCACCCGCCAGCACGGCCACCAGTCCGACGCGGCACTGGGCCGGATGGCCGGCCAGATCCTGCAGACCGCCATGGCCAGGCGCCCGGGGCCGGCGCCGAGCTGCGCGGAGCTCCTGCAGTTCCTGCGGACCGACGACGGGGTGGAGGCGGTCGGCTGGGACGTCGGCACGGTCGACCGCCCGCCGATGCGCCTCATGCGCGCCGGGGCCGGACGGGAGGGGCGACGGCGGTGAAGGTGCTGATGGACGCCGGCCCGTGGCTGCCCGTCCCCCCACGCGGGTACGGCGGACTGGAGAACGTCGTCGCCACGCTGACCACCGAGCTCCGCGCCCGCGGGCACACCGTCGTCCTCGCGGCCTCGGGCGACTCCGACCTGCCCGCCGACGGGCTGGTCAGCGCGTTCGCCACCGGCCAGTTCCCCCACCTGGCCGGCCCCTACCCGCAGGTCGTGGGCATCGCCCACGCGCACGAGCAGGAGGTCCTCCGGACCATCGACGAGCACGCCGACGCCGGCGTCCCCTTCGACCTGGTGCACACCCACGTGGAGGTGGTCGGCCCGGCCCTGCTGGGGGACGCGGGGCCGCCGGTGGTCGCCACGCTCCATTGGGACCTCGGCCGCAACACCGCCTTCTACGAGGTGTTCGAGGGGCACGGCCGCGTGTTCTTCGCCGGCGTCTCTTCCAGCCAGCTGGCCGGGGCACCCGCACGCCTGCGCCGCCAGGTGCTGGGGTCGGTCCCGCTGTCGGTGCCCGTGCCCGACGAGCCGCCGCTGCCGCGGTCGGACCGGGCGGACTTCGTGCTCCTCCTGGCACGGCTCTGCGCGCTCAAGGGGGTCGACACCGCGCTCCGCACCTGCCGGGACGCCGGCCTGCCCCTCGTGCTCGCCGGTCCGGTGGCCGGGATGCCCGACGCCGCGGCGCTGGCCGCCGCGCTCGCCGACCCGCACCACCCCGTGCACACCCATCCCGACCTGCCGTGGTTCACCGAGCACGTGCAGCCGTTCCTCGACGGCGAGCGCGCGCGCTGGATCGGGTCCGTGGCGGGGCCCGAGAAGGACCGGCTCGTCCGCGAGGCCCGGGCGCTCCTGTTCCCGATCCGCTGGGAGGAACCCGGGGGGACGGCGGTCTGCGAGTCGCTGGCCGCCGGCACGCCGGTGGTGGCGATGGCCCGCGGCTGCCTCCCCTCGCTGGTCGACCACGGGCGCACCGGCTTCCTGGCGACGGACGAAGCGGGGTTCACCGCCGCCCTGGGGCGGCTCGCCGAGATCGACCCGGCCGTCTGCGCGGCGGAGGCCCGCCGCCGCTTCGCCCCCGCGGTGATGGCGTCGCGCTACGAGGAGCTCTACGACGAGGCCGTCCGCCGGGCCTCCGGGCTCACTCCGGCGGGACGGCGAGTGCGGCCGAGAGCACGTGACGCCGTCGCGCGCTGAGGTCGGCGAACAGCTGTGGCGCCTCGTCGAAGGGGACGACGTCGGACAGCAGGTGCTCCCGGACGGCGGCCCCGTGGACGGCGAGCAGCCCGAGTGTCTCGGTGGAGAGGCGGCGCCGGTCCCACAGGTGCCCCAGACCGCGGGGCACCCGGCCGATCTGGGCGCACCGGAGGGCCAGGCCGTTGTGGTGGAACTCCTCCCCGAGCCGGACCGCCCCGGCGCCCGCGGTGTAGAAGGCCAGGTCGACGACGGTGCCCTGCGGCCGGAGCGCCCGCAGCGCGGCGGCGAGCGCGGTGTCCTGCCCCCGGCACTGGAAGACCACATCGGCGCCGTGGTCGGCCGGGCCGTGCCGCCACCGGGTCTTCAGGTCGACGAGGACGTCCGGTGCGTCGTCGACGGCGCCGAGCCCGAGCCCCCCGGCGGCCGCGCGCCGCTGCGGCGTGGGGTCGGCGACGACCACCGCCGCCGCACCGTGGTGCCGGGCCATCAACCCGGTCAGGAGGCCGATCGCGCCGCCGCCGGTGACCAGCACCAGGCGGCCGCGCACCCCGGCGTCCAGGGACGTGCCACCGACGTCCGCGGCGGCGTGCAGCAGGCCGTTGGCACAGATCGGCCCGAGGTGGGCGGCGTAGATGCCGAGCACCGGGTCCAGGCCGTCCGGCAGCGGGACGACGTGCTCGGTGCGCGGATCGCCGTGGTGGACGGTGCTGTGCCCGTAGGCCATGGCCACCAGCGCCCCCTCCGGGACGACCGCCGTGCGGCTCGCCGTCACCCGCGCGACCTCCATGTAGCCCAGCCGCTCGACCGGGAAGCCCTGCGCCGCCCGGCCCGGCTCGAACGCCCCCAGCTCGGCGTCCCACCCCGCGGACAGGTACGGGCTGGTCCCCCGGAACCAGGTCAGCTCCGTGCCCGCGGAGACGCCGGAGAAGAGGGTGGCGGCGCGGAACCGGCCCCCGGGCAGCGGCGGTTCCGGCGTCTCCCGGACGGCGAGCTCGCCGCGCCGCGGGACGACCAGCGTGCGGACCGGGCTCATGCCGGCACCCGCACGGCGTCGCCGGTCCGCGCGGACTCCGCGACGGCGCAGGCCAGCCGGTGCGTGCGGAGCGCCTCGGCGTAGTCGACCAGACCGGGCCGCGACGGGCGGCCGCACAGGACGTCGACGAACGCGCGGTCCACTGCGTGGCGGGCGTCCACGGCGGGCGCGGCCTCCTCGACGCCGTCGGCACCCGTGATCCGCAGCGAGGTCTCGGTCAGCTCGACCAGGACGCCGTCGGCGGCGAGGTCGATGCTCGCGCGGCCCTTGGCCGCGAGAGTGCAGGTGGCGGCCAGCGTGCCCACGGCACCAGAGGCGAAGGTCAGGAGGGCCGTCGTCGCGTCGTCCACGTCCCGGTCGGGGGCCGAGGACGGCGCCGTGGACGCCCGCACCTCCACGACCTCTCCTGCCAGCACCCGGGCGAGGTCCAGCACGTGCGTCGCCTGCTCGACGACTTGGCCGCCGGACAGGGCGGTGGTCCGCCACCAGGCGGGCGGCGGGACCTTGTCCTGCCACGTGACGGTGACCAGCCGCGGTGGTGACCCGGCCAGGACCGCACGCGCCCGCTCCACCGTGTCCAGGTGCCGCCAGTGGTATCCGGTCGCCGTGGGCACCCCGGCGGCGGCGACGGCGCCGGCCACCGTCTCGGCGGTGGCCGGGTCGGCGGCCAGCGGCTTCTCGACGAAGAACGGCAGACCGGCCCGCAGCACCGCGAGCTCCGGCTCACCGTGCGCGAACGGCGGCACGCAGAGCCAGACCGCGTCCGGTGACTCGCGCAGCAGGTCCTCGATCGTTCCGGTCACGGGGACGCCGAGCTCCGCGGCCAGGACGTCGCCCGCCCCGGGCACGGCGTCGGCGATGCCCACCAGCTCGACGTCGTCCATCCCCGCCAGCGTCCGGGCGTGCCGGGCACCGACACCACCCGCTCCGACGAGGCCGACGCGGACGCTCATGCCAGGTCCGTCCGGTCCAGGGCGGCGGTGAGGTCGGCCGGGGTGTCGTAGATGCCGACGGCGCCCGCGTCGCGCAGCTCGTCGTCCCCGAAGCCCCCGGAACGGACGACGATCGCCGGCATCCCGGCGTTCTTCGCGGCCTCGACGTCGAAGACCGAGTCCCCGACGACGACGCTGGGGGCGTCGAGGGGCTCACCAAGCTTCTGCAGCGCCACCTGGAGGAGGTCGGGCGCGGGCTTGGTCGATTCGACGTCCTCGCTGGAGGTCCAGGCCTCGGCCAGGTCGCGGGCGTCGAGCAGGTCGAGGAAGTGGTCGACGTGCTGCGGCTTGCCCGAGCTGGCGAGGACGACGCGGTGCCCCCGCTCCCGCACAGCGGCGAGGAACTCCCGCGCGCCGGGCAGCGGGGCCACCTCGTCGATGAGCCGGTCGAACTCCTCGACCCAGCGCTCGCGGGCGTCGTCGCCGATGCGCGCCTCGACGTGGTCCCCGCCGAGCGCGGCCACCAGGCGGTCACCGCCCATGCCGATCAGCCGGTGGATCCGCCAGATCGGAAAGGTCTCACCCAGCGACCGGAACGCCCGGTACCAGGCCAGGGCGTGCTGGTAGTTGGTGTCGACGAGGGTCCCGTCGACGTCGAGGACGGCGATGCGCGCTGCACTCATGCGCCCGCCCTTGCCCAGCCGGGCCGCGGTCTAATCGCCGCGGGAGTGCTCCATGAGGCCGCGGACGGTCTCGCCCGCGGCCTGGTCGCGGTAGCCCTGGGTGACCTCGTCGAGCGAGTAGCGCCGGGTGATCAGGCGGTCGAGCTCCAGCCGGCCCTCCTCGTGCAGGCGCAGCAGCATCGGGATGTCGCGGAACGGGTTGCACGACCCGAACAGCGAGCCCTGGATGCGCTGCTCGAACACGGTGGCCAGCTGCCCGCCGAGCGTGACGTTGCCGTCCTCCGGCCGGTCGGCCAGCGCGGTGAGCACCAGCGTGCCGCCCTTGCCCAGCGACGCCGCCGCGCCCGCGTACACGTCGGCCGACATCTTGCCGACCGTCACGACGACGACGTCGGCACCGGTGCCGCGCGAGAGCTGGCGGGCCAGACCGGCCGCCTCGTCGGTGCCGGCAACGGTGTGCGTGGCGCCCAGCGACGCCGCGAACTCGCGCTTCATGGCGACGGGGTCGACGCCGATCACGTTCAGGGCGCCGGCGTGCACCGCGCCCTGCACGGCGTTGACCCCCACGCCCCCGAGCCCGACCACGACGACGGTGTCGCCCGGCCGGACGCCGCCGGAGTAGACCGCCGAGCCCCACCCGGTCGGGACGCTGCAGGCGACCAGCGCCGCGGTGTCCAGGGCGATCCAGGGGTCGATCCGCACGCAGGAGAACTCGCTGAGCAGCGTGTGCCGGGCGAAGGCGCCGATCATGCAGAACCCGCCGAGCGGCTCGCCGTCCAGCCGGAACGGGTAGGTGCCGGTGGGCAGCTCGCCCTTGGCGATCGTCGCGCCCTTGTCGCAGAGGTTGGACCGGCCCTGCGAGCAGAACCGGCAGTGCCCGCAGGCGGGCAGGAAGCTGGTGACGACGTGGTCCCCCGGCGCGACGGAGAGCACGCCCGGGCCCACGGCCAGGACGACGCCCGAGCCCTCGTGCCCGCCCACGATCGGGTAGCGGCCGCCCGGGTTCGAGTGGCGCAGGTGCTCGTCGGAGTGGCACAGGCCGGCGTAGGCCAACTCGACCAACACCTCGCCCGGCCCCGGGTCGAGGACCTCCA
>OCZS010000399.1_pt1 | contig 14113 bp, 16 predicted proteins | sample 1539071 | NCBI WGS metagenome assembly OCZS01 (sample SAMEA3113584, study PRJEB22503) | soil metagenome
TCGCGTGGGTACATCTCGTAGTAGGAGAGGGCGAGGTCTAGCTGGCGCTCCGAGAGGTTGTGCTCGGAGAGGAGCCTCTCCCTGCCCTTGCCCTTATAAAGTTCGATAACCTCCCAGACATCGAGTCTCGTACCGATCACCCACGCCCTCCTTGCGTGCTCCGGTCCCCTGAAGCCGATGCCGGGGAAGCGACGGGTGCGGATCGACTCTTCTGCCAGGATCTCCAGCAAGGCGCTCTTGGGTAGCCTCGTGCGCCGGTTTTCGCGCTCGAGCCAACCCCCGACCTCTTCGGAAAGCCTTATGGTGAACGGCTTGGACTTGGGCATTACTAACCTCCATATCCCCTCATCTCTCAGTGTAATACGGAGAATACAAAGTCGCAAAGATGCAGTGAGGTGCCCGACTCAATGGCTCCGTGCCATTTGTTGAGCCATTACTGCCGATAAATGGAACAAAAAATGGCTAGTAACCATTCGACCGCCCATTATGCTCGGCGGTCACGGGCCGCCTTAAACACCCATGTGGCCGCCCTGCCTCGACCCGCCAGTTCTGCCTGTCCTTCGTCACGTAGCTGTGCCATCAGACGTTTTACCTGGGGACGGTTCATATGAGTGATGCTCCGTGCCTCCGCATTAGAAAGTCCGCCTTCTCCGCGCTCCGCACGCTGCTTGAGCACGCTCAAGACTCGGGTCTTGGCTGCTTCCCAGTCTATGCGCCGGTCCCTCTCAGGATGTCCCGGTCCAGAAAGACGCTGGTAGAGATCAGAGCGCAAGATCCAGTAGGTTCCACGGCCCGTGCCGCCGCGCTCGAGGTAGCCAAAACCTGATTCCATCTCACTTAGAATTTCTCGCGCTTCGGTCTCACTCCGCTGGCAGATACGAGCGGCGGTGACGGTGTCGAGTTCCTGATGGCGCAACAGATACTGAAGGACCAACAGGTTGTCCACGGAGAGCGGGCGGCCTCTTTGGTTCACTTCTGCCACGAACGCCCGGAAAGGACTCAAAAGCTCACCCGCGAGGAAGGTTAGGCTGACCGCTTCGCCCTGCTCTTCGATAATTGGAGGCTCTTTACCTTCGACCAGCAGGGACGAGAACATGCGTCCGACGCCCAGGTTGCTCCGATTGACCAGACGCAGACGAGTAAGCGCGTCGACCAAGTGAGGGTTACGAGCTACCGGCACATGGTGAAGTATGTTCTCCGGAGAGACTCCTCCAATAAATCCGCCCTGGTTGCTGATCTCCAGCTTGCGAGGAAACTGCTTGACCATGATCGGACCGGGCATTCGGTAGTCGGAGTGGCAAAAGGCGTTCATCAGGGCTTCGCGGAGGGCTATCTCAGGGTAGGTGCGGTATTCGAAGTGGAACATGCCCTGTTCGACGGTGGTTATGGGATTGTCCGCCATAACCCGGTCTGTAATGCGCGCCAGTGCCACAGGCAGGGCGTCCGAACCGTCGGCCCGGTCGATGTATTGCGTGTCGTCGCGCATCCGCAGGTAGGTCCAGACGTAGCCGGGTAGATACTCTTTGATCGAGGCTTCTTTACCGGCCAGGAACACGCCCGCTCGCGTGATATGGCCTTTGCGTATCACGCCCAACGCTCGCAAAAGATCGACATCGCTTGAGGTCAGGAGTTCCTCCGACGCGCGTTCCCGGCGCGCTGTCTCTCGGAGTTGCTCCATTGCGACGGCGGATAGGTGCGACTCAGGGTCTCCAGGCACCTCCGCGGCCGAGTAATCGGTCTCGCCGGTTTCCACCATGATGCGGCGGCGCAAGGTTCCGGTTAGCGGCTGGCAGTCTTTGCCAACGCGAACCTTACCTTTGCCAGACGTGTCGGTGTATGGTTGCAGGCCCCCGTAAATCTGCATTATCAACAATCGGCCTGTCCCCTCCTCCACCCTCAGCTCTTCGAAGACTGGGGTGATCTTGGGATCAGTGGAATCGTAAACTGCTTTCTTCAAGCGATTGATGTCCACCTCGGGAGGAACTCCGAGTATGGCCTTATCTCTCCCTATGACCTTGTCGTTTACCCCGAACGCGACCGTGCCGCCTTCTCCGTTAGCCATGCAGACCGCCATCTCGATCATCAGGTTGACGGCGTCTGACATGCTGCGGAGGTTCCATTCTTTGAAATCCAACCGCTGATCTTCGAGCTCGTCCGCCGGTACAAAGTCCAGCTCGTCTAGCAGTTCACGCACCTGTGCAGCGGTATAGAGCACTACTCCAGCACTATCCTCACCCGGCCGGGATCTGTACTTCCCACGCGGGCTTCCAGGAATCGCTCGAACCGCTTTTGCATCTCTTCGGGGGTGGCGGGCGAGCCGCCGTCGAGGAGAGCCTTCCGCAGCTCCTCGCTGCCTATGGTGACCTTTCTCAGGCTGGAGAGCGCCTCCCTTACCGCGGAGATGAACTCTGGCGTTAATGGCTCGGGCAGGGTACGGGAACCGAGGAAATCTTCTATGAGGTCTCTGCGGCTAGCCGCGAGCAGGGCCAGATTCTCTTGCGTGGACGGGTCCTCTAGGTCTGCCAGGAGGGTCTTCACCCACTCGTCCTGGAGGCCGTCCAGGCTATCTTCGAGGTCGGAGAGGATGCTTTTGGCTGGCGCTTTGGAATCTTCCAGCGCGGGCTTGAAGTTGCATTCCTGGCACAGCGGGGAGGACTCGAGGGACCTGGAGGTGATGCTGTAGCAGGTCTTAACCCCGCGAGCCTGGTCTTGAAGTCCTTGAGCTGTTGGATGGGCAGCAGTTCTATGGCGGAAAGCGTTTGTAGGCGCTTCAGACGTTCATCGCCGTAGAGCAGGTCGGACTTGCGCCGGTCGTCGCTCAGATTGAGGCGAGCTCCGGTGTGCAGGGCCATGTACGTCGAGCTGTACTCGCTCTTGAGAGCGCCGAGCTCTGCGAGTAACTCCCCTCGCCTAGCGGAGCTCGTCAGGCTCTCCAATCGTTCGAGTGCCCGTTCTTGGGCGTCCCGGATCCTGGCCGCTAACGGGTGGTCTTCCGGCAAGGCGGTTTCCGCGGTGGAGAGGTAGGCAGCCGGTGGACCTATCTCGCCCAGGGAGTCCCGGAGGGTCTCGACCTTCCTGAGGTTCTCGAGGTCCGCCCGGTAAGACCTGACCTCATCCTCACCGTTGCGGAAGTTCTTTAGCCTGGCCGGGAAGCTATAGTCTACGCCCCACTCCAGGAGAGCCTCTTCGAGCTGCGAGCAGACGAACTCCCTGAAGTCCATCGTTACCGCGCCTATCTCGGTACGGACTACCATGAACCGGCCCGCCACCTTTGCCGCATCTTCGGCGACCTTAGTGTTTGTTAGAGCGCTCGCGAGGTCTGCATTCTCTGCCACTGCGAAGATAACCGACATGAGGTGGGATTTGCCAGTGCCGTAGTTCCCTACGATGAGGACGCCCTTCTGGTCGGCGGGCTCATCGAACTGTAACTGGGAGAAGACGGTCGTCTCCAGCCTCTCCGCCATCTCCTCGGAGATTACATATGTAGCTACGAGGTCTCTGGCCCCGGCGGTGTCGTCCGCGTCTCTTATCTGTACTACGGTCTCTATCGGGTCGAACTGTGCTATGTCCCCATATTTCATATTGTGGTCCTGTCTTTATGCTTGCCCATCAGCATCCCCGGACGCTTCCGCGATCACCAGCAGCAGATCGGTGGCCGGGCAACGGCGGTGTTCCGGATGGCCGGGCACCGCGTAGGTCAGGCTACCATCTTCCAGGATGCCGCTCCACACGGCCACTACGGTTCGACTGCGAGAGATACCCTGGAGAAGGCGCAAGGGGTCTTGTTTGAGAGACTTCTCGAAGAGGATCTCCAGGTGGTCCAGCAAGACCACCTCTTCTCCCTCTTCTCCGACGATCTCTTCCAGCAACCCGCCGATCTGCAAAGGTCGTCGCCGAGCGGACAGATTCAGTAATGGCTCGCCGAGCTGCATGCTGACATTGATAGGTTTGAGACCACGATGTTCAGCGACAGTCGAACCCGCACCGGTTGCACCGATCAAGATAATGAGACGATGGTAGAGCTGCTGGGCATGATCCACCTTCGATGCGATCTCGTTCAGCCACGGCTGGTTGGCCATCCCCCTCCTTTCGTCGCCCGTTGCAGTATATAGGTCCCTGGAATTCTTGCGTCCTTCGTTAGCCTGGTGCTCGACGCTTCCTAATGTGCCTGACTTGTGAGGACGGTAAGCTAGCGAACCCATTCGCTACCCACAGGAGCAAATCCTGTGCGTCGGGATAGTCATAGAGGAGGGATGCCGGCCATCTGGGGCGGCTCTCCGCCCTTGCACAGCCACGCTACTGGCAGAGCCTCGGTGAGGGCCGCTGGGATGCCGATATGAGGGTCCTTCGAAGGGGAGAGAGGCGTTTTCGTCATAGCTATGCGTGCAACCGTGCGTCCACGGTAAGAGTGCTCAAATAGTGATTTCTACGCCCTTTCGGGGGGAGAACCTTGCCGATGTGCTTGACCTCTACGTCACAGTCCTCTATCGAGCGCAGCTCCTCTGGGTACTTGAGGTTGCCGTATGCGAGCATGAAGCGCCAGTTGCGGTCTGGGCAATGTTCCTCGCGTCGTCTGAGGACCTGCTCCTTACTTCCCTGGAACTTCCTTATGAACCACTCCTCCGCGCCGACCTTGATCCCTTCGGGCGTTCGCTTCTTCACATACGGTCCACTGGCGTCCCTGCCTATGTAACCTATGGGGTTGGCGGAGACGGTTACCTCGACGTGAAGTGCGTCGGGTTCCTGAAAGGATACCGCCAACAGGTCTATCTCGCCGGAGCCTGTCTTTATGCCACGGACTGCGCCGCCCGCAAACCGCGGCTTCAGGCTTCAGGTTTCGCAGGCGGGAGGATGGAAGCATTGATCCTTTATCGGCCCTTTGCTACGATCGTCTGAGGGTGCGGCTGTGTTGCGTTGAAGGGGCTCTGACCCTCCGGTACACGATAGAACCCTCGAGAAGGGTGTCACGCGTTTGACCCACGTACTGGACGAGTACTTTCGGCACCGAGCTGACCAGGATCTGTTTTCCGGTGCGGCGCTCATCACGCAAGGCGCAACCCGATTGTTCGCCGGCGCCTACGGCTACGCCAGCCGCGCGTGGCGGGTGCCCAACAACCTGGATACGCGGTTCGATACGGCGTCGGTCACCAAGCTCTTTACCGCTATCGCGACGTTACAGCTGATCGACAGAGAACTACTTACCTTCGACACGCCCGTGGTGGAGCGGCTGGGCCTGGAAGGCACGCCGCTCTCGAAAGATGTGACCGTATTTCATCTATTGACCCATACATCGGGCATAGGCGACGACGCCGACGAAGAAGCGGGCGAACGTTACGAAGATGTGTGGAAGGCAAAGCCCAACTACTCCGTTGTCGAAACCCGCGACTTCCTGCCCCAATTCGTGAACAAGCCGGCCAACTTCCCCCCAGGAGAAGGGTGCCGCTATTGCAACTGCGGCTACGTCCTCCTGGGCCTCCTGATCGAAACCATCAGCGGGATGACCTACCGCGATTACGTCCGCGCCAACGTGTTCGCCGAAGCGGGGATGACGGCCTCCGACTTCTTCCGGATGGACCGTGTCAACCACAACGTCGCCGAAGGATGCGACCCTACGCGCGACGCAACCGGGCAAATCGTGGACTGGAAAAAGAGCATCTATTCCTTCCCGCCGATCGGGTCGCCGGATGCTGGAGCCTACGTTACGGTCACCGATCTGGATCGGTTCTTGCGGGCTGTAATAGCGGGCAAGCTCCTTTCGCCCGAGCTGACCTGCGTGTTCCTCTCGCCCCAAGTCGTGCACTCGAGGAGAGAGAGCTGGACGGAGATGTACGGGTACGGGTTACGGTTCTACGTAGATCGGTCGGGCAAGGTCTTCTGCTTCGAAAAAGAGGGAATAAACGTCGGCGTCAGCGGCATAATCTCCCACTTTCCGGACCAGGACATCACGGCCACGCTCCTTTCGAACATGGAGGATGGCGCGTGGGATCCCGCCTGGAAGATCCATGAGATGGTTGTCGAAGGTCAGATGACCTGATCTGGTAATAGAGGATAGAAGCGACGAGAACCAGCCACCGAAAACGAATCACACATCGTCCCCAGGCCGCGAATTAGGAGGCGGCCACCGCGCCCCTCCTCCCTCAAGACGCGAGCGCCGTCTTGAGCAGCTCGACGTCGCGCAGCCAAACGGTGCCCTGCCCCTCCACCACAACGTTGAGCTTGATGAGCTCCGGTTTCTGACCCCTCCTCAGGTAGAAGGGGATCTCGTATCGAGCCCAGTTGACCGTACCCGATACCGCCTGCTGATGGCCTTTCGAGAAGAACTCGCCGCGACCTGGCAGGCGGCACCACATTTCGAGAAAGGCACGGCCTTGGAGGCCTTCTGCCTTGAGTTCAGCTCGATAGGTCAAAAGACACTGCTCCACGGCGGGATTTTTCACTTCAAAGAGTCGTATCTTCTGCTCCTCCGCGCGAGCGTCAATGTGCCACGCGCCGTGCTCGACCCGGATGCCAATCTGGGTGATCGTGGGCTGGTCGGGCGCGAAGACTTGCAGAACCTGCGGAGGTCCCGCCGGCTTGGGCCCGGCGAAGCGTGACTTGAGCCAGTTCAGCATGGCGGTGCCTCCGTCATCTCGAGTTGCTGCCTAACTGGTTATTATACTTCGGCACAGCAGTCACTCATCGAGGGGCTTTCTGTAGGGGTTCCGTCCCTTCCTCTCCTTGCCCTTATTCACTCAACCTCGTGGAAGGTGAATTCTGCGAACTTCGCCTTGACGGAGTTCTAAGAAATTCGTCTATAGGGGTTTTCGGAAAGTTCGCCGAAAAAAGATGCCGAACTAGCCCATATAGGGGATACACCGCGCTCTCCGATACTCTAGAGTTCTCGAATAGGCATGACCCAACCGAAGGAGGAGGGAACGCAATGGATATGGGCACTCAACCGTACGCGCTGGCCAGGGAAGAAGGCCAGGCGGTGTGGTTTCTGGGCACGCTTGTGGTAATGAAGGCGACCGGCGAGCAGACAGCCGGCGCATTCGGCCTCATCGATAACCTGATGCCGGGCGGGTTCGCCTCGCCCTACCACATGCACCACAATGAGGACGAGTCCTTCTACGTCGTGGAGGGCGAGATGACCTTCTACGTCGGAGAGCAGAGCGTGAAAGCCGAGGCGGGCGCGTTCGTCTACGGGCCACGCGGGGTACCCCACGGCTTCGAGGTGGACGGACCGGAGCCGGCCAGGATACTCCTGCAAAATTACCCGGCGGGCTTCGAGAGTTTCCCCGTGGAAGTGGGCGAACCGGCCAAGGAGCTGAGCATACCGCCGGCGGAGCCACCCGACATGGAGAGACTGATGGCGATTGCCGCCAAGTACGACATCGAGATCCTGGGACCGCTTCCCGGCCACTAGGGCATTTGGGGTAGCGTGCCGGCACGCCCCGACCGCTAGAGATATTTAGAGCACCACGCTTATGCGTGGTGCGAGGAAAGGAGTGCTGCGGTGTCAGGAGAAGATAACAAAGCGGTCGTTCGACGGTGGATCGAGGCGTACAACAACCGCGACACGCAGGCAGAAGCGGACGCCCGTGCTCCCGGCTACGTCGCCCACGCCCCGGGGCTCCCAGGTCCCCTGAACTCGGAGGCCTGGTCGCAGGTCCTCGCGTCCTTCACGGAGGCGTTCCCCGACCTTCGGCTCACGGTGGAGGACATCTTCTGCGGGGGGGGACATGGTCGCGGCCCGTGTTGCCTTCCAAGGCACCCACCGTGGCGAGTTCCAGGGCTTCCCGCCGACAGACAGGCAAGTGGCCTTCTCAAGCATCGAGATCAACCGCGTGGTGGACGGCAAGGTGGAGGAGCACTGGTTCGAGATGGACCTGCTCGGTCTGATGGGGCAGCTAGGCACCATCCCCGAGCCGGAGCGCTCCGTGGAAGCCAGCTCCACCTAGCGTGTAGTTTTTCATCTAACCTCGTAGAAGAAGTTCTCGGGAGGTCAGTCGCGAGCCACCGAACGTCGTAGGGTAAGGAGGGTGATGTCGTCTTCCTGTTCCCAGCCCTCCTCAACGAAGGAGTAGAGGTCCTCCAAGAGGAGGTTCCCTAGTGATCGCTCCTTACCGTGCTCGGCGACGAGGTCACGGAGCCTGGGGAAGCCGAACATCTCACCTTTAGGGTTATGAGCCTCTACCAGCCCATCACTGTGGAACAGGACACAGTTACCCTCCGCGAGAGAGACCTCTCCCTCTTCATAGCTCATCCCCGGCATGATCCCGAGTGGCATCCCCCTGGCCATCAGCTCCTCTGCTCCACCGTTACGGTATAGATACGGCAGGTCATGTCCGGCATTGGCATAGGTAAGGCTACCACTCTTGGGATCCAGGATTGCGTAGAAACAGGTGACGAACATGTTGGGTGGGATGCGGGCGAACAGCGCTTCGTTGGCCAGAGCCAGTGTCTTCCCTGGCGAGGAGCCCGAGGCTGCGGCCACGCCTCCCAGGTAGGCGCAGGTTCCGGTCGTCACTATGGCAGCAGGCACTCCCTTGCCCGTAGCGTCCCCCACAGCGAAACCCACCCGGCCGTCACCTAGCTGGTAGAACTCGTAGAAGTCTCCTCCCACCTCCCTGGCAGGCTGGCAGTAGGGGTCGATCTGCCAGTCCTCCAGGGTGGGCACCCCTTCGGGGAGTGAGGCCAGCTGGATGTCTCGGGCTACCTGTAGCTCATGCTCGACGCGATCACGCTCGCGTATCTCCTGCGTCAGAGCCTCCAGGAGCGGAGCACCGCTGGTAGCGCTCCACTCCTCTACGATCTTACCCCCGGAGACGCGGTGGATGAGCATGCCCCTCGTCTCACGCTCCTGAGCAGTAGGCGCCATGAGGCCAAGATACGCCCCTCGGGCGCGGACGGTTCGCGTTGTATGCCGCGTTATCACCATGTCGTCGCCGTCGGTTCCCTGGTACTCGATGGTGGTGCGGATGAATGAGAGAACGGCGTGAGCCTCTGCTACTCCCCGCATGAAGCCCTCGCGCCCTGGGTCATGGCCGGGAAGCAGGCCGTGATCGACGAAGTCGGGCGCGAGCAGTTCGTCTAGCGCCTCCAGGTCTCCCTTGGATTGCGCCTCCAAGAAGCGGCACACCAGAGCCTTGTTCCTCTCTCCGGTCGACATGGTGTGTGCTCCCTTCTGCCGAGCTGTGCAATAAAGCCATCATATCCCAGAAGCTGTATCCGATGCCTCACGCAAAGGAAGTATTCTAGGCTTATTCACCCGAGTGCGTGGAAGGGGGGATTCTTCGAAGTAGCGCCGAACACGCGCGGCTGGCATCATGCAGAAAGCAGGGCAAGCCCCAAGCGAGGAGGACACCTTTATGAGCATTTTCCCCACCAAGATCCTTCTAGCAACCGACGGTTCCACGGAGGCCGAGCTGGCTGCCAAAACTGCAGCGGACCTGGCTCAGAAAACCCATTCAGAGTTGCATGTGGTTCACGCCTTTGGCATCGCCCCTGTAGGACCTCCGGTCTATCCCGAAGCCACAGACCTCCAGAGTGTAGAGTTCGAGGCGGAGTCCGAGGAAGATCAGCGGATCTCCGAGCGACGAGCAAGGGAGGTGCTCGAGGCGGAGGTGGAGAAGGTACGCTCATTGGGGGGCACGGTAGCTGGGGAGCACCTGGTAGAGGGACGGGTAGCCCCTGAGATCGTGGGGTTGGCCGAGGAGCTAGGGGCAGGGCTGATAGTGATGGGCAGCAGGGGCATAGGTGGGATCAGGAGAGCGTTGATGGGCAGCGTCTCTGACTTGGTTGTGCGGCATGCCCACTGCCCCGTGTTGGTGGTGCGCGAGTAAGGTGCCTCTCGAGGACCTTACACACCGTCCCTGCGCACCGTCCACTATTCACCCAACCGCGTAGAAGTGGAATTCTCGGAAGTCCATTTGCATTACCGTGCACGATTGTTCAGAAATAGCCTTTCTAGGGGCGAAGAACGCCTGCAGCGAGCCTGATAGCAACCGCAACATGTTGTGGTGTTGAGTAAATATTCTGTTGAATACCCCTCATGGAGCGCGAACATGATCAAGACATCGGTTACGGAAAGGGGAGTACATGTTTCAAAGTTCCATAGAACCTAATCGCTGCATCCTGCCCATTCTGAAACTTGGGCCGGATAATGAAGTGAGATCTGTGGTCGGTACAGGGTTCATCGTCGGAGATCCTACTGTGCTGATCACCGCAAAGCACCTGTTTCGTTCTCGAAGTCTTAGATCAGATGGGGATCTCGGTTACACCTGTGACCTAAAGGTTGCGACGCTTTAGAGCTTCCAAGATTTAGGCTTCTGACAATTTCGCCTTCTCGGCCTTCCACGAAGTTTATTCCGGGACGTTACGAAGAGCCGCTGTTGTCCCCATACTCCCAGGCGGCCCTTACTAATCTAAGTATCTGTGAACCTCTGGGTTAGCCGTACATAAGACACAGAGGTGCTCGCCACTTCCGGGGCTATGGAGAGTACCATGTGCGCAAAGACCGCTACACGGGAAGGAGCAGCATGGGTGAGTACAACAGGCTCGCCGGCCAGGAGCGGCAGATGAGGGGAGCATTCTCGGTCCATTGTCCTGAATGTGGAGCTCCGCCCGGCTTCGCCTGCCGCAAACCGAAGGGCAAGAGCCAGTACGACTCACACAAGGCTCGCAGAGAGCGTGCGTACGGTGAAGCCCTGGCCCAAGCCTTGGCCGCCACCGACTAGAACAGCCCGGTCCCCGCACATAATTCCCAGGACCGGAGCATTCATCTTCGTGCATCTTCATGCACTACTACTAGATTTGTGGTCGCTTACATGGTGTGCAGGCGCTTAGAAGCGCTCCTCGTGGCGCTCGGGGGCGTTCAGCATACCTGACGATGCCCGTGCCGCCACAGGGCACGATGCCCGGGCATTCGGTAACCGGGAGGCTGTCGCAGCGGCGATAGAGGAGGAGCTCGCCCGACTCAAGGAGCTTAGGCCTGGAGGCAGCATCTCGGATACCACCTTGACCGCCACTCCCTTCGAGAGAAGCAGGGTAGCCGCCGAATGCCTAAGGTCGTGCATCCGGGTACTGGCGGGCAAGCCAGCACGTTCCAGCAGCGGTTTCCACGAGCGGTTGTGGAGGTTATGGACGCTGATGGGCGTCCCTGCCTGCGAGCCAAAGACCCACTCGGATGTTTGCTGCTCGGCCGCGTTTGTCCTGTGCTGTCGCAACGCCGCTATGGCGAGCTTGGAAAGCCGTATTGTGCGGCGACCGCTGGCGGTCTTCGGAGGGCTCACCTTCCCGTTAAAGACCGTGCGCTTGACCTGTAGCGTTCCCTCCACCAAGTCGATGTCTCGCCATTTGACCGCCAACAACTCCCCGTTGCGCATCCCTGTCGTGCAGGCTAGCACCCACAACGCGTAGAGTTTGTCGTTTCGTCCCGCTTCGAGCAGTGCCCTTAGCTGCTGATGTGTGAGCGGCGTTATCTCCCGCTTCGGTGGCCTCGGCGGCGTAACCGCTTCGGCTACGTTGCGAGGCACCAGCGACCATCTCACAGCCTGCTTGAGCGCCTTGTGCAACGCCGCGTGGATGATCTCCACCGAACGCTCGGACAAGCCGGCATTCAGCTTCTGGCTGTACATGGTCTGGAATTGCAGGGCGTTGAGCTTGTCGAGCTTCACGCCTCCTATCGTCGGCTTGAGGTGGAGTCTCACCACCTCTTCGTGCCGCCGCCACGTGCGATCCCTGACGGAACCTTTGACCGCACCGAGCCACCTGTCGAGGTAGTCGCCCACGGTCAGGTTCTCGCTGTCGTACGCGATGCCCTCGTCCCTGTCGGCCAGTAGCTTGCGGAGCTTGGCCCTTACTTCCGCCTTCGTCTTGCCGGCTTCGGCCGCGTAAGGAAGGTTAGAACCGGGGAGCGGGCCTGGCAGGATTCGAACCTGCGACACACGGCCCCGGAAACCGTTGCTCTATCCCCTGAGCTACAGGCCCGCGCAAGAGTGGGGACCGCCCAGGGATGTTACCGTAACGCCTGCGGCGCTTCAACGGACGGTAGGGCGATTGAAATCGTCCATGCAACGTATAAACTACGCCGCACCCGATATGTACGCGGTGATCTCGGACATCCACGGCAACCTCGAGGCACTAGAAGCCGTCCTTGGCGACGTGCCCGAGGAAGTGGAGACTATCTACTGCCTTGGCGATGTAATCGGCTACGGGGCAAGCCCGGACGAGTGCTGCGACGTGGTACGCTCCTTGGGGATGCCGACGATCTCGGGCAACCACGACCTCGCCGTAACCGACCTGGAGACGGACCTGAACTGGTTCAACCCGACGGCCGCGGCGGCCGTGCTGTGGACGCGGGATCACCTGAGCGAGGAGAATGCCAAATTCCTGCTAACGAGGCCGCGCATGATGCGGACCGAGGAGGCGCTCTTCGTCCACGGCTCCGTACGGGATCCCGACGAGTACATCATCAACGCGACCTCCGCGCAGGACAACCTCGCGATGTTGAAGAGCGAGTACCCTGACGTCCCGATCTGCTTTTTCGGCCACACGCACGTGAAGGCAGTAGCACCTTCTCCGAACGGCGCGATGTCGGAGGGACACACCCTGGATCTCCACTCCGGCGGCCCCTACCTGGTGAACCCCGGCTCCGTGGGCCAGCCGCGCGATGGTGATACCTTCGCCTCGTACGTGATCGCCGACGGCGAGCGCGTGACATACCGCTTTGTCGAGTACGACATAAGGAAAGCCCAGGCCAAGATACGGGCCGCGGGCCTCCCCGACATGCTCGCGGAGCGCCTGGCCGTGGGCCGCTAGCCCCAGGGCGTGGAACCGGCCTTCCAGAGGCTCTTCACCGTCGAAGAAGCGAACGCCCTCCTACCCAGCTTGCGTGAGATCCTGGACGAAGCAGCGCTCCACCGCGACGCCCTGCGCGAGAAGGCCCCGCAAATGGAGCCAATTCTGCGGGCCGCGCTCGGGAACGGCGGAGGGAAGGCTGGTTCGGAGTACGGCGTAGAAGCATACAACCTCTATCTGGCGATAGGACGCATAGCGGAGCTTGGCGTCATCCTCAAGGACCTGGATATGGGCCTGCTCGACTTCCCGCACGAGCGCGAAGGACGGGTCGTCTTCCTCTGCTGGCACCCGCCCGAAGAAAGGGTTGAGTACTGGCACGACCTCGACGCCGGCTACGCCGGCCGCCGACCTCTCTAAAGAACTTGCGAGTAATACTCCAGCGCGTCAAAGAAGCCTCCGTTACGGTCGCGGGAGAGAAGATCTCCGCCATAGGCCCGGGCCTACTCTTGCTCGTCGGCGTCGCGCACGGAGACGGCGAACCCGAAGCGAACTGGCTGGCCGAGAAGATAGCAGGTCTGAGGATCATGGCCGACGAAGAGGGGAAGATGAACCGCAGTGTCAGAGACGTAGGAGGGGCCGTCCTAGCCGTCTCTCAATTCACCCTCCTCGCAGACACACGCAAAGGAAAGCGCCCCAGCTTCGTCGGGGCGGCCCCGCCCGAGGAGGCCACGCGCCTCTTCGACCACTTCTGCGAGCGGCTCCGCGCGGCCGGCGTTCACCCGGTCGAGACAGGCCGCTTCGGCGCCATGATGGACGTATCTCTCGTCAACGACGGTCCCGTCACGATAGTCTTGGAAAGGCTGCCTGTCGGCGGCTAGTCAGCACGCTCAGGCTTCGCCTCCGCTTGTCAGCACGGCGGCTCTCAACTCTCAGCCAAGTCGTCCCACAGCCTCGCCACGAGCGTAGAACCTGACCGCCATGGCTAGCCGCATCTCCTGCGCTGCACAGCGAGTCCGGAGTGGGAGAAGCTGAAAGCTGAGAGCGAGAGCCGTAGGCTCGAAGCGTGCTGAAAGCGGAAGCCGAAGGCTGGAGCGGGCTGAAAGCTCCCGAAGGGAGCGGGCTGACTAGCTGCCAAAGGCAGCGGGCTGAAGTGCTGATCGGCGCCAATCGCTGTAGCCTCCTGTGTGGCGGTGCACTTCGCCTTCGCTGACCTCGACTATGCCGTCGGCGATACGGTCGAGGAAGTAGCGGTCGTGCGAGACGAAGAGCACTGTGCCTGGGAACCGTTCCAGCTCGTCTTCGAGGATCTCCAGGGAGTCTATGTCGAGGTGGT
>OCZS010000400.1_pt1 | contig 14101 bp, 13 predicted proteins | sample 1539071 | NCBI WGS metagenome assembly OCZS01 (sample SAMEA3113584, study PRJEB22503) | soil metagenome
GCGCCGCGTGGCCGTGGACGCGCTGACGCGGCAAGCGGCAGACCTGGCGCGCTCTGCGGGTCATGCGCCCACGGAAGCCACCATCCAGGAAGTCAGCCAGACGCTGCAGGCCGCGCTCGCGGACCCGGCCATCGCAGATCTGGTCCAGCGTGGCCGGCTGACTCAGGCCGCCTCGTACGGAGGTTTCGGACCCGGAACCCAGCAGTCCGACTCGTCCACTGATCTGCTCGCCGCGCTCGCGGCGTCAGCCGATGCCCAGCAAGATCGTCCTGGCCCGGACCAAGACGAGGAAGAACCAGATCAGATCGCCGAACCAGACCCGAAGGCCCAGCGGGAACTAAAGGAAGCAGTACGTCACTGGGAAACTGCGGCCGCTGAGGCGACTACCGCCGCCGATGAGGCGGATCAGGCGACGACCCGCGCCGACGATCTGGCTGACCACATCGAGTCACTCCGCGACCAGCTTCGTCAGGCGGAGAGCGCCGAGCGCGACGCGCGTGCAGATGCACGCACCGCACGCAAGCGTGCCCAACAGCTGCGACACGAGGCGGCCGCCGCGGAACAGCGCGCCATGGCACTTCGGGAGCAGCTCGGCAAGCACGTGCGGTGAGGCTGCATCGGCTCAGCCGTGAAATCCCGAAGACTAGGCGTGTGCGGACCATCGGCGTCGAAGAGGAGCTGCTCCTTGTCGACGGGCGGACAGGGGCACCGACGGCCATCGCCGAGCGCCTGCTGCAGAACTGGGAACAGAACACAGCTGGCAACGGCGAAGCGAGCCCACCCCCCGTCAGCACCGACGACGGTGTCATTGAGGCCGAGCTCCAGCAACAACAGATCGAGATCGATACCGCTCCCTGCACCGCCTTGGTGGACCTCGAGCAGCAAATTCACGCCTGGCGTCAACAGGCCGACAAGCTGGCTCGCACGGCTGGCGGTCGGGCGGTGGCGATCGCCACATCGCCGCTGCCGGTATCGCCCGACGTGATGCCGGGTAGTCGTCATCGGGCGTTGGCCGAGCGGTTCGGCCTGACCGCGGTCGAGCAGCTTACCTGCGGCTGCCACGTGCATGTCGGTGTCGAGTCCCCTGACGAGGGCGTAGCCGTGATTGATCGGATTCGGGTGTGGCTGCCGGTCCTGATCGCGCTCTCGGCCAACTCCCCGTTCTGGCAGGGTCGGGACAGTGGCTACGCCAGTTATCGTTCCCAGGTGTGGCGGCGCTTTCCGACGGCCGGTCCGACCGAGCAGTTCGGTGGCGTCGCCGCGTATCGCGGCCGAGTGGCGGCGCTACTGGCAACCGGCGTGCCGCTCGACGAAGCGATGATGTACTTCGACGCTCGGCTGTCCCACCGTTATCCGACGGTCGAGGTTCGGGTGGCGGACGTTTGCCTGCTGGCCTCAGACACGGTACTGCTGGCCGGCCTCGTCCGGGCGCTGGTGGAGACTGCCGTTCGAGCCTGGAAACGGGGGGACGCGGCCCGCCCGGTCCCCGCCGAGCTGCTCCGGATGGCGAGCTGGCGGGCTAGCCGCTCGGGAGTTGAGGGCGAGCTGCTCGACCCGTACTCGGCTCGTCCCCGACCTGCGGCCGATGTCGTGGCGGCCCTGGTCGAGCACATCGGCCCCGCCGCGCGGGACCTGCACGACGAGGACGCGCTGCTCGCGGGTTTGGATCAAGTCCAAAGGCGTGGCACGGGCACTATGTGGCAGCGCCGGGCGTACAAAAGCTCCGGCTCCTTGCCGGACATGATCTTGCGGGCAGCCGATCGGACGATCGAGATGGAGGTCTGAGATGGCCAAGCAGGTCATCATCGCGGGAGCCACGGGCTTTGTCGGCTCCCACCTAGCGGAGGCGCTGGAGGAAGAGGGCTACTCCGTGCTGGCTATGACACGGCATCCCGACTCCTATTCAGGCGCCGGCAAGCCGGTGTTGGGTGACGTGAACGATCCGCACAGCCTGCGCTCCGCGATGGAAGGTGCAGATGCGGCCTACTACCTGGTCCACTCGCTTCAGCACGACGACTTCGTTGAAAAGGACGCGCAGGCGGCGCGCAGCTTCGGCACGTCCGCGGCGGAAGCTGGGCTGGAGCGGATCATCTATCTCGGTGGTCTGGGCCGCGATGATCAAGAGTTGTCTGATCATCTGAAATCCCGGCGCGAGGTGGAGAAGCTGCTCGGTCAGGGTGGTGTTCCGGTGACGGTCCTGCGGGCGGCGATCATCATCGGGCATGGCGGCATCTCCTGGGAGATCACCCGTCAACTGGTTGCTCACCTCCCCGCCATGGTGGTGCCGAGGTGGGCGACGACCCGAACCCAGCCGATCGCGTTGGCGGACGTGATCCGGTATCTCGTCAGAGTTCTGGAGCCAGAGACCGCGAAAGGCAGGGTCTTCGAGATCGGCGGCCCGGAGGTGCTGACGTACGCCGACATGATGCGGCAGGTGGCAAGGTGGCATCACCACCGACCGCTGCCAATGCTGGCGGTGCCGCTGCTCACCCCCCGCCTTTCCTCGCACTGGTTGGCGCTGGTCACTGACGTCAACACGGCTACGGCCCGCAACCTCGTGGATTCGATGAGCAACGAAGTGGTGGTCACCGAGAACTCGATCACCGAGCTGGTCCCCGGTGCTCCGATGAGCTATCGGGATGCCGTGCGAGAGGCGTACCGGCAACGGGCCGAGGCGCTCAGCGAAGCGCCGTGAGCCGACGCAAGCAGATGTTCGGGCGAGCGGTCGGGGTCGTCCGCCCGGTCTTGATCGACAAGGTCGAGCGGGACCACCGGCAATCGGATGCCCAGTTTCTGCGCCGCCGCATTGTGGTGGCGATCACCTTGGCGGTCGGCGCGACTCTGCTGGGTTTGTCCTTTTCCACTCGGCAAGGTGATCCCGCGTTCTATCCGCTGACCTTCGGGCTGGCCGTTACGTGGGCCGTGGGCAGCTTCGCGTCTGGACCATTGCATCTCGGCCACATCTTGTCCCGCGGTACGTTGCGCCGTCCGATCCTCGCCCCGATCGCGGTGGGCCTGGCGCTAGCCGGCGTCTTTGTGCTGGGCGCCGTCGTGATCCGAACGATTCCACCGCTGGCCAGTTTGGCTGAAGACGTCCTGGGCTACGCCCGGGCAGGCAATGTGTGGATCATCTTCGTGATCACACTGGTCAACGGCATCACGGAGGAGCTGTTCTTCCGGGGCGCGTTGTTCGCCGCCATCGGCATCCGGTACCCCGTGCTGATCTCCACGATCATCTACTCACTGGCCACCATTGCCGGCGGCAATCCGGTGCTGGTCTTCGCCGCGGCCGTGCTCGGCACGGTCGTCGCGCTGCAGCGCCGGGCAGGCGGCGGCGTGCTCGCGCCAATTCTCACTCACATCACGTGGTCGCTGGCCATGCTCCTCGCGCTGCCGCCAATCTTCGCGACCGCACCATGACCGGGAAAGCGCCCTGAGCCTGCCGAAGGGATCAAGCAGGGTCCCTCGAACAAGCTCAGACAGCGCTTCGGACAAGCTCAGCTCGCATTTTTGGGAGGCTAAGACCTCCCATTGAGCTCGTGTGCCGGATCAGGCGACCGGCGGCGGTCCGTCGTACCGGCTTTCCTGGACGTGCTTGGTCCGGCCACGCTGGTAGTTGAGCACCAGAGCCAGCACCAGCGTCAGCACGCCGGCGAGGAGCAGGATGATCCCGAGTGTGTCGTCCGATACGAACGGGATGTCCAAATTGAGCGCGAACAGAAAGATTGCCCCGATCACGATCAGCAAGATTCCTAGGCCGATTCCCATATCGACTCCCCCTCTAGGCCCCGGACGGGCCTGTCGGCACTCAGGATAGGGCGTAAACCGGACCTGCGCGGGAACCCCGCCTTTGTCGGCTCTGAGGCGCAAGCTGGTCGGGGACGGACTCAGCTCGCCTTTTTCGCCGACCTGGCGCTCTTCTTGGCCGGCGCTTTCTTGGCCGGTGCTTTCTTGCCTGCAGCCCTGTTCGCGGCCGGCTTCTTGTCGGGGGCCTTGGCGGTCTTACCGCCGCGGGCAGAGCTTCCGCTCTTCGCCGCCTTCGTTTCCTGACCGGCTCTAGCCGCCCTGTTCCGCTCGACGCTTTGGCGGAGCGCCTCCATCAGATCGATGACGTCGGCATCGGAGGTCTTTTCCGGCTCCTCGCCGAAGGTCTCCGCCGTGTCGAGCGCATCGCCCTTCTCGAGCTTGGCCGCGATGAGCTGTCGCAGTTGCTCCTGGTATTCGTCACTGAACTTCTCGGGAGCGAAGTCGGTCGACATGTTGTCGACCAGCGAAGCCGACATCTTCAGTTCTTGGGCCGATACCCGTACATCGCCGTCCAGACTGCCGAAATCAGCTTCCCGAACCTCGTCGTCCCAAAGCAGAGACTGCAGCATCAGAACCTTGTCCCGAGCGCGCAGTGCGCCGAGGCGCGTCTTCTGGCGCAGTGAGAACTGCACGATCGCCGTACGGTCGGTCTCCTCGAGAGTGCGCCGAAGCAGGGCATACGCCTTAACGGCGGTCTTCTCCGGCTCCAGGAAGTAACTGCGATCAAACATGATCGGATCGATTTGCTCGGAGGGCACGAATTCGACGACCTCGATCTCGCGGCTCCGCTCCTCGGGAAGGGACTTGAGATCCTCCTCGGTGAGCACCACAGTCGTGGATCCCTCGGCAAACGCCTTGTCAATGTGGGCGTATTCGACCACCTTGCCGCACTTCTCGCAACGACGTTGGTAACGGATCCGGCCGCCGTCTTTGTCATGCACCTGGTGCAGATCGACGTCGTGATCTTCGGTTGCGCTGTATAGCCGGATCGGCACATTCACCAGGCCGAAGGTGATGGCACCCTTCCAGATTGCCCGCATGCTGCGACGGTACAGCTCCAGTCACCCCAGGCGCACCCCGCTGGGGGCCTTTCGCCGCTGGATACTGGTCTCATGGCGGCCACCGCGGATCAGACCGTGACCGTTGACGGCCGCTTGATCAAGCTCACCAATCTCGACAAGGTGCTCTACCCGGCAACGCAGACCACCAAGGCCGACGTGCTCGCCTACTACGCGCAGGTTGCCGGGGTGATGCTTCCTCACCTGCGTGATCGTCCGGCCACTCGCAAGCGCTGGCCGGACGGGATGGGCAGTGGCGAGCAGAAGCCGACCGTCTTCTTCAACAAGGATCTCGCCAAGGGAACACCGGACTGGGTGCAGCGCTACAAGATCGCGCACCGGGATCACGACAACTACTACCCGGTGGTCAACGACCTGGCCACGCTGACCTGGTTGGCTCAGCTCGCGGCACTGGAGATTCACGTACCGCAATGGAAATTCACTCCCGACGGGCAGCCGCGCAATCCCGATCGGCTCGTCCTCGATCTTGATCCCGGACCCGGCGTCACGCTGCCCGAGTGCGCGGAGATCGCGGTGCTGGTGCGAGACATCCTGCGCGACATCGGTCACGATCCCGTCCCGGTAACCAGCGGCAGCAAGGGCATCCATCTGTACGCACCGTTGGACGGCTCACTGTCGACGGAGCAAGCCAGCGAACTCGCCCGAGAGCTCGCGATGGCCCTCGAGTCCGAACATCGCGATCGGGTGATCAGCTCGATGAAACGTTCCCAGCGCGACGGCAAGGTCTTTCTCGACTGGAGCCAAAACAACGGCGCCAAGACGACGGTCTCGCCCTATTCCATGCGCGGCCGGGAGCGACCGACCGTGGCGGCCCCCCGCACCTGGGAGGAACTCGCGTCAGCTGATCTTGGTCAGCTGAACTACACCGAGATGCATAGCCGGATCGGAGAGGTGGGCGACCTGATGGCGCCGATGGCCGATCACGGGCCTTCCGGCTCGGACAGACTGGCCACCTACCGCAGCATGCGCGATGCACGGAGGACACCTGAACCGGTCCCTGCCTCGAGTCGCGGTGAAGATCACGACGGCCAGTCGTTCGTCATTCAGGAACACCACGCGCGCCGGCTGCACTACGACTTCCGGCTGGAGCGGGATGGGGTGCTGGTCAGCTGGGCCGTGCCCAAGGCGCCGCCGACCGATCCCAAAATCAACCACCTGGCGGTGCAAACCGAAGATCATCCGCTGGAGTACGGCAGCTTCGAGGGCGAGATTCCCAAGGGCGAGTACGGCGGCGGCAAGGTCCGGATCTGGGATTCGGGCACCTACCGGCTGCACAAGTGGCGGGAAGGCAAGGAGGTCATCGTCACCTTGTTCGGCCGGCCCGATGGCGGCCTCGGCGGCGTCCGGAAGTTCGCACTCATCCACACCGGCAGCGGCAGCGACCAGCCGGACAAGAACTGGCTGATCCACCTGATGAAGACCGATCCCGAAGACCTCACGAGCCCTGCGCCTGTCGAGCTCACGAGTCCTGAGCGCGTCGAAGGGCCGGGTCCTGAGCCCGTCGAAGGACCGCTCTCGGATCCCGAATTCCCCGAGCACGTCGAGCCCATGCTGGCCACTCTCACCGATGTCGAACACTTCGGCGACGCAACTGACTGGGCGTTCGAGATGAAGTGGGACGGGGTCCGTACGATCGCCTATCTCGCCGGAGGGCGAGTGGAGTTGCGCAGCCGCAAGGGTCGCGACGACACGGCGGCGTACTTCGACGTCGCCGAGGATCTCGCTCGGCTCGAGGTTCAGACGGCCATCCTCGACGGTGAGGTGGTGGTTCTCGATCGGGCAGGCAGGCCCCGCTTCGGCCTGCTGCAGAACCGCATCAACCTGACCAGACCCGTCGACATCCATCGGGTGGCTGCCAGCTACCCCGCCCAGCTGATGCTCTTCGACATCCTGGAAGTCAACGGGCAATCGCTGCTCAAGAGGACCTACCTGCAGCGCCGAGCTGTGCTCGAGAACGTGATCCAACCGCAGCCGGGTTCCCGTATCCAGGTGCCGCCGATCTTCGAGGGCGACTTGACAGCCGCGATCGAGACGAGCAAGCAGCTGCAGCTGGAGGGAGTCGTGGCCAAGCGCCGGAGCTCGACCTATCAGCCCGGTCACCGCTCCCGAAGCTGGCTCAAGATCAAGTTGCACAAAGCCCAAGAGGTGGTCATTGCCGGTTGGCGAGCAGGGCAAGGTCGGCGTGAAGGCGGAGTCGGGTCGCTGCTGATCGGCGTACCCACACCGGACGGTCTTCGCTACCTCGGCAGAGTCGGATCCGGGTTCAACGACCGCCAGCTCGACGAGATCGAGGCCCTGCTGAAGCCCATCGCCCGCAAGACGAGCCCACTCATCGACGTACCGCGTGAGGATGCCCGCGACGCTCACTGGGTGACACCGTCACTGGTCGGTGAAGTGACCTATGGCGAACTGACTGAGCCGGGCCGACTGCGGCACCCGGTCTGGCGCGGCCTGCGCCCGGATAAGGCACCAGCGGATGTCCGCTGGGAGGCGCCGTCGTAACACCCTGGCTCGGCCGGCGCGGTGTGCTGGTCGCCGGCCGCCCACGCGGCATTGGGCCGCTAGTCCTCCTCGATCCCAGCCAGCGTGAGTTCGCGGTGGGACGCCAATCGCTCCGCCTCGGTCTCGATCTGGCCGCGGACTGCTTTGCTGATCTTGTCCCACAAGTCAAGGCGCAGCGTGAACGTTCTCCCTGCCGCCTTCGGCCGCCAGGTTCCGACGATCTCGACGCCGGACAGCACGGCGCCGGGACGGCCGAGCACGGGCCAGAGCTGCTTGTGCCGTGACTTGTCCGGAACGATGAGCTGTCGGTCCTTGCCCTGGAGGAAAAGGTCGAAGCCGCCGAGCAACCGAACAAGACCAGCATCATGATCGCTCTTGAGGTGATCTTTCAGCATCCAGCCCTTACGGCCGTCGAGGCTCACCTCGACCGCCTCCTCGGGCCAGTGGGCTTTGATCTCCGCGACGGGGGCGTCGAGGAAGCCAGCGACATCGTTAGGGGTGGCTGGACCCAAGAATCTGAGGTAATTGCGAATGGGCTGCAAGCGCTCGGGCGCTGATCCAGGGTCGCCCGCCGGCCCCGGCGCTCGCTTCGGCCAGCCGGGAATCGGTCGCAGGACCGGAGGTGAGGTTCCTGGCTCCAGTTCCAGTCCGGCGTACAGCGCGCTGAGACGGAAGGGCACCTCCCACGAGTGGGTGGCAGCGCAAGACCCGCAGTAGCGAAGGTACGGCGGGCTAAGTCTCGACGTTAGTGCGGTCGACACCTCGCCCTTGACCATGGGCTTGGTGACGACGGAGCGCATCTGAGTCGCCACCTCGGCCAAGCCGTCAAGAGTCCGAATACCCGCCTCCTTCAGCGGCTTGTCGGCACCAATCACTCGCTTGGCCGCATCCTGGTCTGAGAACGGGGAGGTAGCCGCCAACACGTCTGGGAGATCGTCGCGGCGGTAGAAGTGCGGCGCGCTTCGCAGCGTCCAGGCCAGGGCAACATCCGGACAGGATTCCAACTCGGTTGCGCTCTCCACCGGCACGCCACGATTGGCCAGCGCCCAGCTTGCCCCGTCCCGGCCGGTGTCCTGGACGCCGAAGTCCAGGATGTCAGCGTCCGTCAGAGCGCGCGATGCCCTCGCCCGATCAAGCTGCTGCGCTCCAATCCGGTAAGCGAGCGCCTCGGTGCGCTTCATTCACCTTCCTCCTCGGGTAATCCTGTGTGCACGTTACGTCAGCACGTCAGCGCGGACATGACACCATCGGGGCGAGGCTCGAGAGAACGGAGTGGCTATGACGGAAGTCCTGGTGGTGAACGGCCCTAACCTCAATATGCTCGGCGACCGTCAGCCCGAGATCTACGGATCGCTGACGCTGGCCGACGTGGCCGACGCCTGTCGTACGACTGCCGCTGAGCTGGGCTGGGAGCTCGACTTCCGGCAGTCGAATCACGAGGGCGAGCTGGTCGAGTGGGTACAGGAAGCTGGTCGCGCGCAACGAGACGGCCGGCTCGTCGGTGCGGTGATCAATGCCGGTGCCTACACCCATACCAGCATTGCCTTGCACGACGCGGTGGCGGGGTCCGGGCTTCTGGTGGTTGAGCTGCACATCTCCAACGTGCATGCCCGAGAGCCCTTCCGACACCACTCCTACCTGTCGTCGGTGGCGGCCGGCGTGCTGATCGGGTTTGGCGTGGCAGGCTATCCGATGGCCCTGCGCGGGCTGCACTCGCTGGTCGCTCCTGCGGATGAGATCAATCTGAGCTGATCAGTCGGCAGGTGTCGTCGGTGTCCACCGTTGCTCGATCCGCCCAAAACGCCACACCGCCAAGGCAAGCACCCAGACGCCTACGAAACCCAGAGCCACCACGAGGCCGACGGCACTGAGATCGAGCTTGGCCAGATAGGCCAAGGGGCCGTGGGTCACGCCGAGCCGATCTGCCAGGATCGACGTCAGCTGGATGGTGCCGATGATCAACGCCACCGCCACCGACAGGCCGGTCACGGTCAGGTTGTAGAAGATCTTGCGCACCGGTGTGGTCAGAGCCCAGCCATAGGCGACGTTCATGAAGCAGCCATCGATGGTGTCCAGCAAGCTCATGCCGGCAGCGAAAAGGATCGGCAGCGTCAATACGGCATACCAGGGCAGGCTGAAGGCCGCCGCACCGCCGGCGAGCACTAGCAGGCTCACCTCGGTGGCCGTGTCAAAACCCAAACCGAACGCCAATCCGATCGGGTACAGGTGCCACGGCCTTCGGACCGTTCGCATCGCTCCACCAAGGAGGCGACTCAGTAGGCCCCGATTAGCCAGTTGGGCTTCCAAGGCATCGTCACTCAGTCTCTCGTACCGCATCCGACGAAACGCTTTGACGATGCCGATCAAGATCACCAGATTGACGATGCCGATGAGGTAGAGGAACGTGCCTGAGACTGCGGTGCCGACGAGGTTCGTGACGTGCTGCAGGGCCGACGACTCGCTGCTGATCTGGCCCGCCAGTGCGCGCACGCCAAGGGCTAGCAGGGCCACCAGGACAAAGACGATTGAGGAATGCCCGAGCGAGAACCAGAAGCCCACAGAGAGCGGGCGTTGGTGATCCGACATGAGCTTGCGGGAGGTGTTGTCGATGGCGGCAATGTGGTCGGCGTCGAAGGCGTGCCGCATCCCCAGCGCGTAGGCGGTCAACCCGAGCCCGATGCCGAAGACCTGGCCCGAACCGATATCGAAGGAGTGCGGTGCCACGATGCCGGCCAAGACGCCCCAGCCGACGACATGCAGGGCGACGATGACGACCGCCATGCCGATCAGCGAGCGCCACTCGGCCGGCGTCAGAATTGATGCGATCCGAGTTCGCCGGTTCACCGCTCGTCGGCCAGTTTGAAGATCAGATTCGTCTGCCACTTCTCCATGTCGGGCTGGCTCATCGGATTGTGCAGATACTCCTCCAGGCGTGCCACCCAGAGTTCACCCTCGTCCTCCTGGCACATGTCCCAGGCAATGCCTTCGGAGGCGGCCCAGTCGAGCAGTTCGCTGGTCGCATCAGGCAGCTTCTGAGGATGCCCCACGTGCCGAGCGACCGCATAGCTGCCTCCCGGCAGCAGATGCGGTTGCACCCGGTTGTCGCCGGAGACTTCGTCCGCCGTGGGCACGCCCACTTCGACTTCGACGATGCCCCTGTTGTCAATACGGTTGTACTTCCAGAAAGGCGGTCCCGCGGGTTGGATGCCGCGGGCCGCCAGCCAGCCGAAGACCTCCCCGATTTGAGGCTGTAGTTCGTCGCTCAGCCGAGGCATCGGTACGGAGTTGGTGATGGAGGCGTACGGTTGCTCGCCGCGGGAAACCAGTTGGGGTCGGATGGCCATCGCTACCTCCTGGTCGGTCAGGCCACCTACTCTCCCATGTGCTAACGCAGATCGGCGCGGAGCAGCGTCTCGCCTGCCGAACTTCGGATCTCGACGGTGGCAAGTCGCGAGACCTTCAGAGGCGAGTGAGCCTGCGGCGTCATCACCCGACCTGGCTTGGCGGGCCAGGCCTTTGCCTCAACCGCGGTTCCCGACCGATCGATGATCCAGATCTCGTAAGTCTCGGACGTACCGCCGGTTGGCTGATTGGTTTCGGCGTACTGGCATTCCACCAAGAAATCGGTCCCTTCGCTGGCCGGCACCACCTCGACGATGGCGGTGATGGTGGTGGGCTGTACCTCGGAGAAGGCAAGCAAGAAAGGCGAATTGCGCTGTCCGAATGGCAGCAGTCCGGCACCCAACGCGACGCCACCGATGATCAGAATCAGGGCCGCCGCCGCTCCTACCACTGCGGCGAGAAGTCGCCGGCGCCGCGTCCGTTGCTCCCCGATCATCCGGGGCATCAGCGTCGTCGGTGCCGTATCGCCTTCCGCCGGCTGTACGCGGGCGGCCAGAAAGGCTGCATCCTCGGGTGATACCTGACCGAGCAGGCCGGGCACGCCGGCCAATTCAGCGACTGATCGCTGGCAGCTCGCGCAGCCGGCCAGATGCTCCTCGAACTCCCGCCTCTCCGCTGGAGAGAGCGCGCCCAGCACGTAGGCCGCGTCCAAGAGCGAGAACGAATCGGCATCAGCGTTCATGGCCGAGTCACTCCCTTCTCTTGCAGGATCAGTTTCAACATCCGCAGCCCATAGTGGAGGCGGGACTTCACGGTCCCCTCGGGAATGCGGAAGCGAGCGGCGATGTCAGCGACCGAGCGGCCCTCGAAGTAGGCGGCGCTGATCACCGAACGGTGTTCGACTGACAACGCGTTCAGCGCCTCGGCGATCAGCCACCGATCAAGAACCACGCTGGTGGCATCGTTCGACTGCGCATCGGGCGGATCCGCGGTGCCCAACTCGTGCCGAAAGGCCGCACTGCGCCAGCGATCGATGATCAAGTTCCGGGTTGCGGTGAAAAGCCAGGCCCGGGCTGCGGCGTCGTCCCGATCCACCAGACCGGGGTCTTTCCAGGCCTTGAGCAACACCTCCTGTACCGCATCCTCGGCGGCTTGGCGGTCCGACGTGAGCCGCAGCGCAAACCGCCACAACTCACCGGCATGGCGGTCGTGCAGCGCCTGCAGTGCGGCCTGCTTCTGGGCGCCGCTCAACACCGCCCTCCTGAGATCCTCCTCGATCGATGACATTCGTCGGCGATCCGTCGCTTCTTCAGACGAGAATCGTCCGGTCCCGGTTCAGTCTGGGTCATTGCTGATACGCCGGGACACCGAGCAGCCGGTCGACCGTCACAAACCGGTAGCCGTAGCCGGTCAGCTTGTCGACCAACGGACCGATGGCGGCAACGCTTTGGTCACGCCGACCGCCGCGGGCGTCGAAACCGTCGTGGAAGATCAGGATCCGGCCTGGCCGGGCCAACCTCGTCGCGCGGGCAGCCAGCATCCTGGCCGGCGGTTGGAGGAGCTCAAGCGGATGCGCGAATCGCCCGGACACCACCTGGAGACCGGCATTGCGGATCCCGTCGAGAACCCATGGCCAGTGGCAGAGCCACGGTGGCCGGTAGAGAGCGGGAACCACTCCGGCGATCCGATTCAGCACCTGCTGACCCCGCTCAATCTCCCGCCCCTGACCCGGTTCGGTGAGATAGCGGCTGAACTGGTGGCGATAGCTGTGGTTGCCGAGGACATGACCGGATTGCACGATCCGGCGCACCGTCGAGGGGAAACGCTCCGCGCAGCGCCCGACCGCGAAGAACGTGGCCTGCACCTGCCGATCCTCCAATACGTCGAGCAGGCGAGACGTGTAGGGCTCGTTGGGACCGTCATCGAAGGTCAGTGCGACCAGCCGCTCCGTCGTGCTCGCCTGGTAGGGGAAAGGCCCAAAGGCCTGTGACGTCTGCCCGAAGGCGGCCCAGTAGCCGAGGCCAGCCGCGGCCAGTGCTCCGGGCAGCCATCCTGTCTTGGTCATGGAGTGGCCCACCTGAGCCGGTCGTGCGTCTGCTCCATCTCACTCCCTGGAGGCGCTTCGACGACTCATCGACCGCACCCGCAGCGGCCGACTCAGAAAGCAGCGCCCCCCGCAAGCTTCCCGACGCCCGATGCTAGCGGCCGTAGGGATATAGGGATATACGTCTGGCGTTTTAGCGTTCGGAGCGCTGATGAGCGCCCCAGCCGCTTCAGCGAGATGCGTGTATCGAGAACGTGTCGGTGTGCGTGCCGCCGGCGGCGGGGACGAAGGAGGCTTGCAGCTTGGTTTCGGTCACCATGACATCCAGCGCTCCGTAGGTTTCGTTGCGGTTGCCACCCGCGACGCTGGCGAAATAGTTGGCTTCGGAGTCGGCACCGGACACGTCATACTGACCCCTCCCCCCGGTGGCTGCGACGACCGAGACGCTGCCAGCTCCGCGGACCAGCTCGCCGTCCTCATCAGCGACACAGTCTTCGTCGAACGACCTGATGGCTATCGCCTTGCAGCCGTCGCTCAACCTCAGCTGCTTGGTCCGCTGGTAACTGTGGTCGTGACCGCCAAGAATCAGATCCACCCGCTTCGTCAGTAGCAGATTGAACAGGTCAGACCCCGAATCACAGCTGTACCGGCCGACGGAGAGGCACGGCTTGTGCATGCCAACGACGACCCAGGGAATCGCCTTCTCCCGAGCCGCGTCGATGGCCCGCGCCGTCCACTCATAGCGGGCCGAGCCTTTTCGGTACTCCCAGGTTCCGTCCGGGAAACGCAGGCCCGGAGAAATCATCACGAAGCGGACCAGCGGATCCTTGGCCGGCACATCGACGTAGTACTGGGTCCCGTACGAGCCAACGAGGTTCGGCAACTCGTTCGGCAGGCAGGAGGCGAACGCGTCGATGTTCCCATTGCGGCCGTCGCTCTCATGGTTGCCGGCCAGGACCTCAAAGGGATAGCCCTCCCCGAGCCGGTCAGTCACGTAGTCGCACCACTGTTTCTCGGCACCCGGCCTGCCGTAGGAGAGGTCGCCGAGAGCAAGCGTGAGATCACTGTTGAGGCTCTTGATCGTCTTCAACACGGCATCGGCCTTCTCGTTGGAGCCGAAGTCGCCGGCGGCGGTGAATCGCACCGCTGGCCCTGCCGGCGTGGCGGGCACCTTCGACTTTGCCGGCTTGGCTGGCACCTGCGACTCCACCCACGTGGCTGGCGCCTCGGGCTCTGCCGGCTCGGCTGGCCCGAGGCTGCCGCAAGCGACGAGGAGCATCATGATCAGCACGGCCGCCACTTTGAGCACATGCCTCACATTTGGCAT
>OCZS010000401.1_pt1 | contig 14089 bp, 13 predicted proteins | sample 1539071 | NCBI WGS metagenome assembly OCZS01 (sample SAMEA3113584, study PRJEB22503) | soil metagenome
ATGGGATGCATACAATAACGATTGATTTAAACCAATCTACAGCAGAAAACCAAAAGAGAAAACCTAACGAATTCTAATAGCCGAACCGGAACAAGATATTCGGGTTCTTTACTCTCTTTTTACGAAACGGTATGGTTTTTCAATATCCGATGTTAGTATAGTAGAAAGTGGTAACAAATGTTTAGATATTATATTTTCTGATACAGCAGAAGACAACAACAACAATAACGAATATGATACCATTATATTAGATACCCATCTTCATGACATTTCAGGCTTTGAAGTTGCTAGAAAGATTCGTGATAGATTACCACATAAAAAAATAATATTAACTACAACCTATTCATTAGAACAATATAAGCAATATAATAGATTCAATTGGAATAAAAACCTAAGATGTGCTTTTTAAGCCTTTTAACTTTTCTGACTTATTTTCTATTTTAAAAGAACCAAGAATGTCATCCAACTAAGCCTATTGACAACGGGGTCATCATTTAACATATATCGAATAAATACCAAAAAAGCATCTGCAATTATATTGATAAACCAACTAAATCACAGCTTTCGATAAATCTGCGATCCTCCTTCACTTGTTTATTTAATTTAAATTGGTAGAGGGGTAAAAATACTTAACCCTTTATGTCTATAGTTTTTTCAGTTCACTTATTTGTTAAAAGAATCAATATTCTCAATTATAGCTATTATAGTTGCATTTTGTTTAAAGATGACAGGAGAGAGGGAACAGCTACTAGAAAAGAATACGTAAAACTATAGAAAAGAAAATTTTATACAATAACTATTATTATTAGTTTATTGATTGAAATGGGAAAAGGAAGAAATGATAATACTAATGAATAAAGCAGAATAGTAGAAGAGAGGTTAATGAACTACTGTTGCAATAATTACTTCTAAATTACCATTTCAATTATATGCCTATTGTAGGGATTTTTTCCATTACAACATCACTGAATAACTAGATGGATGATAGGGTAGAAAGTGCTATTCTCTATAATAGTGAACGAACACAATGGCATTGAATGGCGCGTGATACCTATTCAAAAATTGACAGTATTATAGAGAATTAGTATAGTTATTCAGTGATACAATATAATGTACATTTCTCACAAATAAATTTTTGGCAATCATTGAGATATCTTTATTAATTCACTTAAGGATTTTTTATTTTTCGCTCTCTTTAACTACTTTCTATAATTTATAGCAATTTATCTATATATCAACTGTTATTGTATCTCAATAAATTAAGGCAAATTAATATTTCAAAATTTACATAAGCACATGAACTTTTAGTAGATAAGTTTTACATTTGATCTTACAAAATTTAACAAAACGATAGAATTAATCTTAGGGTAAAAATTTTTTTTGGTCAACAATTTCAACAATAATAATAAAGAAGAAAAGTTAGTAATGTCATTGTTAAAGGTTTATTACCAAAAAGACATGGTGGAGTTAAATCTCCTATATTTTATTGATAGTTGCATATAATAATGATTATTGTGTTTACCAGTAGGTAAGAACTGCAAGAGAATGTATCTTGATAATATTGATAAAATTTTAGATAATACGTAATTACTAAATATCACACTTTATCAATTAACACAATTAATAATTTTTGAATTATTCAATATAATATAGAAATATAAATCTAAATTGGTAGTCATAACAGGATAATTATTTCTATTAGATTCACAAATTGACAAGAGTTAGAAAGGTTAATGGGCCAAATGACTAAATCTATTCATGAGACTATTTCAGATTCCATACTAATTGTCTTTTCTAAAATTAATCTACTAAATTTAGTAAATATATTTCGTCAATTAGTAATATATTTTTATTATTTTTTTATATGCTATTGTTAAGTTATTTGAGAATAAATCTTAATATATAAGATTTTTTCAGTATAATATTATTAATAAAGTTTAGTATATAACACTATATTTTTCTATAATCTTAATATTCAAACTATTTATTACTAAATATTTTTTAGAATTATACAAATATATTAAAAGCTTTAATGATACATGCATAAGTTTACATGTTTTGGTCTATTTTTAATAATCTTAATATTATCATCAACTATTAATTTTATTCAGTATTCAAGTGCATTTGCTCAAGAATCAGTATCAATTGCACCAGGTGCAGCGGACCCAAATAATCTCGAAACATTTGTTCCACCTCAAATCAGTTTATCATCTGGAAGTACAATTTCATGGACAAACGATGATTCAATAACGCACAGTGTAACTATTGAAGGAAACCCAGCAATAGTAAATGGTGAAGCATCATTTGACTCGGGCCCCATATCTCCAGGCTATACATGGGATAATACATTTGATTCACCAGGACAATTCGATTATCATTGTTTAATACATCCATTTATGACAGGTAAAGTTATAATTAATTAAACATTCTTTGTTTTCTTAAAAGGACTTTATCAGAATGACTATACTAAAGTTCTACAATTCAATTTTTAATAATAAAATTTTCTAATATTCCAGTATAGAATACCAATAAAAATTAATAAAGTTATAGTCGCTTTTATTATAGAAATAGTGGAGTATTTATTGTTAATATTATATTAGGAAAACTAATAAAAATTTAATAAATGAAAATAATAATAAACATTCACTAAACTAATCTAATAGTAATATTTTAGCAAATGTATTCTACTAGTTTCAATTATATCTTAATTGTTTAAAAATTGACATATATAGGTCAGCAATAACCACCATCAGGTGTCTATTTTAATGGGCTCCTTGATAATGTAGTGTCGTTTGCTAACATGAATAACTTTACAAATGCAATGGCTCAAGAAAGTGGATAAGGATGATTCTTATAACAATTATGATGATAATAAATAGAACAATATCCAACAAAAATAAACAAATACGAATAACTGAATTCCTATTTATGGACAAGTTCAAATCTTACTGATACCATTTTTCAACATTATGTATTAAATATCAGAGGCATTACTATAACTATCAACAATGGAGTAGTATCTTATACAATATGTAAAATATATGGAACAAAACAATAACTGAATTATTTAAACTATGAGTGTTAGTTTGGTTATAATGGCTAACAATAATCTAATAATGTCTTTTGTTTGTATTCATTGTCTTTATTACTTTTTTCTATTGCTATCAAATTTGATACTTTCAATCCTACTTTTCTTATGGGTAAAAATGTTCTAGTAATTTTTCTCGAAGGAATGACCAAATTATTGTCTTCCAAATCAAATTTATCCAAAACCTCTTCTATCAGGGATTCGATACTTTTTCTTTCGCTTTGATATTTGATATAAGATTTTTCTCTAGTTTCAACACTAAAATCAGTTCTCATTATTTTTATTCCAACGGTTCTAAATTGATATTTGTTGTTCTTTATCCTTTCATAAAGTTCATCAATCAACTCGTATAAAGATTGCTTTATTATCTCTTTATCATATGTTATAAATTCTAATGTAGATTCATTGCTTAAAGATATGTGATTTCTGCGTGGAAGAACTGGCTCATTGTCTAAACCATTTGCAACTTGCCACATCCATGTTCCTATCTTCTTTCCAAATCTTTCTATAAGAAGTTGAACATCTGTATTTGATAGTTGACCTATAGTTTTGATATTCATTTGTTCTTTTAGAATTTTTTGTGTTTTGATTCCTATTCCTGAAATTGTTTCAACATCTAATGGATTGAGAAAATTTTTTAATTCATTAAAATGTATTATAGTAAGACCGTCAGGTTTTTGATAATCAGATGCAATTTTTGCAACTGATTTTGTTGGTGCTATACCTATAGACGTTAATAAGCCGCCACATTTTTCTTTTATAGATTTTTTAATGTCTTTAGCATATTCTTCTATCATTACCTCCGTAGTAGAAATTTTATTTGTACAGTCTAAATACGCTTCATCTATACTTGCTTGTTCAAAAATATCTGCATAATCTTCTAATATTTCCATAACCTCGTTTGATATCTTTTCATAGAATTTTTTGTCTACTCCACGTAATATTAAATTAGGACATAATTCTAATGCTTTATATAATGGCATTGCTGATTTTATCCCAAGTTTTTTAGCCTCATAAGAACATGTTGTTACTGCACCTTTTGTAATGTTATTACTGTCCTGAGGTGTCATAATAACCGCATGAGGTTTTCCTTTTAATGATGGGTTTTTAATTTCTTCACAAGAAGAGTAAAATGAATTAATATCGACATGCAAAATTGCTTTGCCTCTCCACTGCTTTTTATTAGCCATATAGACACCTTTGTATTACTCAAATAATTGGTATTAGATTAGAATAAACTTTCATTTAGGCATATAAAATTTTTGTTTAAAAGGTATAGTTATTGCATATACGAAAGTTATCAAAAATGGAATTGTAATAATTGATTAATTCACAATAATTATGTGTTGATAATAGAATAGAATTGATTAGATCTTTCCTTTATTATATTATCAAATTTTATTTTAGTATAAATTTTTGAGGAACCAAAAAATATCCATTAAAGAGTAAAAATTGCAGTGATAACATTCTGATTACTACAGAATCAGAAGTAATAAGTTTGGAATAAGCTTCATATATCAAAATAAATAACAAAGAGAATTGTCAACCTTTAAAAAAAAATTAGGATATGTACTTGGAATTTTTTTTATCTTAATAAGTTTATACGGCCTAGCAATTATTCTATACTCTCCAGCTTCTACCGAAGTTTTTGAAATGATTGTATTGACCTTATCCATTTTAGCAATAGGAATCATTTTTATTTATTTAGCTCACAGAATACGATAATTCTATCTGATACTAATAATAAATTTTTTAACTTATCATTTATCCAGGTATTACTTTCTTCATTTTCTTCAAATTATTATTTTAAGAAGAAGTACTTTGTTTGGCTTTGTTAAACGCTATATAGTATTCATTATAATTTCATCATTTTTATTCATTCTAAAGATTTTTTGATAAAAGCCAAATACAAGTATTAGAACACTTTATAGAAGCTGGAATTTCACCCCAAACGTTGAGCATAGTAATATTATTATATTATTATTATTATTATAGTTGTTACAACTTAATTTCACTTTTTGATATCCCTCAGTTAACTTTTGTGAAAACCAAAAATATGAGTCATTTTACGAATAAAAATTAGATTTAATTTTCTATATAAGTATAATTATGGAACATGTATTTTTAACATTTTACATTATTATTACTATTGTTATAGTGCCTAATTATTCTAAAATAATAATAAAAATAGTATTATTTATTAATTTCAATAGCAATAGCAAAATAGGGATGGAATTATCTAATCATACAGATAATTATATCTTATTGGTAGATGATGAAAAAGACGTTCTTGACTTATTTAGCGAATACTTAACATCAAATGGTTTTAATACAATTTCTTTTGACAATCCAGTTAAAGCATTAGAATATTTTTATAAAAATACAAACAATTGTTCTCTGGTTATTACAGATTATAGAATGCCGCAAATGTCAGGCTTAGATTTTATAAATAAAATAAGAAAAAAAGATACTGATTGCAAAATAAAAACCATAATGGTTAGTGCTTACATAAAAGACAATATTCCGTATGATAAATCATATACTATGACAATTGATAGAATATTAGAAAAACCTGTATATCTTGACAGATTGAAAACAGAAATACAGCAATTGCTAACTATCGATATAAAGAAAAAATTATCGTAGTAAAACAATTGATTTAAATTTTCTTTATTTTGATTTCTTATGTCAATATCCCTTTACTGAAAGGTCAAATATTAGCATTTATCCCCCAATCTTAATAAACAATAGTGTATATTGGACTAAAGTTAGGAAAAATGTCCATGGCAAAAAAAAGAGTATTGATAATAGATGATGATGAGGATATCAATAATCTTTTTAAAATATATTTAGAGAATCGTGGATACCAAATAAACGCTTATACAGACCCAGTAAATGCTTTATATTATTTCAAAAAAGGATTTTATGATTTGGTTTTACTTGACTTAAAAATGCCACAGCTAGATGGCATTACTATGTATCAACAATTAAAGAAAATAGATAATAATGCAAGTATATGTTTAATCACAGCCGATATTGCAAATTTGGAACAATTAAAGGAGAAGATTCCCAATATTGAAAAATATGTAATATACAAACCCATCCTATTAAAAAACTTAAAGGAAAAAATTGATTCATTACTTTTGGAAAAAAGTATGTCCTGTTAAAAGTTCTAGTAACATAAAATAAAAAATTATTATTTTACTTGACTAAATACATGTATATCGCTATCAATCCCATCTGCTACGAATACATTACCATTAGAATCTATTGCAATACCAATCGGACTTTGAAGAATGTCAGCAGCAGTTGGACCTTGATTGCCAAATTGAGTAATATATCCACCATCACTATTGAATACTTGTACACGATTGTTACCATTATCAACAACGAAAATATTATCAGAGGAATCAATTGCTAATTCAAAAGGTGTATTAAATTCCCCATTACCAGTACCTGAAGTACCAAATTTCATTATAAAATTACCATTTTTGTCAAATTTTTGTACACGCTCATTAAAAGAATCTACTACAAAGATATTTCCAAGTGAGTCTAATTCTACATCTGTTGGATTCAAAAATGCTCCGTCACCAGATCCATAAGTACCAAATTTCATTATAAAATTACCATTTTTGTCAAATTTTTGTACATTATTGTTTTCTCCAAAATCAGTTGCGTAAATATTATTTTCATTATCTACACCTAGTCCACCTGGAGTAATAAATTCTCCATCTCCCAGGCCAAAGGAACCAAATGAATCTATATACTTTCCATCACTGCTGAATTTTTTTATTGCATATGTAGGATTTCCAAAATCAGCGGCATAGATATTATTGTCAGAGTCAACAGCTAAACCAGAAGGATTTGTGAAAAATTGAGGACCGTTACCTAATACACCAAACCCAAGGATAAAGGACCCATTATTTGTAAATTTTTGAATCATATTTGAACGACCTGTAAAGTCAGCGACATAGATATTATTTTCAGAATCAGCAGCAATTCCACTCGCTTGGTTAAATTGACCAGTAGCAACACCTTTTGATCCCCATTTCATTTTGTGTTCATATTCTGTTGCTGCTGTGGCTTCTGCTGCAAATGAAGATTGGTATGTCATACTACTACCATTTAAAATCAAAAATGAAAGTAAAACAGCCATACCACTAAAAAAAATAGTATTTTTAAAATTCATACTTTGTTAACAAAATAAATTATATATTTAACTCTTCCTATAATTGCTAAAAAATTACTAAGACTAGATTAAAATAAAAAAATTTATTTAAGATCAGTTATGATTTCTTTTATCGTTTATCGTGTTTTCTCTCTTCTAAAGGAATACCATACAGTGGCTCCGTACCAAAGTGATTATCTATTTTATTAGGCCCGATGTTTATTATACCAAGACTATTATTCACTACTTTAATGCTTATAGGAACTTCAGTAACTGGTCCTTGAGGCATACTAATAGTTCCTGTCCCATTATATACAGTAGAATTATTTTGGTTCGAAGTATCGGCTAAAACAAAATTAGTCACAGTGTGAGTATGTTTTGAAGTCCCATCAGTTTTGATCATTTCAAAAGACGCATCAAAAACAGTGGAATTATTGTTTGTAGCTTGAGTTTGATTTGATAAATTGGTCTTCCAAATGCCAGATACTATCCATACTGGGTTTCCATTTTCGTCATCTACAATACCTACTGTTCTTCCAAACAAATAATCTCCTTCTACAAAACCCGGAGGAATTCCCATTATTACATCCACATTAAAAGAAAATAACAATAACGTACTAGCTATCATCAGAGTAGACAAAGTCATACTAGATCTTAGTGTGATATTTTTTCCTGATATTTTTTTCAACAAGTTATTTTGGTTATGTTGTTCTTATTACTTTTTCGCTTCTATTACTCTATATTATCACATTTATCAAACAAATAATATTTATTTTAAAGATATGGAATTATATAAATTTGTGAAAATTAATAATTTTTTTTGAAACTTTCAATTATTAATGACTATTCTAGTTATCAAACAAATTAACTTACTTTATAATTTAAATATATTAAATTTGCATAAGCAAATACATTAGATTTTTATATCAAATAAACTAAAAAGTATTATCTTTTGTCTTCAAATGTAAATATACCAAAGTTGCCTGCAAAAAATAAAAGTGAATTAACAGAACAAGTGTTTCAAGCTATAGTAGATAGTGGAGAAACAGGAATATTTCAAACAGAACTTTGCAAATCGTTCTCTATAGACAGTAGAGATGGGTCAAGATTGGTTGGAAATCTTGAAAAACAATCTCTTATTTCTAGAGAAAGAATGTTATACAAAGGCAGATGGACTTATAAATTAATAGTAAAAAAAATACCTCAATTAAAAGAAGCAGATAGGAGACCAATTGAGATTGCTAGTGTAGAAGGAGCGCCATGTTTTAGTTGTACTTTTCAACATTTATGTTCGACAGAGGATGAGACAAGCCAATATAGTCCCGCAAAATGTAATTGGATTGAGGAATGGGTTATTCTTGATACAAAAAAAAGAGGACTATCAAATCAGCTATAGAGAATTAACAAAAAATTTCATTATTTTTTATTATCTAAAATTAAAGAACATCACTAAAATCTTTTTCTAGAATAACAAATGCGGATTCTATCTGACTAGATCCATTAACATTCCATCTTATACTATTTATTGAATCTGATGAATTACTTATTAATTTGTCAATTACATCCATATTCCTATCAGATGGCTGAAGAATAATAGAAGACTTTAAAGTAGTGGTTTGTCCAGGAGAAAATTGGGGCCTACCATTTAATGGAATATCTTCATAAGATAAAACACCATGACCTAATAATTCATCATCTCCAAAAAGATCATATTCAACTTTTGATGTTGTTGCACTTTTGTCAGAAGGATTATAAACATCAAAAAGTAATGATAGCTCAATATCGTTAGTATTATTTGAAAGATTACTAATATCAACAGCTGCTAGGTTAAAATCAATTACATCCACATTAGGAGCATTAACAAAATATTGGATTCGTGGAAGTAAAATAATCGTAATCACTAAAGCACCTATTACTCCAAAAAGTACTATTCTTCTTTTACTAAGGAACATATATTACAAATAAAGTTTCTAAAAAAGAATTAAAATGTTTCTTAATTTTTATTATCATATAGCACTATAACACTATAAAGATACCTTAAAGTGATTAGATGGCTTAAACTAACACTGTTGAACTATGAGTATGATTGATGGCTTTATTATATGGATTCACTTATTATCTGCAAGTATTTGGGTTGGGGGATCAATATTTATAGGAATAATTCTTGCTCCCATGTTAAAGCATATTGGAAATTCAATGGAAGAAAGAGTTATTATTATGATTAAAATTGGTAGAAGATTTAACAATATTGCATTTCCTTCATTTATTATTTTGATATCAACAGGATTATATAATTCAAGATTTTTTTTTGAATATCCGTATAACTTTATTGAAACAGATTATGGAATTTTATTGTTGATGAAAATTGTATTAGTAATTATTACTTTTGTGAGCTATATTATCCATATTAAAAGTTTCGGAAAAGGGACCGAAGCAAAAATTATTGAAAATAGAGGATCAGAATATATTAATATAATACGTTCAAAAATCATTAACTATGGAAGATTAACTGTGATTCTCTCTATAATAATCTTATTACTTGCGGCTTTCTTGGATGCAGGTATAAAATTTAGTTAGAAAAAACATATTCTCTTAACCCAGCCTTATCGGCGGTATTACCACCTATTTTTACTAAAACAAATTCATTATTAGAATTTGAAATTGGTTCATTCATTTTCCCTTCATTTGAATGAAGACGAATATATTCCTGCATATCCAATTTAGAACGATCGCCTATTTCTTTTTCTAAATTCATATCTTTAACAATTTCCTTATATGTAGATTGTATAACACCACTAAAGACCATAGCGCTACTTCCACTTCCGTATGAGCCAAATCCTATTCTTTTATTTTCTAAGTCAATATTCTTCTTATATTCAAACTCTAATAAACTTCTTAATCCCATATACATGGATGCGGTGTAAAGATTACCTATTATAGCTGAAGCTTCAAGAGAGCTAGCCATTTTTTGTTCAAAAACTTGTTTGAAGATTGAAGTACGCATAAATGCTTTCCTGAACTGTTCGTCTGCTTTCATAAAATCCTTATCAGCTAAAATGGATTCAATGGTTCCACGAGGATCCTTAGGAGTAGGTTCATCCATTCCTACTTCTTCTATTATTTGTTTCCATCTGGGTAGACATCTCCATTCGTGTCGTAGAAGATATGCTAATGCTTTTTCACCCATTTTTCGATAAGGTAAATGTACACTAATATAATCGATTTTATCGGTTATTGATTCATCTTCTTGTAATTGAATTAATTTAGTTTTAATTGCTTTTTCTCTATAACTATCAAAAGCTTTTTTGACTTGAATAAGATACAAATAATTAGAATAACTTCCATTAACTAAAGGAGTTTCACGTCCAAAAGGTCTATAAAAATCATACTCATTTTTAATTATTGTAGAAGTAACTTTAGGATCAAAAACAACTAATCTAGGATTTTCCTTTACTAACATAGCGATTGCACCAGCTCCCTGTGTATATTCTCCAGCTGATCCTAAATCATATTTTGCAATATCACTTACAATAACAATAGCAGCTCTATCATTATTTTCTTCAGCTCTGATCCAATTAGCATTGTCATATAACGCATATGAGCCACTTACACATGCAAACTTACATTCTATTCCTCCAGCATGTTCAAAGGATCCATCACCATAAATTTGCTCAAGCATTCCAATTACAAAAGAATTCATAGCTTTTGATTCGTCTAATGCTGATTCAGTTGCAACATACATTCTACCAATATCCTGTGGTTTAAGATCATTTTTTTGCATTAATTTTAAACAAGCATTTGCTGCCATACAAGCAGGATCCTGATTAGTATCAACCATAGCCATTTTATATATTCCTATTCCAATTTCCAGTTTATGAGGATCTATACCTCTAGCTATCGCAAAATCCTTTGAATCGATGTATAACTTGGGAACATAAATTGCCATATCATCAATACCAACAGGCATATAAAATTCAATTTGCTAAAAGACATTTAAACGTACTTGTGATTACTATTGAGTTTTTTTACTCAAAAGTAGTAGTCTATGTTTTATATAGAAAGTTCTATTACATTATATGTTAATCTATGAGATTATGTTTAGAAGTTTTTTATGACATTATAAAAATTATCACGTTCTGCAGCATAATATCCAGCTTGTTTAATAGATTCAATAATTTTCATAGAAGTAAGTTCAGTTGATCGTGCTCCGGTTGCACTAACTACCTCTTCACCTATCAATGTTCCACCAAAATCATCAGAACCAAAATGAAGAGCCAATTGTGCCATTCCAATTCCATTTGTAAGCCATGATGATTGAATATGAGAGATTAGCCCATAAAACATGATTCTTGATATTGCAATCATTTTTAGTAGCCTTAATCCTCCAGAAGGATATTTCGCAATTCCTTCTTTTTGCATTTGAGTCTTATTAGGTTCAAATCCCCATGGTATAAAAGCTATAAATCCATTAGTTTTTTGTTGTAATTCAGATATTTTCATTATATGTTGTGCTATTTCATCATCGGTTTCTACAGTTCCATACATCATTGTTGCGGAAGACTTGATTCCAAGATCATGTGCCTCCTTCATAATGTTTAGCCATTGGTTACTTTTTATTTTAAGTGGACTTATTACTGATTTTACTTTATCATCAAGAATTTCTGCTCCTGCTCCTGGTAATGAATCCAATCCTGCATCTTTTAGTCTAGAAATTACTTCTTTGATACTACTTCTTTCTACTTTGGATATCATATCAATTTCAGAAGCAGAAAGACCATGAATGGCAATTGATGGATAAAATTTTTTTATTTCATGGAATATTTCTTCATAATATTCAATAGATAAATTTGGATTATGTCCCCCTTGAAAAAGAATTTGAGTAATTCCAAACATTTCTTTTGACAAGGCGATTCTCTTCATTATGTCTTTGATATTGTGTGTATATGATTCTTCATGACCTGGAGGTCGATAAAAAGCACAAAATTTACAGTAGGTTACACAAACATTCGTATAATTCAAAATAATATTATTTATAAAAGTGGCTGTATTACCAAAAAGAATTTTTCTAAGAGTACTAGCCACAAGGCCGATTGTATGTAGATCATCAGATTTTATTAATTCTTTACAATCCTGAAGATTAAGTCTATCTCCTTTTAATACATTATTTAAAATATATCCAATTTCAGACTTTGAAGTAATATAATTTAAACTATTTTGCAATTGAAAATTATAGTTTGATTATTCTATTTATTCTTTACAAGAAAATGTATCCTATGTAACATAGAAGAATATATATCAATTAATAAATCAATTTATTATAACTGAATTGATTACTAATAGTATTAACAGTATTATATCACAACCGACACAAGCTATTGAAAAAGTATTATCTGGAGAGGAATTAACATATAATGATGGTTTACAATTATTTGAAGAAAATCTATTCATATTAGGTTCTGTTGCTGATCAAATTAGAAGAAAATCAAAAGGAAATACAGTGACTTTTGTTTCCTCATATTATTTAAATTATACTAATGTTTGTGCAGCAAGTTGTTCTTTATGTGCCTTTTATAGAAAAGGACATGAAGATGATGCTTATACATTAACTAATGAACAGATTGTTGAAAGAGCTAGAATAGCTATAGAACAGATGGGTGCTTCAGAATTACACATAGTTGGAGGATTTCATCCAAAACTTGGTTTAGAATATTACGAAAACATGATAAAGAATATAAAAAATGAATTTCCGTTTGTAAAAGTTAAAGCTCTAACTCCTGCTGAAATTTTTTTCATATCTAAAGTAACCAAAAACTCAGTTAAAGAGATTTTATTAAGATTAAAAGATTCTGGTTTGGATGCTCTTCCTGGAGGAGGCGCAGAAATTTTTAGTTCAGATATAAGAAATATTATTGTAAGAGGAAAATGCTCAGGAGAAGAATGGCTTGATACAGCTAAACAAGCTCATGAAATTGGTTTAAAAACTAATTCTACTATGCTTTTTGGACATATTGAGAAGCCAGAACATATAATCGATCATATTATAAAAATTAGAGATCTAAATAAAAAAACTCATGGTTTCAATACTTTTATACCACTTAAGTTTAGTCTAGAGAATACTGAACTAGAGAAGAAAAAATTGATTGTTAGAGAAAGTCCATCTACTTATGACTTGAGAATAATAGCTATTGCTAGATTGTTATTAAAAGATGTTTTAGATAATATATCAGTTTATTGGGTTTCTGTAGGTAAAAAAATAGCACAAGTAGCACTTACATATGGAGGTAATGATTTAGTTGGTACAGCTTTTTCGGAAGAAATATTTCGTGCTGCAGGAAAAACTAGTGGTATATCAATACAAGAACTTGTAAATTTGATCAAGGAAATAAAAAGGGAACCTGCTCAACGAGATACTTTTTTTAATGTAATAGAAAAATACTAATAGTTATACAAATAATCAACAGTATCAGAAATTACAAATCTACAATAAACTATTGTTAACTTTTTATCATAATATTCTATTTATAAATTTATGAGCATATAAAACTATATGCTCATACTATATTCTCATAAATAAATCCTGATGATGAAAGATTTCAAGAATAGTTCTGATTGTAATTTTAATTAAATAAGGATATATTTTATCTGGTTTTGTAAAGTTCTATAAATTAGGCAAAATAGATTTGAAATGGAGATATGATCTTTCTTTCAGCTGCCAATTGAAAGATTCGTTCAATAGATGTCTTTCCCCTTTCACCCATATCAACAGTGATTTCATTCACATACATTTTAACAAATTTAGATATCATATCTTTTGATTGACCTCTTCCATATTT
>OCZS010000402.1_pt1 | contig 14047 bp, 11 predicted proteins | sample 1539071 | NCBI WGS metagenome assembly OCZS01 (sample SAMEA3113584, study PRJEB22503) | soil metagenome
CTGCAAAAATTCCATGTGAAGAAGATTCAACTCCTCTGCTTGACATACTAGTTGGAGTAGCTCCAAATCTATCTCCAGCTCCTCTAGAACTAGTCGCTAACCTTTCCAGCCCAGGTGAGCTATGCCTATACCATGTCGACTTGCCAGCACCTTTGGAACAGGCCAATGTAACAACAACCACTGCGAATGCTACTACCATGGTTACAGATATCGCAATTTCAAATCCAGGCGATGAAGATGTCACTCTTCCGTCTACAAGCACCGTAGTTATCGGTGTCAACGAAATAGCGAGAGGCGAACATGGTCATGAAGAAGGAGGAGAAGAAGCTCCACCTGGCACCGACTGACGAGTAGGCACCCATAATTAGCTGTGGAATGACAGCTCATTCTTTCTTTTTTGTTTGAACTTAAAAAGAGCAACTTTTAGAATTCTGATAACTTTAACTTTCACTGTTGTGGTGGTGGTCTCGGTAATGGCGGCGAGTCTTCCCCCTTTTCCTTTTTCATTTCCTCTCCAAATCCTTTCTTGTTCATACTGGCCTTAGATTGCATGTGCTCAATTTCTCTAATGCATCCAAGTAACTCTCTATAATGATGGAATAGAATGGATATAACGATAGGCTGGAGCGGCACCAACTGAACAGAGTTGGAGCAAGCAGAAATGTAGAGTCTAGCAATGTCCCACATCTCGTCAAAGTCCTTTCTTTCAGATTTATTTAAAGCATTGCGAAATGGTTCCCATTCTTTCTTATTATTTACGGGATTGTCTCTTGTAAAAGACAGAAAGGTATCATAGGACAGCGAATTTTGTCTGTCGCGTTCAATCCGTGCAAGTCGCTGGTTGTGATCCAAGTCAGTACTTTCCCACAACTCATCTATTCTTTTCTTCTTAGCCTTTCGTTTCATATTCTGCAATTCGTTCAACCTCCGATTCGATAGCATCAATCAAGGGCTTGATGCTTTTGTATTGTGCCAAGAACGGATACCGACTTGACAACTACTGATAATGAGAGGGAAAAAGGGAGTGGTGGGCCGGACGAGATTCGAACTCGCGACCCCCGCCATGTCAAGGCGGTATCTTAACCAGGCTAGACCACCGGCCCGATATACAATGAAAAAAATTGCTGCCCAAATATATGTTGTAGATCGTCTTTGACGCAAGAACTAACTCTTTTCCTTTGTTCTATAAGGCTGACATTCTGGCACCTAGTGAAATTAAATAATCAACGCGTATCACGAGCCTAGGCAAACTATGAGAAAATACCGCGGGGAATGCTAGAGAGGGATTCGGCAGTATTCCATAAGAGAAAAAACGATACCAAGGAGCACCTTGAGTGCATTAACAGCATTGATGAGACGGGAAAATAAAATATCACTGTGAATATGTCTAGCTATCTCTTAAGAAGGGATAAAGTTAAGAGCTACCGTAGTGGCGTTTATTCTGCATTTGGACGGCGAATCCTTTCGGATAATCCAAGGTGACGCTCACCAAATAATTAAGTGCCTAACTGGCATGAAATTTCGCGCAGTCATAACTTCCCCTCCGTATTATCGCCATCGGATTTACGGAGCTGACAATCATGAAATCGGCAGGGAGCAGACGGCAGAAGAATATCTCCATTCGCTGACGCAGGTATTTACTGCATGCAAGGATCTGCTTACGGAGGACGGCAGCCTCTGGATAGTAATAGGTGACGCACGCCGGAAGCATGAAAAGCTGCGGCTCCCCCATCGTCTTGCAGATAGGCTCGTTCAATCTGGCTATGTCTTTCGCGAAGACATTATTTGGTACAAGAAAAATAACATCAGCAGCAGCGCCAGAAAGAACTTTTCACAGGCTTATGAATATATTCTGTTCTTTTCAAAGAACCGACGCTCCTATGCAAATCTTGACGCAGTGAGGGTGTTGGGCAACGAGGCAGCTGAAGGTCGTAACAAGAAGCCGCCTGCCAATATGGTTCAGCATGTACGCAAAGATCCAGACAGAAATGAGATCATGCGTATAGCCAACACCATTCATAACGCTTCTCCTCTGACTCCGCTTTTACAGCTTCCGACGACATCCGAGATAGCCAGAGCCTACGGATACGATCCGGAAAAGTTTTGCCCAACCTGCTATCGCAAGTTCAAACGTCATGCGACGCGCCGAAGGATAGGTGATCACAGGCACTACCCAATATTTGCTGTTTGCAACCCTCTTGGCAAGAACCCATCAAATGTATGGGAGATCCCCACAAGAGCACACTATGGGAACGAGCACTATGCAATATTTCCAGAAGAGCTGGTCAACATCATTGTCCGGTTTGCAACTGAGACAGACGATTATGTACTTGATCCATTCGCCGGCAGGGGCACGACAGGCATAGTAGCGACATCGCTTGGCCGGAAGTTTCTAGGAATTGATCTCTACAAAGAAAATGTGGACAGGACAAACAGCAATATCCTGAGAGGCTACCGCCTACAATCCAGTTTGATGCGATCCGTGCCCACTAGGCAGCGATGATATGTGTATGTGTCTCCAAATTTTGACTGGAACCGAGAAAGAACCTTTTGTACTACACAATCTTTTCAAGGGAAGGGATGCGCCGGCTTCCATCGGAAATGAATTACAAAGCGATACGGGGTTTTGCTCAGGGTTTTGATTGCAGCGTATATACCATATCCCTGCTAAGTTGAGCTACCATGGCTTGGAATTTTTAATATAGAGAGAGTGTTTAGAGAAAACTTCGGCATTTCTTATGCGAGGAGCAAGAGCTTTTGAATCCAGTTCTGGACCACGATAAGACAGACACATAGAATCAAAATATTTGCGCGTCCATACAAGCTTGGACGAATAATCAAATCCCTGGGTCTGCACTCAAGACATATGCATAAACACAACTAGACCAGCTCTGGGTCTCTTATATTGCTGACAATTGATTGAGAAATGGTATTTGCTGGCTTGCTCGCTCTATGCTGCGCAAACTTGGACGATTCGAGGAAGAGAACGGCTGAAAGATTAGGTAGTTGTGCATCAGCGTGAAGGCAATATATAATCGAATATTGAACGATAATAATCAACCGGCGGGCAAGAAAAGGTTGAAGTTTGATCCTACCGTCAGCGGGCGGGAAAACTGCAAATGCTGCATCCGTAGCAGCGGCTGTTTGTTCTTTAGCATGCAGTATCACGATTTAGCACGGTACCTTTTTATCACACTTGCTTTTGCAGGGCTCCTTTCGACTGGATGGTTTGGAATACCACTTATCCCACAGTACCTTGTCTACAATGAAGTAGATATACTGGCTGGCATTTTCACGTTATCTAGCTCCCTTGGCACCATCTGGGGAGTGATGGCGTACCGTGAATTTACAAAGTCTATCGAGACGGTGATAGAGGCAAGGATGGCCGCCCGCAATTTAGACCCCATGATAGGCGAATATGAATACAAATCCTACAATCCAATCACAAAGGACTACGAATCAGGCTTTGTCCCTTCCGGTCCGGTTGATTTCTGGGACAAAGAAACACAGGTGCCTGCATGGATGGACAAGGGCAAGTACTGGCACATATTCTTAAGCCTAAAAGGTGGAAGCAGAGAGATCAAACTCCATGTGGTCAAGGACAGCGACTTGCCGTTTCACATCGGTACAAGAAATGTCGCTGTGACTGCAAGAAAGGCTGTAGATGAAGAAAAGAGATCGCGCCGCCAAGTCTACATTGTCAAGATCCCACAGTGGCTTGTGATGAACACAGAGCGCAAGCGGTTTGCTGAGATCACTGCCGGTGAACAGTTGGCTGAGCGTGTAGCTGATCTCAACAAGAAGATTGTAGCAGCATCTGACGAGGTTGCCGAGTGGGAAAGACTGAGGATTAAGTACCCTTGGAAGGGGATGACCTTTGGCATATATCTCAACAAGAGCCTACCACTGAGGATCGTTTACCGTCAGATACTAAGGGTCTTTCCTTCAGCAAAAAAGCGCACGATCGACGAGACAAATGCCAACCTTGCAAATGCCAAGGACGAAGAAATCATTGTCTCGCTGCTTGAACTTGCGTCGGAAAAAGGCATACCGGACAACAGAATCTACATGCTGCGCATTCTGCTAAGGTTTCTGAAGAATGCATACTCCCGTCTTGGGCTTGGTGAAGGGGCAAGCGAGTACCACAGTTTCCACCATTCCCTTGAAGTCTCGTACATGGCGCTTCACATGATCCCAAAGCAACTAAAAGAGGTTCAGTTTGGATGGAAGGATTACGAGCTTACGCTTGTTGCAGGGCTGCTGCATGACTACGACCCAGTGCAACCACTTGTTTCCAGCGGAGAGCCCAAAGGCCCAAGTGTGAACAGGACGATGCAAGAGCTTTCAAGGAATAGAATTGTTGATGCTTACTTTACAATGGGCAGAGACGAATTTGAAAATTATTTCAGGGAATTCAAAACTGCGCTATTACCACCTACAGAGTTTGCCACGACGCATCCCGAATATCTCAAGACAGATTGGAGTCCTGTTGAAAGCCTGATAGTCGAATCACTCATCTGGAGGACGGATTTTCCATTCTTCAAACAAGAGCTGGCACAGGAAATGTTTGCGAAAACACTTGACCAATTAGCTGGCAAGGGCGAAAACATCAAAAAGGTAAAGTTGCTTGCAGAGATACTCTGGCTTTCTGACCTTGCAGTGACCTATATGGGCTCGGATCCCGTAAGGGCCTGGGACAGGGTTACAAACCTTTACGATGAGCTCAATCTGCCCAAACTTGAGGCTGTTCCAAGGACTGACGCGTTCTTTACAGATTTTTCAGAGAATGAAACCTTTAGGCAGATACTCAACATGAAACACTTTCCATACATATTCCGCCAGCGGTGGAGTCTCATTTACCAGTTCTTCCATGAAGGGAACCCCTCGACGCAGCTTAACAGGACGATAGCCACTGCACGAAGGATGTACGCCAAAGTCAACGTAGAAATAGGCCTGAGACGGGGCGAGATGCTGCAAGCAATGGCAGTGGAAAATTATTTTGAATATTTCATAGGTATAGGGAAGGATCAAAATGAGGTCTCCAAGGCAAAGACTAGACTAGGAGAGCTCGATCCGCAGAATGCCTCAGCATTCTGGGGAGACACTGAAAAATTGCTACCTGCAATATCTGATAGATCGGTAGACAACTTTTTTATTGTGATGCCTGAGGATTATGTGCCGGTAACGACAATTGAAGGCAAAAGCTCATTCCGAGCAATGCTTGCAATAATATCAAAGAAACTGGTCCAGAGCGGCAGGCTCCGGATTTTGACCGATCTGGAAAAGGGTAGTAAGTTGTTCATGGAGCTGGTGTTGACTGCAAACGAAGCTGGTTTCCAAGTCACTTCAAACGTAGGGAAGACATATTTTCCAAATGATTGGCATGATCCGGAATTCCGACCTAATAGGAAACCTCAGGTCGTTGTACTTGCACCGAAATAGACGAATGTTTTAAATTGGCGCTGCAAAGGTTCAACAACAGAGATGGGCTCGTAGCTCAGCATGGATAGAGCGAACGCCTCCTAAGCGTTAGGTCGAGGGTTCGAATCCCCCCGGGCCCGCCTAAAATAAAAAAACGTTGAAAAAATGGACCCAGTTCTTATTGGGCCAAGGAATCTCACCTCTTCTCCTAGTTCGACTAGCGTTGTCATTTATTCACCTTGTAAAAAAATATACTCTCTTAATCAGAATATTCATTTGACTCTCATCTGAAAGCGTCTGCATAATCTTTGGCGAACTGGGAAAAGGATATTGGTTTATTCCCCGTAACATCTTCTACTTCAGGAGATATTTCTGATGCTTTTCCTTTTCTGAAATATTCAGATAGTTCTGAAACTGTGTTGATGAGCCAATCACTCATACCTATCTCTTTCATTGCTGCTCTAGCTTCTCCGTCTGAAATATTTACATAATTTATTTTTCTTCCTGTTGTGCTGGAAAGTATCCCAGCTACCTGGTGATAAGATAGTGCTTCTGGTCCTGTAATCAAGTACGTTTTATTTTTGTGTTTGTCTTTGTCTATAAGCGATTTCACAGCGACGGCTGCAATATCACGGACATCAACAAGACTTACTTTTGCATCTTCTAGTGGTATATAGAAAGCGTTATTTCCCTTTATAGAAGGGCTATGGAAGTTTATAAAGTTCTGCATAAACTCATTTGGACGAAGAAATGTAAAGGGTATTCCAGATTGCTCTATGAATTTTTCAACTTGACGATGTAGACGCATGGTGCCGACATCTGCTTCTAAAGCAGCTCCCATTACAGATTGTTTTACAATTTGTTTGATTCCAGCTTTCTTTGCTTCAATGATCACATCAGAAGCAAGATCTGCCGCATTTGGCACATCTGGGGTGAGTAAGAAGAGTTTATCAACACCATTTAAAGCCTCTCTTAAAGTTTCTGCTTTGTTGTAATCGATTTGTATAACCTTGACCCTATCATCAGACTTTACTTGTTTTACATTTTGACTAGAATGAACAGCTGCTTTTATACTAACATCTGGAGCATCGCTCAAAAGCTGTTTTACAACTTGACTGCCGATGTTACCAGTAGCTCCTGTAACTAGAATGCTTTCTTGCTTTGTCTCCATGGTAACATAATGTGAGGGGTGTTATTAAAGTTAGCAAAGATCTGCTATATTTTCTATTTTGATATGTCGAGATGCAAAAATTTAGTTTAGTTGATAAGGTAGCATTTCACTGCGGAATAGTCTTGCTTCATTCTGAGCCAAAGAGAGTATGACACACAATAATGTGCAGTGATGATAATTTGCCAACAACAGCCAATGACAATGATGATTATCGGAGTATGATTTAGCAGTAGTTCGTATACTGGTTGTGTGTTGGCTAGTCTTCCTCCATCTTCAGCCCTGGTAATCGGAAGCCTTCATCCCAGATTAAAAGCAGTGGACTATGAGGCGCTCAGAATAATCTCTTCTTGGATAACCAAGGTCCCAATAGTCTTGTTACAGACGGCATTATGACATAGGTCATAAGGAAAACCATTATTGCTACTCCTATGAAAGTGCTTAAGTGGATATGGAGACCTGTCGTGAGCTGTCTTATCTGTGGTAGCAATATGGATACTAAGATAAAAATGACAGCCGTTATGACGATCGCCATCTTGTAGCGCGCTGGTGCAGTGGGAGCTGTTGTTGATGATGATAATGCTTCATCACCTTTGATGCTTCCACTCGCAGAGTGTGGAGTGAACCAGATTTCTAGCCCAGTTTGCTTCTCTACTACGGGCTCACCCTCTGCGACCTCTTTACTCTTTGCAATCCATTCTCTTCTTGCTTCAGAGTTTTCCCACCTGGCAAGGTTTTCAAATGTGTTGAAGCGGAAGATTACGACGTACTCCGGATTTGATAGATTTGAAGGTCTAATCACATTTACGCCCATGTGACCTTCAAACCTCATAGCCTCGTGAATGATGCCGTCCATCCATTCTTCAAACTCCTTGATCTTATCCCTTTTGGCAATCCTTGTGACGACTACTGTTACTGGCCCATCCTTGTCGATTTGCTCAGCAGGCATCAAGTTTATTATGCAACATAGCGATTAATAACCGCCTCCTTTGCATGCTAGACTTATTGCGTGGTACAGCAATTTGACCGCGCCAAATCTGTGCAATCTACAAATAATGTGGATACAGATATAAAATACGGTAACCTAGTTTCGGTCCGTTCATTGATTCATTGAGTCCGAATTTTGAAGGTTTTTCTGCCGAATCCCTCCGGGCCCGTATCAAAATTCATTCGGATCCATGATTTTGTTTCTGACAACAATAATAATCTACGGTGAATACTTGTAGCAATCAACAAACCAACAGCAGTTTCTCTAAAGTTGTTACTGTCCTTCTAATGGGGCAAGGGGTGCTGTAATGTCAGGACACAATGATAATTTTATCACAATCAAGTAAGATAAGGCTGTCCTCCTTTTCTCGCTTGATTTTATATAAAATGATAATAAATGATACTGACCAATATAATGTGGAAGTGATAAAGAAAACTTGAATGCTTATGATCTGATGTCTCCTCAGGTGGTTGTAGCAAAAGAAAATACCAATGCTGAACAAATAAGTTCAAGACTTCTTGCAGGAGAGTTTAACGGAGTACCTGTGGTAGATGATAATGGTGCTGTTGTTGGCATAGTTACTGCACTTGATATCTTGAAAGCTCTACAAGGTGGCAAGAAGCTTAACACAATGTTGGCAAGGGATATAATGACTTCAAATCCATCAGTAGTTAAGAAAGACACGCCAATAGAAGAAATAATTCGTATCGTAGTTGAAAAAGAAATTGTGTTAGTTCCTGTGGTAGAAGACAACAACAATAAGCTTATTGGTGTAGTGGCAAGGTTAGATATACTAAGAGAAAAGTTAAACGAAGGATTCATAACAATAGGAAAGAGAGAGGCTCTTTCAAGGACTTAATCAAACCTTGGCTTTTTGCTGCGAATATTATTAGGGGCAAGCTAAAATATCATAAAGGATAATTTGAAACATATTTGGGTTTTGGCTGATAAGATTTTGTTCAGAAGAAAACAACGACAGGGTAATGATGTATGGACATGGTGCATAGTTGAACATTCTAAGCAAGTTTTTCGGGCACAACTCCAACATGTCGGAAGGGGCAAGTTTAAGATTCTGAATGATAACCAAGAAAGAATGCATGTTGGGCAAATTGTTGATGCATCAGACGTTCTCAACTGCGAAAAATAATTACCTTAAAAGTCTGCTTTTCTTCTTTACAAACCTTGCAAAGAGCAACAGCGATAACAAAAAAGTTCCTAAATTAAGGCTGAGCGCTAGTTGGAACTTTCACTCATATACAGCGCAGATATATGAGTATTTCAGTAGGGATCAAGATCTAGGTTTATTTCCAGTAAGGTAAAGATCTATCCTTTCATCTTCACATGTTGTGATGTGGTGTTCTTTGCAAAATCCCTGTAACTGGATGATGGCCTTGTTGCAGGTCGAATATAGGGCTCCAAAGCTCCGGGGGTTTGGCCGATCATCGTTCATAAGGACAGCACAGCGATCTAGTATCAGAGAATACTGTATGTCTAGCATGCCCAGCTCCCTGTCAGACAAGGTGCCCAGTACCGGGGAAGTCCAATACAGATTGACAAGAGCTAGCACGCAAATGACTGCTGAGAAAAGAGTGGACAGGATAATAAACGCAGGGGATTTTAACGCGTCTCCGAAAGAGCGGGTTATTGATTTGTTTTCAACGTCAAATGTGTCTGCTTCAATCGTGATTCTGTAAACTCTACCCCCAGATTCGAAGGCATATGTCGAATACCTTTTCGAAAATGCAATAGGATTGGACTTGTCAAGTCTGCTGACAAGGATGCGCCGTAACTTGTTTTCCTGGTATTCTGCAATCCCAAGATGTGCTATCGTGTTATCTAACTCCGAGTCTCTTTCTTCTTCTTTTTCCAAGATCGACACACTCTTTCAAAGACTTGTGGCACCCTTTCATACACATCTGAATGTATGATACGTTGGTCTAATTATGATCACAATATAACAAAAGGCTTTCTACTATGGGATCTATCGCTATTGCTGACTTAAGACTCCCCGTAAAGCGATCTTCTTCTGGTTCACCGTTGCCTTTTCAGTATGCACTACATTTTGAAAGACGATGATCCTTATTCTCTTCCCACTTCTGATCATGATAATATTTTTTACTTGCATGATGTTAAACAAATCATGGTAGTCACCTCTACTGCTGCGCAAAGAATAGCAGATGACATTTTATCTACCAATGATGAAATACTGAGTATTTCAATAATAAATCAGAAAGGAAATATCCTTGCCGCTAAATCTAAAGAGTCTTTTAAAAAAGCGTTTGGATTAACTGTAGATGGCGATAAATAGGGTGCAACTCTGGCTGTAGGAATCCTTAATCTGGTAAACGAAGTAAAGGATATGTTTGGAGAAGCACAAGCTATAATCACCATCCATAAAATTGTAAATTGATGCTGCTACCCTTACCATCATATGAGATATTAGTCGGACTTGTACTTCAGCGCGATTATAACATTGCTAACAAGATTGAAAGATTATTGGCAGATACCGTTAAATCTCACTGACTCTTGTACTATTCGAGAAGAAGTTCCGGCATGTTCATTCTGTGCCAGGCTTCATTGAGTCTCAATTCTAAAGGTTGTTCTCTCAAATCCCCAAACCACCCACCCATTATCAGTTCATATAGCCAAATGCTAGCAAGGCTTTTTTTGATTTCAGTGTATTGCAAAGTGCCTTAACATATACGCACAAAATGAAATTTGATTACACAATACTTTTAAGAAAATTATATTATTATGGTCTGCAATAACAATTCTGTCGGGTCTAGATGGTGTTACATCATCGAAGGTGGATAGAAAATAACAAGGACACTTGACAATACCCACACTTTGCTCTCTTATTTGCAAGGAAGCCTCAAAAACGTGATGGTAGTAAATGGAGAGGATAAGCACCATGGCTTTATCTTTTCGCTTTTGAATCCTCCAGTTCCGCTTGGCGGTAACATTATTTCACTTGACATTTACGTGGATGAGCTGCCTGTTCAGAGGAACTCGATCTTTATTGCAACTTCTGACGAAGTGGTCAATGTGGCAACGCTTTCTGAAAACAGGCCGATTTCCTTCAAACCGTACCAGAGTGCAAGGTTCTTGATAATTAAAGAGGGTGGCTTAGACGACAACGTCAAGCACAAGATAATGATAATGAGCAAGCTCGAAGGCTTTGAAGAAATAACTATTCCATTTACATTCACCGACTACATCTCGGGATATCAGAAGGATAGTATCCATATTACTCCAGATTCACTGGCATCCATTGATTCAGCTGCTGTTACAACTGGGGACACAATGTTCAAGAATTTCACAAGCCCGCTTGTGCTATCCGGGAAAAAAGCCTACATTGTATGCTCTGCAAACGGGGCACTTTCTGCTAACTGGACTTGGATGGGCGTCAGGTATGACAACGGAGGGCTTTACGTTCCTCCATCAAGGTCCTTTGGAAGGATAATAGTCGAAGTATCTATGGACGATGGCGTGCGTAAGCGCCTTCCAAATTTTGCATTGTCCTCTAGACACGAACACGGCATTGTTACGACACACCACGATCTGGGAGGCTTGCACGTGCAAAGGAGGCTGTGTGTACCTTTTGAAAATAGAGGATTCATAATGGAGATAAAGATGGGCATGAGGCCACATACAGAGCGTGATCTGAGGCCGGCCAAAAGAAAGGCACCACGAAAAGTTCGCTTTCACTTTTTAATAGACGGCAACATCACAAGCTATGGGCTTGCAGCTATTTCTCAGAGTAATATCTCCAAGTTCAACAAACTCAATAGATGTCTGCAGATAAGCACCGCCAGAAATACCAAGAAAGACAAGATGCAGTATTTTGGAACCATAGGTGTCATGCCAAAAGACCTAAAGCCAAGCAAAATCTTGACAGACTCATTCGATAACGATCTTGAGCTCTCTTATGATCTTGAGCTTGAAGAAGGTCAAGACATCAACCTTGCACTTGTAGGAGTAGGCAGCTTTTCCAGTGCCGAAGAGTGCCTAAGTGAATTTTGCTTCATGAGAGATAACTACAGCAAGCTTATGCAAGATACCGAAGACACTTTCAAAAAATACTCCACCTCAACGCTTACATTCAGATCTCCCTCAACAGAAAAAAGACAGAATCTCCAGATTTCAAAATTGCTAAGAGCATATGAAAAGGCGAAGACATCTTTGCAATATCTTAAAGCAGAATATGATGGCCTTGGACAAGGGATATGTGCAGGTCTTCCCCGCTTTCCAAACTATTGGGCAAGGGACACGGGTTGGTCACTCCGAGGTTACCTTGCAGTTGGGGACTATCACTTTGCTAGGTCTGTTATTGACAATTTTTTCAACCATCAGGCGAAAAATACTACAGAGAGTGCAGTCAAGGGCGAGCTTCCCATGATAATAAGCGGCAAGGCCTTCTTGCACAACACTACTTATGGCTCAGCTGACTCGACATTCCTATTTCCGTGGGCATTACGGGAATATGTACTCGCAACTGCAGATGTTGAGTACCTGCAAAAAAAGTGGGAATCAATTGAAGCACTCGTTGATTGTGGCCTTCTCAAAGATACGGACGGAGATGGCTTGATTGACCACGGCTTTACTGGAACTGCAGAAAAGCTGCCTATCCGAGATTCAACTTGGATGGACCATATAGACAGGAGGAAAAGCGCAAACGACGTTCAGGCTTTGTTTTATCAGAGCTTGAAGATCGGAAGCGAGCTAGCAGGCATAGTTGGTGACAGCTACAATCAAGAGAGGTGGGGGCATGAGGCAGAGCAACTAGCGCTTAAAATAGATCATGAATACTGGAGTGAAAAGACGGAATATTACTTTGACACCATTAGAAGGGACGGATCCAAAGATCCAAGCATAAGACCAAATGCGCTTGTGCTTTTGCTCACAGACGCTGTAAAAGATCCTCTCAAGACAAAATCAGTGATCGAGAGAATCGAACAAGAGGATATGACAACAAGCTGGGGTGTGCGGACGCTCAGCAACTTGGATCCTAGGTATCATCCTAGCCTCTATCACGACGGCGCTGTCTGGCCGCTTGTCACTGGCTGGGCTGCATTGTCCGAGATTAAGGCTGGAAGGAGCGAGCAAGCACTCTACTATGTCAATTGCATGGCGGAGCGCATTTTGGCTGAGAATGGCATGTTTGCAGAAACTTACAAAGGAGACAAACCTGACCCCTTCAATTCATGCATCTTGCAAGCATGGTCTATTAGCATGTATATTCACGCCTTGCGCGAAATGATGCTTGGAATGAAAATTAACTTACTTGAAAACAAGATCTCATTCAAACCGCAAATAGCGGGTTCACTTTTGCAAGAGTATACCCATTTTGTGTTTGAACACAGCATTAATGACAAAGGAAGGTTCCAAGCTACAGTCGACCCGTACAACAGAAAAGTTCTTGTCACATTAAAGGATTGGCACGGAGCAAGGCCGGAATTTCTTGTCGACTCATCATCATATAACATCGATGTTGTTAATACCGCTACAGGTGGGTGAATAGTATTACTTCAAATTTATTAATTCAATCCGTATTTGTGATCCCTATATGACAGTTATCAACATTCAAGGACATAATGTTAATCCAGCGCTTGTAGTAATAGATGTTCAAAACGGCTTCGTAAGCAAAGGTGGCTCATATGACCAACTTGGAATGGATGTTTCCCGCTACCGGCATGTTATCCCACAGATATCTGAACTCATCAGCCTTTGCAGGAGCGTCAATATACCAATATTTTATACTCAGGCAGTACGCGAAAAATCAGGCATAGATCTTTTAACAAACACTCATAGAATACTTCCAAAGTCACGAGAAGAGCGCATACGCACAAAACCAATCTGTGTAATAAACACTTGGGATGCAGATATTGTCGATGAAATCAAGCCGTCTCCAATGGATCACGTTGTCATCAAGAGACGAGATTCGGCCTTTCAAGATACTGAAATTGGAGTATGGTTGAAAAGTATTGGAATCGATACTCTGGCGTTCTGTGGAATAGACACCTCGATATGCGTAGAGGCATCTTTGAGAGATGCATTCAATAACGGATACGATGTCATACTCATCTCGGATGCTACAGCATCAGGCAACATTAAGCACTCCGAGTCCACGTTAGAAGTTGTTAGAGACTACTACGGCTTGGTGATGGATGTAAAGGAGTTTGCTAGGCATCTACCTCAAAAAGCCGAGCAGGCAACAAGTAATTTAGGATATAAAACTCTTGTTTAATCCTTCGGCGATACCCTGCTGCGACTAGCAGTGATAAGGAAGAACTAAAGAAGCAATGTTTTACTATTGTTTTGTTTCAAAACTCTTAAAAACTTAGGCTCGCCTAATTAGGCGAACCTAATTATGGACAAATACAAAAAAGCAAATCCTAGATCACCATATCTTGGAATCTTTGGAGCTATTGTCCTGGTGACGTTAGTATCTTCATCAGGCCTATATGCTC
>OCZS010000404.1_pt1 | contig 13991 bp, 15 predicted proteins | sample 1539071 | NCBI WGS metagenome assembly OCZS01 (sample SAMEA3113584, study PRJEB22503) | soil metagenome
TATTAAATATTTTAATTGATATTCATTATTCACATTTATAAATCATAAATTATTAAATACATCAGATTCTTAGACACAATAGCCTACTACTATCACCATCACCGATAACATATAACATATATCTTTTGGTATTTCATAAATTGTTTTTCCTTTTTTTTAACAACTTCATAAGTTCTTTTACTTTTCAAACTTATTTAGTAATAAGGAATCAATACTTAATCATTTACAATATATTTTGATAATGTTAATTTCAAGAACTAAAATTGTGTATGCTATATTACCAGAATTTATCGCTTAAGATTGATTTAATAACATAATATTCAACTAGTCAAGAAATAACAAGATATAGAACTGGAAGTACAGTATGTTTTCTTGATAAAACTTTAGTGTATTATAGTATAGTAATATATAATTTTTTAAATAACCTTAATTATAATAACCAATAATGAGATAAATATTACATAAAAATAATAAGAATACTTTTTAAAATCTTTTTTAATATTTATCCTAGATAAAACTATTAAAAAATTTTTATATTCTAATTTTAAAATAAGAAATATGACTAACCATAGTATAGCAAAAAACTTTCTGAGACTGAATCCTCTCTCTATGATAGCTTTATCAATAGTATCTATTTTATTGGCTTTTATTCCTACATTGTCTCAATTGTCTTATGCAGAAGATTATAAACTTAATATAAATATTAATAATCAAGAAAATGTTAATACTAAAACTGACATTTCTATTAAAACGGATGAAGGTAAAGAGAAGACTGAGATAAAAGTAAATGATGATACAGAAAAAATAAAAGAAACAATAACTGGAGAACCTGGGGAAAAAGTTAAAGTATGTTTAGAAGAATCAGATGATAATAAAAAATATTGCCAAACTAAAAAATTGCCACAAGATGAAGATGATATTGTCAAATTCAAGTTAGAGTATGAAACTTGATAAAAAATAATAATAATAGTAATAATAATTATTACTAAACATTTTTTCTAGTTTAATTTCTATATCTTTTTCAATCTTTTATCTTACACACCGATTTAACTTGTATATTATGTAACCTGAAGACTAGTAACTTTTTTATATCTAGAAGTACGAATTTTCAATTCTCCTTATCTTCATCTTCCTTAGCCTTTGCTGCTATAATTGCTTCTTCAAAGGTTTTAAGCTTGATAGGAATTATCTTTTTTATTGAATTATCTCTTACTACTGCTTCATACTTGAGACTTTCAATAAGTGGTCTCACAAGAGATGCTTTCGTAGGGGTAATAAGCTCGACCCAATAAGATGATAACCTTGGTGTAAGAAAAGGAATTATTATTATTTTTAAAAATTTTTTATTTATTACCTTAGCATACCTTCTCATCATATCTATATATCTTAGTGTATCTGGACCACCTATATCAAATTCCCTTCCTTCTGTCTCTTCTTTTTCAATTGATTTCACTAAATATGTTATTACATCGTCTATTGAAATAGGTTGAGAGTTAGTTAAAACCCATTTAGGGCATACCATAACAGGCAGTCTTTCTACAAGATATCTTAGCATTTTATACGAGGCACCATCTTTCCCAAGTATCACAGCAGCTCTAAAGATAGTAACTTTTGCTGAAGATGTTTTCAGTATATTTCCAACTTCTATTCTACTTTGCATATGTTCTGATATTTTGCTTTGTCCTCTTTTACTATTTGTTATACCTTTTTCTTCATGAATTAATCCTCCTAGATATATTATTCTCTTTACTTTACATTCTGTTGCAGCTTTAGCAAAATTTTCTGCTGCCTTTCTATCTTTTTCGGCAAACTTTTTCCATTCTTTTGCAGAAACACCTTCCATTGAATGTATTAGATAATATGCAGTATCTATTTCCGATAGGGCGTCCTTAATCTGTACATAGTCCATTACATTTGCCTCCACAATCTTGACATTACTGTTGTTGTTGTTATTGCTTATCTTTTTCTTTAACTTCTCTGCATTCCTTGTCATACAAACAATTTCTGCATCTTTTGTTGCAAAGGATAACCTAGATACTAAATTACTTCCAATAAATCCTCCTGCTCCAGTTACCAAAATTTTCATCATTCTATAAAAATATATATTTACGGTATTGCATATATGTATAAATAATAATATATTGTCAAAGGTGGAAAAAGATAGAAACATAGAAACAACCTAATAATTCTTTGACATTACCATATTAACATACAAGATAAATGGAAAACTTTTCATCAACTATATTCGTATGTGTGCTATTTCCTCTCATGCGATCCTGCTGTTTTATGAGAAAGAAATGAAAGGAGGAGTAATAAGATCTATTAGGTTCATTATACTCACGTAATATTATAACAACTTTTGATAAACTATTAATTTACGTTACAATTTTGAAATCATGCTATGAGAAGTATCTCTTTATTTATAGTGACGGAATAATAATAATAATAATAATTATCATTTGAAAGCAAAAAAATTTAAAACTGTTATTACCATCAAAAGATAATTTGGAAACTAAAAAGTCAAAGAATTATGATAACAAAGATAATGGAAAGAAGGATACAGAAGATAATAACAATACTTCCTCTGGTCAATATACATTTGATTCATCGGACGCTAAAGAAATCATGACCGGTATAGGAGGAGGCGGCGGCGAAGGCGAAGGTAGTACTTATCCTAATTCTGATAAATATATTGTTGAAGACATCAAGAAAGCTATTAAAGAAGAGGATAGTGGATTTGAAGAAAAAGAAGAAAAAGAAGGTTCTGCTAAACACCATTCAAAACAATCAAATAATAAAGATGAAAATAATTAACTGACTTTTCTGTCTTACCATTAGCGAATTATTGACTAAGATACAGTGAAAAAGACAAATAGCAATTGTTAAATCACAATGGTATAAATTCCTGAAATAACATTTTTAACTCAAGTCATGCTCATAATTTGATTCATACACATCTTAATTTAAGAATGTGAGTACCCTTGGTTCAATATATTAAATACAAAAATAAAATTAATAAACATTTTTTTCCACTGCACAAAAAACAATATAACTCAATTTAAAAGCCTGAGCATCTTTATCTATAACTATATTTATGGTGATGAAACAAATTAAATAATTTTATTATTTTTTTTGAATCTCTCCAAAAATATGAAGAGCACTTAAATCATTAATTTCTTTAGCTTTCATCAATTCCTCGAGAAATCCTAAAGCATCCTCCTTAGATTCACTTTCCAAGGTTCCAACAATCACAAAATTGTAATATTTCTTATTACATAGGCTCATTCTAAACCTTTAACTTTTGTTATAGATATATTTAAGATTATCGCAATTTTAGAACATAAAAAGTTACAATTTATTATATATATTTTCTTTTCATTATGGTTGTTATTATATCTAAATCCATTTCTTTAAATCTTAGAAAAAATTATTATTCTCCACAAGTCATTTGATATCTACATTTTCTTAAAAAAGTTATTATTAGAAGTCTCGTCTACTACTATTTGATATTATTGTTAGCGGTCGAGTATCATTATTTTTTAAGACTAATTCATCATGGAATCAATTAAAATAGTAATTACTACCTATTAAAAGAAGTTCATTGTAATTATTTATTCCATTTATCTACTTTTATCATTTGAATAAACCAAAAAAGAAATCATCGACTTTCTTATTTTGGTCTGTTGTGTTTACATTATTACTTTTATTATCCGTTATTTGGTTATTATCTTTAGTTACTGCTGAACTTAAATTTTGTTGTGGTGATAAACTTTTAGTTTTTACATTACTATCTTTTATATTCTCACAATCATTTTCTGGAGTACTATCCTTTTGTGTGATATTAAAATCTGTTAATAAATCTGTTCCATTTCCACAAATAAATGTGTCCATACCAATGCCCCCAGTTAGAGTATCGTTATCTTGCCCGCCTACTAATACATCATTACCTCTATCACCAAATAGTCTGTCCTTTCCTTCTCCACCTTCTATACGATCATTTCCTGCTTTTCCCTTTAGGATATCTCTTCCTTCATTACCATAGATTAGATCATCTCCACTTCCACCGCTAATATCATCTCCTGCTTCTTTGCCATTTATTGTATCATTGCCATCCAATCCTTTAATGGTATCTTTGTTTATTGTACCATTCATATTATCTGCATTGTTAGTTCCATTCATCTCTTCTGCCCATGCTAAATGGATAGTATTACGTTCCTGTTTTTCTCCATAAGTTTCTAAAGATATAACTAATGAAGCTAAAATAAAAAGAAACGAAAAACAAAAAATTTTAAAGAAATTAAAATTACTATCTTTATTTGAAAAAATAAAGTTATTCATTATATTACTACTACTACTAGCAAAACTATCGTTATGATTAAATGGTTTTTTAAAACTTTTCATTTACGATAGAATAATAAGTATAATAATTTAAATTATTGCAATAAATTTGTATAATAATGTTATATTATAATTTATCATAATAATATAGTTAAAAGGTTAAATATAATTAACTAAATCCATAAAAATCTGCTTCGCGATTAGTGGTAATTGATGAATAGAATGTTTTTAAAAATTAATAAAAAAGAAATTAAATTTTTAAAAAGTTTCAATAAATAAGTATTGAGAATGGTTATTGGTTATCTCTTAAGAATAAATGCACTACTATGAATAAAGGTGCATAAATTGCAAATTTTTAATCGCCTCTTTTTAAAACATACATATAGAGAACGTTGTATAGAAATTATTTATTTACTTTATACTGATAGAAAAAAAGGTGTTAACTCCTATGATGAAGAATTTTAACAACTTGGAGAATATGGAAAATTGATTGATTGTTTCAAAATCAACAACAATACTAAGTAAAACAATCTAATAATAAAGTAAATGAGATGTTTTAATTGTTATTTTGAGTTTTCTCCGACATTAGTAAAGCCAATATGTCCATCTTGTGGCTTTTGTTATTACTGTAGAGACTTTGCATGCTTTCATCACGATAAAAGTAATATACAATAAGAAAATTTAGACTTAATTATAATAATATTATAATTATATTCGTTCGTTCAAGGACAACTTTATTTATTAAATATTTTTTAGAATTTTTTAATAACTCTATAGAAATTCTGTTCTGCTGAAACAGTCTATATCATGATTAGCATCAAAACACATAATAATTCGAGATAGATATTTTGTAAAACCATTATTACAACTTAATTAAAATAGATATAACTTCGAATTTTTCAGCGGCGAAAATTTAATTTTAAAGAAATGTGCCATATCACGTTACTTTATTTAATTAAGACTACAAAAAATCTTTTATAAGTACATTATGTAAATACAATATGAGAACTTTGAGATTATTAAATCTTCATTGCAATAAAATTATAGATACTTCTAAACCAGATGAAACTTTTCTTACTGTCGAGGGAATCAGGTTCCAAGGATTTGGACCCGAATCGATGAATAATGAAAATGAATGGAATATAAATGCAGATATTCTATTTAATGAACAGGCTATTATAAGACTATATGATGAAAATTTAGAACATAAGCCGAATTTTAAAGATCACCTTAAATCACATATTGTTGAAGAGAGCTATGTTAGGGAAGGATTAAAAACTGTTAATTTTAGTAGTAATTCTGCTGATTATATATTAAGTTATGAAATAGTATAAGGATGAAAACATTTGATTTAGCTATATTCATATAGCAATAAACCTCTAAATTTCAATGATCTAAATCTATATTTTTTTATTTTTTTATTTTTTTATCTATTTAAATATCACTTCTATAATCGTTTCAATAAAAGTAAAATTTTATTTACTTTTAAATAGGCAATAAACAATGTAAATAAAATAAAGTTTAAACATTAAAATTTCTAGTATAGGATTTTGATTACTTTTCTTGATATAATACATATTAAATATTCAAAAATATATAATAGATAATGTTTTACATTTTCACATCAATTACTAATAAACTATGAGTTTTTTAGTTGATAATTAGTATTGGTTAAACTTTATAAAACATAACTTATTTTTATAACTCTATCAATCATAATTTATGGAATTACCATGGAATGACCCTCGTTCTAATAAATTTGCAACTACCATAGGATTGATAACATCCAGTGGTCCTTCTGGTACAAATATAATGGCTTGTGAATGGACACATCATCTTTCATATAAACCTGGGCTAATAGCAGTTTCTCTTGGTCCCACAAAGACGACAGTAGGAAATATACGTCATAATAAAGAATTTGGTATTAATCTGTGTGGATTGGATCAATCAATACTTTCCAGTATTGCAGGGGGATATAGCGGTAATGATTATGATAAAATTAGCGCGTTAAAAGAATTAGGATTCGAATTTTATAATGCAAATCATATTAAGACTTTAATGGTAAAGGGAGCTTCACTGAACGTTGAATGTAGTTTATACAAAGAAATTACCTTAGGAGATCACATTATGTTTATTGGTGAAGTAATAGATGCTATAGACAATCCAAAAAAACAACCATTGGTTTATCACGACGGAAAGTATTGGTTTTTACAATCATTAATCAAACCAAGTCAAGATGAACGCAAGAGAGTACGAGAAGTCCTAGAAAAGTATAAAAAAAGAAAATGAATACTCTATAAATAAATAAAATTAAGCCTCTACAAATTATTTAATTTTTAATAGATTAGTTAATGTTGTTCAACCAAAAATATTTTAGTGTAAATACAATAGTTATATTACAAATTAAATATTTTTAATCCATCCTTTTTATTTTTTACTTATAAATGTAAGTAAACAAGAATAATAATAAATCTTAAAGTAGATATATGAAAATTAATTTAATATGACCTTAAACCTATACATAAAATATTTATTACTATTCAAGAACTCTACTAAACACAATTTTTAACATTTCTTTCAATTTATTTGTATTTATTCATATAATGAAAGTAAGTACCTGAAATATAGTATTGGTACTATTTTATGAAAGCTATAAGATTAATATAAGATCAAAATATAATTAAAGAATGGTAATAAATCATAGGATTATAATCTTAGTTTGTATTTTTTCTAGTTTACTAGTTATCCTGGTTTCTAATCAAAACATACAGGGTATATTTCATTCTGAATCTTCAGAAGAATTCAAAACTTATGAAAACCCATTATATGGAATAAATATTAAATATCCTACTGATTGGAGATATTATGAAAAAAATGGGCCAGAAACCTTTTCACCTGATCGAATCTTCCAAGTTAGTTTTCTTTCTCCATCCAATAAAGTACTATCAGATATGGTTTTTGTCTGGTTCAACATTGAAAAAATTAAAGATTCCGTTAGTTTAGATGATAGAAAGAATATTTTGCTAAAAAATTTGAATAACTCTTCTATTGATGTAAAAGTACAATCAACTAAATTGTCAGGAATTGATGCTTTTATGATTGATTATACAAATACAGCAATAGAGTTGCAAAGAAATATTGGAATTGAAGCAATAAGGGATGGGCTATTGTATAGCTTAGATTTTACTGCTCGACCTGATACATTTGAAAAAAATTTAGATTCTATTGAAACAATGATAAAATCTATGAATATTAGCTCCTTTACATAAGATCAAGGCTAAACTGTATTGATAGAAAAGGACATCTAAATAGTTTTCAAAATGGAAAAGTATTGACAACCAACCAGAAAAAGGAATAACCCAATAATATACTTAACATTACTTATAATATTAATATCCTATCTATAAATTTAGAATTACTTGATAAGATAAAAAATCTGAAGAAATATCAGAGGTTAAACTCTTTTTACAATTTTAAAATTATATCGAGACCTGCAATAATTAATATTTTATCGCAAATGATGAATGTTATGTCTGTAAAAAGAAGTAAAATAATTCTCTTTTAAATATAATTTAATTTGTTTGTTGTTGAATCCTTTTATTATTGATGAGTTTATAATAGCAAATTCGTTATTAATTAGTGGGGGAATCAAAATATTTTGATCATCAATTTTTCAGGAGATATTGACCTAGCAAATAATATATACAATTATTTTATTTCCAATTCAAGAATAAATGAAAAAATAGAAATTAAAATCGAAGAAGATAACCTAGTAATATCCATATTTAATGAACAAGATAAAAAAGCAATTAAACAAATAAGGTCATTATTACAAGAGTATCTAGACTCCTTTAAAATCTATAAAAACCATCAAATTATTGAACTTGAAAATATCATTACCGTTGGAATTCCAAAAGATATAACTGAAATCTCAAACCTTGTTTTCTGTGAAATTTGTGGTTATGGAATGTCGAGTGAAGAAGAATTATTAGTTCATAGAAGAAGTCATGGAATATTATAGATTTACAATTACAAAGAATATATATAATTATAATAAACAATACTTTTGACTATATCCAGGATAGAAATAATTTGTTAAATAATTAGGACATAGTTAGAAATATTACTATAATATAGAAAATTTACTCGTCAAATTTCTTTATGCTTTACATATACTTGGTTTTTATAAATCTGCCTGACCTTCTCTAACGTATCTATGTCCTTTAGGCCCTTGTCAGTACGAATATTTTTTATCCTTGGAAATCGTAATGCAAATCCACTATTATGCCTGTCACTTTTTTGTATGGTATCAAATGCTACTTCTAAAACTATTTCGGGCTTTACTAAAATTCTATTACTATTATCTTCTATTATGATTTCTCTTAATCTTTCGGTCATTTCGTCTATCTCTTTATCAGTCAAGCCAGAATATGCTTTTCCGATTGTTTTAAGCCTACTATTTTCAAGATAATTATTATTATTGTTATTCAAATTCTTATCATCATCATCCTCATCATCATCTTCATCTATTACTGCAAATGTATAATCCGATAATACTCCAGCTCTTTTTCCATGACCATATTCCGCAATCACGATTACCGCATCAATTGTATCTAATTCCTTCTTTAACTTCATCCAGTATCTGCCTCTTTTTCCTGGATGGTATTGAGATAGTGGATCCTTTACTACTAATCCTTCATGTCCAATATCTTTACTTTCATTAAATATTGCAATTATTTGTTCTATTGAGTCTAAAATTTTATAACTTGAATTGATTATTGGTTTTTTAAAAGAGATTGTTGATAAAATATTTTTTCTATCCAAAAGTGATTTCTTTAGTACTTGATTATCCTTAAAATACATTATATCATAAACTATGTAGTATATAGGAATTTCAGTAGTAATATCCTCAGTAACATTTTTTCTTCTAAGTCGTTTCTGAAGCTCTTGGAAATGTAATGGTCTATCGTTTTTAAGGGCTATTAGTTCTCCATCTAAAATAAAGTCTACCTGATTATGTATTGTTGTTGTTGTATCTGGAGTTCTTATTGTAGATTCTATTGCAGCTTTCACTAATTCAGGAAATGTATATGTTATATCTACAAGATTGCGAGAGAAAAGCCGTACTTTATTATCAAACTTATGCATTTGTAACCTTATTCCATCATATTTATATTCGCAAATCAAAGGTTTATTGTAATAGTTTATTATCTCTTCTGCACTAAACATAACATCTGCTAACATAAAACTTACTGGAACAAATGGCCTCATTACTGCATTGTGAAGAATATTTTTTTTTGCTAAAACTGCTACTTGTGATATATCCCCTGAAATGAGCATGGCTTCTCTTATATATTGTAATTCTCTATCAAAAGCTCGAGATAGAGCAATCTCCACAAGACCTTCAACTGAACCAATTCGCATTTCACCAGTAATAATTTTAATAAGATACTTTGATTCGAGAGGAGAACAAGCAATAAGCAATCCTTTTAATATGTTTTTTTTATTTTTATTTGAACCAAAACCACTTATGTTTGCTATCTTTTTAAATTGATGATACACGTAACTTAATGATATTCTCTCTTGTTGATTAAAAAGAGATATAATATGTTTTTTAGATACTGCATATTCTGCCATTGCACCTATATCTCCATGTTTTAAATGGATATTCTGAATATCTTTAATATCTAACATTGCAATTTCAGAAAGAGATTCCATAATAGTATTGAATCCTATATTGAGTGTCCTCGTTGAGCCTATAGGCAAGGCCCTTCCTGATAGGAATAAAACTGCAATAGATAAGGAGGTTTCATCAAGATTGGTTATATAGTTGGAAATAATCTCTGTTTTTTCATTTTTTTTAGTGGTAGATCTTATTTTTTCACACGTTTCTACAAATAGGGAAAATTGATCATTATTCTGGTTTTCCATATCTATTGAATATCTGTATAGTCATTAAAATAACATATACTTATGAAAATAGTTAATTAATATACAAATGATTTCACCACTACTACTGCTTTCAACTATCCCTGCCATTCAAACAAACAAGCATTAAATAATATACTACTACTACTACTATTACTACTATCCAATTAAATCATAATCGATAGGTTTGTCAATATTCAAGATCATATTAAATACTTGAATACAATTAATATTGCTATTACTATGGGAAATGACCGTTCTACTATTGTCGTAGTTGATGACGAATCTGATTTAGTATTTATGTTTAAAGTAACGTTAGAGATGAACGGCTATAACGTTATAGGATTTACTAATCCAGTTGAAGCTCTTGAGTATCTGAAAAAAAATCATGATAAATGTGCTCTTTTAATAACAGATTATAGAATGCCAGAAATAAATGGATGCGAGCTAGGTACAAAGATTAAAGAAATTGATGAAAAGATAAAAGTAATCATAATAACTGCATATGAAAATATTATAGAGAATACCGATTTTGAACTGATAAAAAAACCTATATCAACAACTAAACTATTAGAGGTAGTCGCAAACAACATTAATGTCAAATAATAAAAGTATCATTACATGATTATCTCACTTTACAAATTTATAAATAATTGGGTAGCTTTTTTAGAAATGATTTCAAAGTGTTGGTGTAAGGAAGAAGAATATCAATAGGATTTAGGATTTTTGAATTTCCTTCTGTCTTTTTATAGTCAATATACTACTGTATATCAATAAACCTTGTAGTAAATATCCGCCAATAATCAAAACTATAGTATTAAGTGGTTTTGCAAAAGTTATCATTCTATTAATATGAGCAGTAACAAGACTATTGCCAATAATAATTAATAGTGCAAGGAAAATACATACATAAAGTGGCTTATTATTACCTATTCCTTTTGCAATAAGAATAGCCAATATGATGAATGTTAATTCTAGTATCATTGCGTTAATGATAAAATTTGGATTACCAAATGGAATACCGACGAGGCCTATTAAAATTATTGAAACTAAAATAATCAATACCTGTTTTTTTGGATGCAAAGTAAATATTCTTTCCTCGTGTACACCTAGGAATAAAAAATTATTAAATTTAATTGTTACACTATTTTATACAAAATAGGTTAAGAAACTTAGTAGACCATGCCATTAATTCTAATTCTTTATTAATTCTATTTCTTCTATTTCCTTTTAGTAATATCTAGATTATTTTTTATTTTTTATAGTAAAGGAAAATAATTTCATTTCAGGTTATATTCTATAAACAGTAGCATCTCCTTAATTATATAAAAATCTTTTTCCAAAAGTTTTGCATATAAAAGCTATAAAAAATAACATAACCTTTAAAGAATCTACAGGAAATTAGTTTATTAACGGCTTTTTCTATTGTTTATATATATAAATTGACCGTTGCTTCTATTCCTTTTAAAAACAATGGCTTAGCTTTTTTGATCGCCATAATAGCGGGCGTATTTGGATTCTGTGGTATAGGACACATCTATATTGGAAAGGTATTACGTGGTGTGCTAATAATGTTTATAGGTTGGATTCCGTTTGGAATTGGAATAATTGTATTTTTCGCTGAATTTATATCGCAAAATGATTCCCTAATTCAGGGTCTTGATTTATCTATGATTTTTGGAATAATCTACGTTGTAATTTGGATAATTCAAGCTCTTGATGCAAACAGATTAGCCAAGAAATATAATAAATATTTAATGACTAATAGTAAACCTCTATGGTAATCATTACAATGATTATATAAAGAAGTTTATATCAATTACTAGGTCGTTCCTTCGTAACAATTGAATTTAATATTAAATTAAATCCAACTATTATACTGACAGAATTAATTGAAATTGTTGATAACAATATAGTCATTTATTATTAAACCTTTTAAAACATCTAATACAATAACAATAATTATACAACCATATCATTTTGAATGGTAATACTGATTGATCGTAAAAAAAGAAGAAGCGTAGGATGTATAATTAAACCAAGTCTTGTAATAAGAGAAATAAAATAGTTGTTGTTGTTGTTGTTGTTAATCCTTTGGTTTATACTTCATTAAAGTATGAGCTATATCCTCTATATCTTCTAGATTACGTGTAAGTCTAGCAATTTGCAAAACATCTCTAATATCTTTGGTGTTAATATCATTCCAAACCACTTCTGCTATTCTTGTTGAAACTCTTTCATCTAGATATTTGTACCTTGATTTTATTAAATTATTTGAAATAGTTAAAAATTCTTCCCATGTATATTCAGGTAATTCCAATTTCATAAATCGTGACTTTAATGGTTGTGTCAATTTAGTTAATTCATTACAAGTAGCAAAAATTTTTATATTCATTTTTTGTTGTCTGAAACCTTTAGTTTTTTCAGCTTTCATTTCACTCAAAATGCCTGTCTCCATTAAATTGTATAGAACAGTTTGATCTTTTTTAGTTAATTTATCAATTTCATCTATAAGAAGAAATTTAATATTTGGATTGGAAAATAAAAAATCTACTATACCTATACCGCTTGTTGCAGTAGAATCTATAAAATAGGAATTAGAAAGTTCTGTAGACATTTCTAATAAAAAAACTGTTTTTGAGGTAGCAGGAGGTCCAGTAAAAAGAATGTGGACCTGTTCTTTAGAGATTATACAACGCATTAAAAATTTTTTAATATCAGAATACCCAACTATTGAATTAAATAATCTGTGCTCATAATTTTTATGAGCAAATAAACTAGAATCTAAATTTTTTTTATTTGTTGAATTAGAAAATTTTTTAAAAATTGTTTTAAACAATAACCTTATGGTAAAATGTGGATCATAATATATAAAAATGTCGAAAACGAAATTAGGACCTTATATTTATTTTTGAATATGAACTTGAAGATTATTACCTTAATAAAGTTCGCTCACTGAAAATCATAATATTAAGGAGGCTGTACATTTGAGCTTTTACGTCGATTCATATTGTATATATGTATTTAAAACTGTAATACCAGCTTTTATAGCATAGAAGAATTTATTCGATTCGATGACGGTAAATAGAATACGAGCTGAATTACAGACTAGATTGAAAAGAAATGAAATATAAGTATACATTATTATGATATAAAGCATATGGTAAGACTAGTAAGAAAAGAAGATAGAGGACCTATGGAGGTAAAAGTAGGAAATGAAAGCAAATGGATTTGTATGTGTGGACTAAGTAGTAATCAACCATTTTGTGACGGGTCACACAAGAAAACTAAAGATGAAGAAGAGGGAAAAGTGTACCAATATAATCCCGATGGAACAAGAACAGAAATCCAATAAAAATATAATTCATAAATAAAATCAAATTTTTAATGTTGTAATAGGGAAAAGATCTATTACTTTACACCAATTTTTTATTTCTCTTTGTAATATTTTCTATTTGTTAAGAACAAATCATTTTGTTAATAATGAATAAATTATTAGAAATAGTAAAGAATGATAATAATAATACAAAAAATAGAATCTTAATATATATACTAAAAAATGTTATTGTATTTACTAGTTCCTCTCTTTCGTATTAATAAAAAAACAATTTAAATGATTTTTCCATAAATTTTATTTCTTATTTTAAAGAAAATTAATATATCTAATTCATATAGATGATAATAATATTGAGAATAATATATATCAGATATAATCTTTTGTATAC
>OCZS010000405.1_pt1 | contig 13990 bp, 13 predicted proteins | sample 1539071 | NCBI WGS metagenome assembly OCZS01 (sample SAMEA3113584, study PRJEB22503) | soil metagenome
CTACCTCGCGCCCGGACCGCCCGCCGACCCCGCGACCGATCCGGAGTGGGCCAGCCGGATCGCGATCCACCAGGCGCGCCGGCCGGCGCATTGGACCACGGTCGAGACGGCCGACCTGCCCGGCGCGCTGCGGTCGGCGGCCCGGAAGTCGATCATGATCGACTCGCTGGGCAGCTGGGTGACGGCCACGCTGGACCGGCTGGAGGCCTGGAGCCAGCCGCCCCAAGCCTGGAGCGACGCGTTCGACGACGAGGTGACCGATCTTGTCGACGCCTGGCGGTCCTGCCGCCGGACCGCGGTCGCGGTGACCAACGAGGTCGGCCTTGGCCTGGTCTCTGAGCATCGGTCGGGGCGCATCTTCACCGACCGGCTGGGCAGTCTCAACCAGGCCGTAGCCCGGGCCAGCGACGAGGTGGTCCTGATGGTCGCCGGGCGCCCGCTGACCCTCTAGCGGCGGCCCGAGACCACCGGCTTCACCCGGAAAACTCGCACTGTACGCGCGAAACCTGGTAGGTACAGCGCCAGTTTCCCGGGTATACCCGGGAAACTGCGCCAGGGGCGAAGCCCCTACAACGACCGGCACACCGCGCTCATACCGCGACCCCGACCAGCATGATCGTCAGGGCCACCTCGATGGAGGCCCCCATCACGTCCCCGGTCACCCCGCCGAGCCGACGCTCGCAGCGCCGGACCAGCAGCAGGACCCCCAGGCCCGCCACCACTGCGGCGATCGCGCCGATGGCGTAGCTGCCGCCGATCAGGGACTGGCCCACCCCGAGCACGACGGCCACCGCCAGCCAGGCCAGAAAACCCGCGATCCATGGCACCGATCCCGCCACGGCGACCCCGAGCCCCTGGTTCTTCGCCGGCGGGACACCGCGGCGACAGGTCAGGCTGAGCGCGCAGCGGGAGGCGCAGATGATGGCCCCCAGGAAGATGGCGCTGGGTAGGTCCACCACGATCCGGCCGATCGACGCCGCCTGCAGGCCGATCATGATCATCAGGGCCGCCGCGCCCATCGGCCCGGTGTTGCCGCGGGCCATGATCTTCAACGCGCGGTCGCGGTCCCAGCCCGAACCGAGGCCGTCGACCGTGTCGGCGAGCCCGTCCAGGTGCATCCCGCGGCTGCCCAGCGCGAGGGTGCCGACCACCAGCAGGCCGACGGTCAGCTCCGGCAGACCGGCGGCGCTGGTCACCCAGCTGACTCCGACGGCCACCGCAGCCAGCGGGGCCACCGCCAGCGGAGCGATGATCATCGCGCGGGCCGCCATCGAGCGGTCTATTTCGGGAATCGGTCCTGATGGAAGGACAGTCAGCGTCCCCGCGGCCAACCGCAGCCCGTCCAGCGCCATCGCGTTCGCTATCCCCCCGAGGTCAGATCCGACAGCAGGGCCATCTCGGTCAGCAGCAACCCCGCCGACCGCAGCACCGGCAGAGCGAGGAGAGCCCCCGTGCCCTCGCCCAACCGCAGACCAAGATCAAGTATGGGCTCCAGCCCCAGTTTGTCCAGTGCGAGCTGCTGCGCCGGCTCCGTCGACCGGTGACCGGCCACGCACCAGCCGATTACGCCGGGCTCGAGCTCCTCGGCGACGGCCAGCTCCGCGAGCGACACGATGCCGTCCAGCAGCACCGGTACGCCGCGTCGGGCCGCCGTACACAAGAAGCCCACGCCGACCGCCAGGTCCGCCGATCCCAGCCCGGCCAGCCGGGTCCGCGGGTCGGCGACGCGGTCACCCATCCGGTGCAGGGCCTGGGTCAGGATGGCGGTCTTGTGGGCCAGCCGTTCGTCGTCGATGCCGGTGCCCCGGCCGACCACCTGCTCGGCCCCGACCCCGAAGCTCGCCGCGATCAGCGCCGCCGCCGGGGTGGTGTTACCGATGCCCATGTCGCCGAGGATCAACAGGTCCGCCCCGGCGGCGATCTCCGCCTCGGCCAGCGCCCGGCCGACGGCCAGCGACTGGCGGCCCTGCTCCGCGGTGAGCGCATCCCGCAGATGGATCGGCTGGGACGGGCCGATGTGGTACGCCGAGACCTCGGCCGGCAGGTCGGCCAGGTCGTCGTCGACACCCAGATCGAGGACCCGCAGCGCGACGTCGTGCTGCCGGGCCAGACAGCTGGCCGCCGCCACTCCGGCGACGAAGGCCCGGACCATGGCCGCGGTCACCTCGCGCGGGTATGCCGACACGGGAGAATGCGAGACCCCGTGGTCGCCGGCCAGGATCACGGCGCGGACAAACTCCACCGGACGCGGCGGGCAGACGCCCTGGCAGGCGGACAGCCAGGCGGCCAGATCCTCCACCCGGCCCAGAGCGCCGACCGGTTTGGCCAGCGCCTCGAGGCGCTGGCGGGCGTCGGCGTAGACCCTGGTCGAGGGAGAGCGGATCACGTCAGGACGGCATCGTGGCCAGCTGCGGGGTCGGTCTTCGTGGTCTGGTCGGGTGCACGCACCAGACGATGCGCGAGCTCGGCCAGGACGACCCCGAGGACAGCCCACAAGGCGAGCGAGGTGACGAAGCTGCCGGTGCGGAAGGCGTACAGCACCGAGGCCGGGAAGCCGGCCGGCACCTCGTCGTAAGCGGGAAGGAGCGCGATCGCGGCCAGCCCGACCAGCAGGTAACCAGCGATCCCGACCAGCGTGGCCCACCACGCGCCGATCCGGAGGGCCAGCCGGCGCCCGACCAGCACAGCGGCGACGGCGGCGATCACCGAGATGGCGACGGTCGCGAGGTAGAGCGTGGTCCGGGTGCCGATCGTCTCGGCCGACCCGACCGCCGGAGGGCTGGGCGGGTAGGCGACGAACGGCAGCACGTACAGGCTGACGAACCCGATCCCCGTGACCAGCAGGGTGGTGCCGCGTACGCCGATGGCGCCGAACCGACCCACGGCCAGCGCGCTGAGCACCCCGATCAGTCCGCCGAGAGTGGTGCCGGCCACCGCGGTGGCGGTGAGCAGGCCGGCCGTGGACTGCAGGGAGCGCGGGACCTGGGTGCCGGTGGCATCCTCGGCCGCCGCCTGGCCGGTGCCCTCGGCGTGCGCATGACCGCCGGCCGACTCCTCGATGGCGATGGCCGCCTCGATGGACGGCTCGCCCATGGCGTACGCCACGCCGAAGGCGACGAAGCCGGCGACCAGGCCGGCCAGCAGACCGCGAACCAGGAAGCTACGGACGGAGAGCACGCCCGGCCCTAGTGGCACGGGAAGCCGAGCAGATGCCGGCCGTCGTGGGTCCACTCGTGGATGGCGTTGCCCGCGAACAGCGCGGTCGCCCCCTCCTCGGCGCCGACGAAGTACAGCGCGACCAGGGCCAGCAGCGCGGCGAAGATCAGCCAGGGCAGCACCTGGCTGAGGGTGAACGAAGGCCGCGCGACGGCGACCGGCGTGCGGTGGGTGAGCTCTGACATCTGTGCCTCCTGGGTTGCGGCGACCCGTTGCGGTGGAAATTCGTAGAGGCAGGTCTGACTCGAGCCGAGGCTCACACAGTGGCGCGACCGTGCCGGATTCTCACCGAACTTCCAGGTCCTCCGCGAACGGCGAAACACTACCGCCCGTCACCGGGCGGTGACCACCCGGTCTCGGCATAGGGTCTCGACTGTGAGAGTCCAGCGGGCGAACGGGTGGTGGGGCAAGGTCATCACCCACCCGTCAGCCGTGCTGCTCGTGGTGCAGCTGGTCGGCGTGCTGCTGTTCCCGTTCATGGAGACGACCGCGTACGGCCGAGTGGGGTTCGAGCTCTTCGGGGCCCTCGTGCTCGGACTGGCGATCTACACCGTGCGCGACTCGCCCGGGCCGACCTGGATCATCGTCGTGCTCGGGGTCTTGGCCTCGGCCCTGTCCGTCGCCGACGCCGTGAGCGACCAGGCCATCTTCGAGGGATCGTCTGCGGTTCTGCACGCGCTGTTCTACCTCTACGCCGCCGGCAGCTTGATGGTCTACATCCTGGCCGACCGGCAGGTGACCACTGATGAGCTGTACGCGGTCGGGGCCACTTTCACCCTGGTGGCGTGGGCGTTCGCATACGTCTACGTCGTGCTGCAGCTGCTCGTGCCGGGCTCCTTCACCGCCGCGGTCAACTCCGACGAGCCACGCACCTGGGTCGAGCTGCTGTTCCTCAGCTTCACCACGCTGACCAGTACCGGGCTGTCCGACATCGTGCCCGTGGCCGCGCACGCCCGGGCTGTCTCGATGATCGAGCAGCTCGCCGGAGTGGGATACGTGGCTCTCTTCGTATCCCGGGTGGTCGGCCTGACCATCTCCCGGCAGCTGGTCGGCGACGAGCCCTCCTCTCCGGACGCCTGATGGCCGAGCGGCTGCTGGTGGTGGCGTACGGCCCGACGGCGCAGACGCGGACGCCGATGTTCGGCGGCTGGTCGGGTCCGGTGGTCGGCGAGGTGCCCCGGCTGTCGGACCGGGTGACGAGCTGGGTCCGCGGGCCGGAGCCGGTGGGCGCGGAGACTGCGGACCGGCTCGGCGGCGTTGATGTCGACGTGCTGCCCGAACTGGCCGACGCCGACTTCACGGCCTGGTCGGAGCTGACTCTGGAGGAGGTCGCCGAGCGCGAGCCGCAGGCGCTTCGGGTCTGGCTGATCGATCCCTGGGTCAGCCCGCACGGTGGTGAGAGCCTCGCCGACCTGATCTGGCGAGTCGGCCAGGCGATCGACCAGCACCCCTGGCCCGAGGGGCGGTCGGTGGCCGTGGTGGCCCCGCTGGTGGCCAGGGCGCTGGCCGTGCACGCTCTCGGCGCCCCACCGGAGGTGATCTTCCGCGTGGACGTCGCCCCGCTCGGCCGGGTGCTGCTGTCCCGGTCCGGTGATCACTGGCGGCTGCAGGGCCTCCAGTGACTCTCTCGTTTCCCGACTCGTCAGCGTCTCCCGTCGCTCTGGCGACGACCCACGCTGACAACCCGGGTGCGTCAGGGGCGAAAGCCGGCGACCGCCCCGATCACGGTGACCGCCGGCGGGCGGATGCCCTCGGCGTGGGTGCGTTCGGCGATGTCGGCCAGGGTGGCGCGCACGGTGAACTGGCCCGGGAGGCCGGCGTCGGCCACGGTCAGCGCCGGAGTGTCGGCCGCTAGCCCGTGGCGAAGCAAGGCGTCGGTGATCGCCCGCAGCGTGGCCACGCCCATCAAGATCACCAGGGTGGTGTTTGTGGTGGCCAGGGCGCGCCAGTCCAGGGTCGAGCCGGGATCGCCCGGCGGCAGGTGACCGGAGACCACGGTGAAGCCCTGGGTCAGGTCGCGATGGGTCAGCGGAATCCCGGCCAGCGCGGGGGCCGCGGTCGCGGAGGAGACGCCGGGGAGCACGGTGACCGGGATGCCGGCGCCGGCGCAGGCCTGCCACTCCTCGCCACCCCGCCCCAGCACGAAGCTGTCGCCGCCCTTGAACCGCACGACCGTACGCCCCGCCGCGGCGTGCTCGACCAGGACCGCGTTGATCTGTTCCTGTGAGGTGGAGGCGCCGCGCGGGATCTTGGCCACGTCGATGATCACCGCGTCCGACCGGGCCTGGTCCAGGGCCGCCAGCGGGGCCAGCCGGTCGGTGACGATGACGTCGGCGCGCCGGATCGCCGCCAAGCCGCCGACGGTGAGCAGGTCCAGGTTCCCGGGACCGCCGCCGACCAGGATCACCTCGCCGGTCCGGCCGGTCGACCGCTCGGTCGGGATGTCGGGCGTACGCGGGGCGGTGGCGAGTACGCCGTGCGCCCGGGCCAGGTCGGCGGCTTGGGCGTCGGTGTCCGGATCCCCGGAGGCGGGGACGACGAGGGCGACGCCCTCCAGGTCGGCGGCCCGAACCGGCCGAGCACGGGTGCCGAGCAGGTGGCGGGCCGCCAGGTCACGGATCGTCACCCCGATCTCCGGCTCGACCACCAGGACCTCGGCTCCGGCCTGGAGCAGGGCCCGGACCGGGCCCAGCGCGGCCGGTCCGCCGCCGCACACCAGCACCCGCCGCCCGGCCACGTCCAGCGGCGCGGCGAAGGAGGTCTCCGCCTGCTCAGGCATGGGATGCCGGCTCGTGGTCCTGGTGCCCGACCGGTTCTAGCTGGAAGGTGCAGTGCTCGACGTCGAAGTGCCCGCCGAGACACTCGCCGAGCCGGTCCAGCACTTCGCCGGAGCGGCCGTCCCGGATGCAGGCGTCGTCGATCACCACGTGCGCGGACAGTACCGGCACACCTGATGTGATCGCCCAGACGTGCAGGTCGTGCACATCGACCAGCCCGCCACCTCGCGCATGTGCTGCCGGATCCCGTCCAGGTCCACCCCCCGGGGGGTGGCTTCCAACAGCACGTCGACCACGTCCCTCAGCAGGGTCCAGGCCCGCGGCACGATCAGCGCGAAGATCAGCAAGGAGGCGAGGGCGTCGAACGGGGTCCAGCCGGTGAGCATGATCAGCACCGCCGCGATGATCACGGCGACCGAGCCGAGCAGGTCCGCCAGCACCTCCAGGTATGCCCCGCGGACGTTCAGGCTCTCGGCCTGGACGCGCCGGAGCAGCAGTAGTCCGGCGGCGTTGGCCGCAGCGCCGACCACGGCGACGGCCAGCATCAGGGAGGTCGCCACCTCGCCCGGCGACCGCAGTCGGTCTACCGCCTGGATCAGCACCCAGACGGCCACGCCGACCAGCAGCAGCGCGTTGCTCAGCGCGGCCAGCACCTCGGCCCGCTGCATCCCGTACGTGCGGCGCGCGCTCGCCGCACGGGTGCCGATGCTGGCGCCGATCAGGGCCAGCACAAGGCCGGTGGCGTCGGTGAGCATGTGGCCGGCGTCGGCGAGCAGCGCCAGCGAGCCGGAGAGCAGGCCACCGACCACCTCAACCACGAGGACCACGACGGTGATGCCCAGGACCAGACCGAGCCGGCCCCGGTGGGCGTGGGTGGCGCTCATGTCATGACCCGGGCCAGGGCCTCGGCGAGGCGGTCGGTGGTCTCCCGGTCGCGGACGGCGATGCGGAGCCAGTGAGGTCCGAGGCCGGGGAAGGTCTCGCCCCGCCGGACGGCGAAGCCCTCGACGCGCAGCCGGGCGCGCAGCCAACCGGGCGGGCGACGGAGGTGGCTGGAGTCGACCAGCACGAAGGGTGTCCGCGGTTCACCGGCCGGCGTGAGCCCGTACGCGGTCAGCCGCTCGACCAGGTACGCCCGGTGGACGGCGATCTCCTCGGCCGCCGCGTCGGCGATCTCGCGAGCCTTGTCACTGAGGCAGGCGGCGATGGCGGCCAGGGCCGGGGTCGACACCGACCACGGCGGCTGCTGGGCCCGCATCGCGGCGATGGTCTCCGGGTTGCCCACGGCGTACCCGGCCCGGAGGCCGGCCAGCCCCCACGTCTTGGTCAGCGAGCGGAGAACGACGAGACCGGGCATGTCGCCGGTGATCATCGTCTCCGGCTCACCGGGCACCGCGTCCATGAACGCCTCGTCGACGATCACGACGCGGCCGCGCCGGACCAGGCGGCGAAGCGCGGCCACCGGGTGCAGGGTGCCGGTCGGGTTGGTGGGGTTGCCGATCATCACCAGATCGGCGTCGGCCGGCACCTGCGCCGGGTCGAGGTGGAAACCCGTGTCGCGGCTCAGGATGACCCGCTCGGGCACGTGCCCGGCGGCGCGCAGGGCCGCTTCGGGCTCGGTGAACTGGGGGTGGACGATCACCGGCCGATGCGGGCGCAGGGACCGGGCGAGCAGGGTGAAGGCCTCGGCGCCGCCCGCCGTCGGCAGCACCGCCTCCGGCGGCGCGTCGTGGGCGGCGGCGATGGCCGCGACCGCCTCGTCCGTGCTGGGGTAGGCGCCCAGCTGCGGGGTCGCCTCGTTGATCACCGCGGCCAGCCAGTCCGGCGGGGCGGGGAGGCGTACGTTCACCGCCAGGTCGACCAGCCCTTCGGCGACATCACGGTCTCCGTGGTGGCTCAGGTCTTCCCAAAACCGGTCAGAAACTGCAGCTCCGGGCACCTCGAGAGTGCCGTTTGTGACCGGTTTCGGGGAGGAGTCGGCGGCGGCGTAGGTGTGGACGGCGGCGGCGAAGCGCTGGGCCAGGTGCGGGTGGCCGGCCCAGTGCAGGTGCAGGTAGCTGGCGTGCAGGGTGTCGCTGGCGAACCCGGACGGCTCGCCGTCGACCAGCCAGGCCGGTACGTCTCCGGCCGGCGGCTCGACCACGGTGCGGTGGAACTCGTGCCCCGTCACCCGCCGCCCGGCCGCGGCGAGCAGCTGATCACGGCCGGCGACCGGGGTGCGGTAGCGCAACGCGAGCCGATCGGTCATCCGGCCGTCGGCCGGCAGCGCGCCGACCATCGGGGCGCCATCGACGGTGCGGCACAGATAAAGCAGGCCGGCGCACTCCGCCACGGTGGGCAGACCGTCGGCGATGGCGGCCTGGATCTCGGCTCGCAGGCTGGAGTTGGCGCTCAGCTCGGCGGCGTGCACCTCGGGGAAGCCGCCGCCGAGGTACAGGCCGGCGGTGCCCCGCGGCAGCGCGGGATCGGTCAGCGGATCGAACACCACCGGCTCGCAGCCCGCGGCCCGGAGCAGCTCCTCGGTCTCGGTGTAGCGGAAGGTGAAGGCCCGGCCCCCGGCCACCGCGACCACCGGCCTGAGGTCGGACGGCGGACTGACCAGGTCGAACGGATTCCACGGCTCGGCGTCCAGGGGCGGGGCGGCGTACGCGATCTGCAGCACCGCGGTCAGGTCGATGTGCCCGGCGACCTGCTCGGCCAACCGGGCCACGGCGGCGGCCGCTTCGTCCCGCTCGGCGGCGGGAACCAGCCCCAGGTGGCGCGAGGGTGCCTCGATGCCGGCATCGCGGGGGAGCACGCCGAGCACCGGCAGGCCGGTGGCCTCGAGCGCGGAGACGATCTCGGCGGCGTGTCGGGGCGAGCCGGCCTTGTTGAGGATCACCCCGCTGATCCGGACATCTGGGTCGAAGGTGTGCAGCCCGTGTACGAGCGCGGCGGCGGTGCGGGACACGTGCCCGATGTCGAGCACCAGAATGATCGGCGTCCGGGTCAGGGTGGCGACGTGGGCGGTGGACGCGAACCCCTCGCCGCCGATCTGCCCGTCGAACAGTCCCATCACCCCCTCGACCAGGGCGATGTCGGCCGGCTCCGGGCTCGCGGCGCCGTGCAGCAGCAGCGGGACCATCTGGTCGGGGCGGCAGAGGTGCGGGTCGAGGTTGCGGCCGTGACGGCCGGTGGCCAGGGCGTGGTAGCCCGGGTCGATGTAGTCCGGTCCGACCTTGAACCCGGCCACGGCCAGGCCCTCGGCCCGGAGCGCCCCCATCAGGCCGGTGGCGACGGTGGTCTTCCCGTGGCCTGAGCCGGGCGCGGCGACCATGACTCGCGGCAGCCTGCGTCCTGAGCTTGTCGAAGAGGTCACCATTCGATGCCCCGCTGGCCCTTCTGGCCGTCGTCGAACGGGTGCTTGACCTTGGTCATCTCGGTCACCAGGGTCGCCGCGGCCACCAGCTTCGGGTCGGCCCGACGACCGGTGATGACCACGTGCTGCAGCCCGGGCCGCTCGGTCAGCGTGGCCACCACGTCGTCGACGTCGACCCAGCCCCAGTTCAGGGGGTAGGTGAACTCGTCCAGCACGTAGAGCCGGTGGGTCTCGGCCGCCAGCCGCCGTTTGATCTCCTGCCAGCCCTCGGCGGCCGCGGCGGCGTGGTCCTCCTCGCCGCCCGTCTTGCGCGCCCAGGACCAGCCGGACCCCATCTTGTGCCACTCGATGGCGCCGCCCCGGCCGGACTGCTCGTGCACCTCGGCCAGCGCCTCGAGGGCCGTCTGCTCGCCGATCCGCCACTTGGCCGACTTGACGAACTGGAACACCCCGATCGACCAGCCCTGGTTCCAGCCGCGCAGCGCCAGCCCGAACGCCGCGGTCGACTTGCCCTTGCCGTCGCCGGTGTGGATCGCGAGCAGCGGACGGTTCCGGCGTTGCCGGGTGGTGAGCCCGTCGGTGGGAACCTGTTCCGGCTGGCCCTGGGGCATCAGGCCGCCTTGTTCTGGCGGACCGCGCTGAGCACCTGCTCCGCAGCAACCTCGCCGACCGGCACGTACTGGGCGCCCAGGTGGTCACTGAGCGCGGCGGCCAGACCCAGCCGGAGCTTCCCGGTCTCGCAGTCGATCACCACCGAGGCGATGCCGTCGGCGCGCAGCCGGCCGGCGATCTGCCGGGAGCGCGCGACCGCGTCGGAGCCGGAGGTGGCCCGGCCGTCGGTGACCAGCACCAGCAGCGGGCGGCGGCGCGGGTCACGGATGCGTTCCCGGCGTAGCGTGTCGGCCGCGCAGAGCAGGCCCTCGGCCAGCGGGGTTCGCCCACCCGAGGGCAGCTCACGTAGCCGCCGGGCCGCGGTGTCGACCGAGGAGGTGGGCGGCAGAGCCAGGGTGGCCTCCGCGCCGCGGAAGGTGATCAGGCCGACCTTGTCCCGGCGCTGGTACGCGTCCAGTAGCAGGGACATCGCGGCAGCCTTGACCGACTCCATCCGACGACGGGCGGCCATCGAGCCGGAGGCGTCGACGACCAGCAGGACCAGGTTGGACTCGCGGCCCTCGGTCACGGCCAGCCGGAGGTCGGAGCGGGCCAGCCGGAGCGGCTGGCCGGCGACCCGGCCGCGGCCATCCTGTTCCGGGGCCGCCGCTCGGATGGTGGCGGGGAGGTGCAGGGTGCCGGGTCCGCCGCGCGGGGCGAAGGCGCCAACGGTCCGCCCGGAGTCCGTCAGCGCCCGGCTGCGGTGGCCGGTCTCGCCGGTGCCGACCCCCGCGGCGGTGAACAGCCGGGTCCGGTAGGTGGCCCCGGCCGGCGCGACTTGCGGCTGCTCGCCGCGCCCTGAGCCTGTCGAAGGGCCGTCTCCGTTGCGCTCAGAGCGTGGCGAAGAGCCGTCATCCGGGGCTTCGACAGGCTCAGCCCGCATCTCCTCGTCCGACCCACCACCCGAGGGCGGCTCGGGCGGATCCGGCTGGGGTCCGTGCTCGTCCAACAGCTGGTCCAGCAGGTCCTCGTCCAGCCCCGGCGCGTCGAAGGGGTTCCGTCGGCGGCGGTGGGGCAGGGCGAGCCGAGCGGCGACCCGAATGTCCTCGGTCGTCACGTCCTCCCGGCCCTGCCAGGCGGCGTGCGCGGTGGCGGCCCGGGCGGTAACGATGTCGGCCCGCAACCCGTCCACCTCGAAGGCCGCGCAGACGCTGGCGATCGTCAGCCGCTGCTCGTCGCTCAGCCGGACCTGCGGCAGCCGCTCGCGGGCGGCGGCGATCCCGCGCCCGAGCGCCGCCTCGGCGTCGGCGTACGCGCTCGTGAAGGTGAGGGGGTCGCGGTCGAAGTCCATCCGCCGGCGGATCACCTCGGCCCGCAGGGCCGGGTTGCGTGGAGCGGCGACCTCGACGGTCAGCCCGAACCGGTCCAGCAGCTGGGGCCGGAGCTCGCCCTCCTCGGGGTTCATGGTGCCGATGAGCACGATCCGGGAGGCGTGGCTGACCGAGACCCCCTCCCGCTCCACGGTGGAGCGGCCGGTGGCGGCGGCGTCCAGCAGCAGGTCGACGAGATGGTCGTGCAGCAGGTTGACCTCGTCGACGTAGAGGATCCCGCGGTGGGCGGCGGCGAGCAGGCCCGGCTGGTAGGTCACCGTCCCGCTGCCCAGGGCCTGCTGCAGGTCCAGCGCCCCGATCACCCGGTCCTCGCTCGCGCCGACCGGCAGCTCGACGAGCCGGGCCGGTCGGGTGGTGGGCCCGTTGTGGCGAGAGAGGTCGGGACAGCGCGGGTCGGGATCGGCCGGATCGCAGCTGAACCGGCAGCCCTCGACCACGGCGACGTCCGGGAGGACGTGGGCCAGGGCCCGGACCATGGTGGTCTTGGCCGTGCCCTTCTCGCCCCGGACCAGCACGCCGCCGATCTCCGGCGCGACGGTGGTCAGGATCAGGGCCGTAGCCAGGTCGTCCGATCCGACGATCGCGGAGAACGGGAACGCTCGCGCGTCACTCGCCATCGCGGCACCTTCACCCTTCCTGCGGGTGTCCACGCCCGCGGCAACTGTGGGTCGATCAACGCGGGCCGACGTCCTGACTCCCCGAGATCCTCGGGTCACAGTGGCGGGACCGTTCCGGACTTGCACCGGATTCCTCTGCCTGCGCCGTCTCGCATCCTCTCACAATCCGGCCAGCCGTCGCCCTGGCGTACGTGCGAGGCTGGTCCGGTGCATCGGTTCGAGGGCTGGACCGCCGCGGTGACGGGGGCTGCGCACGGGATCGGGCGGGCCTGCGCGGCGCGGCTCGCGTCGGAAGGGGCTCTCGTCGCCATCACCGATCTCGACGAGTCGGCCGCGGACGAGGTGGCGACCGGCCTCCCCGGCGCACCGCGCCACGCCGCGTACGCGATGGACGTGACTCGGTCGGACGAGGTCCAGGCCGTCTTCGCAGCGATCGCCGAGCGGTTCGGCCGGCTGGACCTGCTCGTCAACGTCGCGGGTGGGGACACCGCGCACGGTGACTTCGCCGACACCGACGACGAGACCTGGCTGCGCATGCTCGACCTCGACCTGCTCGGCGTGGTGCGCTGCTGCCGGGCCGCGCTGCCCTACCTCCGAAGCAGCCGGGTCGGCCCGTCGATCGTCACCGTGACGTCGATCAACGCCCACGTGGCCCTGGGCCGCGAGCCGTACAGCAGTGCCAAGGCCGGCGTGGCGTCCCTGACCCAGAATCTCGCAGCGAGCCTGGGGCCGGAGGGGATCCGGGTCAACGCCGTGGCCCCGCCCCGGGCACGATCCGGACCCGGAACTGGGACGACCAGCCGGGCGGTGCCGACCGGATGCGGCCGCTGTACGTCCTCGGCCGGGTCGGCGAACCCGACGACGTCGCGGCCGCCGTGGCCTACCTGGGCTCCGGCGACGCGGCCTGGGTCACCGGTCAGGTGCTGCCGGTGGACGGTGGGATGTCGGTGGGCACCGCGGGTCTGCTCCTGCGCGAAACCCTCGGCTGACCGGCCGTCCGCCGCGTAGGGTCGGGGCCGTGATCGACGTGGTCGGGATCGACGCGGTCGGCTGGGCGTCGCTGGGACCGGCCGAGCGCGACCTGCTGACCGCCGCCGAGCTGGTGGTCGGGTCACCGCGTCACCTCGGGCTGCTGCCGCCGGTTCCGGGCCAGCGGCGGGAGCCGTTGCCCGCGGACCTGCGCGGAGCGCTGCCCGATCTGCTTGCCGAGCACGAACGCGAGACGACGGTGGTGCTGGCCAGCGGGGACCCCCTGGTCGCCGGCATCGGTAGGACCGTGCTCGACTTGTTCTCGTCCGGGACGGTACGAGTCCATCCGCACATTTCGTCCCTGGCGCTTGCCCGGGCGCGGATGGGGTGGGACGCCGAGACCGTTCAGACCGTCCGTCTCCGTACCGAGGACGACCTTGACCTGATCCGCCGCTGGCTGTTCCCGGGTCAGCGCATCGTGGTGCTCTCCAGGGACGCCGCGACTCCGGCGCAGGTCGCCCGGTTGCTGGCCGAGACCGGCCACGCCGACAGCACAGTGACGGTGCTGAGCCACCTCGGCGGTCCCGACGAGGCCCGGCACGCAGCCGATGAGGTGGTGCCCGCGCTCAACGTGGTGTGCATCGAGGTCCAGGGTCCGAGCCCGTACGCCAGCCTCACGGCCGGGCTGCCCGACGAGGCGTATGAGCACGACGGCCAGCTGACCAAGCGCGACGTTCGCGCCTCCGCGCTGGCCCACCTGATGCCCCGGCCGGGCGAGCTGCTCTGGGACGTCGGGGCGGGTGCCGGCTCGATCGGCATCGAGTGGGCACGGGCGCACCCGCGGTGTCGGGCCGTCGCTGTTGAGCGGGACCCGGACCGGGCCAAGCGCATCGCCGCCAACGCCGCCTCGCTGGGGGTGCCCGGCCTGACCGTGGTGCACGGTACGGCGCCGGACGCGCTGGCCGACCTGCCGCGGCCGGACGCCGTCTTCGTGGGCGGCGGGGCCGACGACCGTGTCATCGACGCCGGCTGGGCTGCGCTTCGGCCGGGTGGCCGGCTGGTCGTGCACGC
>OCZS010000406.1_pt1 | contig 13982 bp, 13 predicted proteins | sample 1539071 | NCBI WGS metagenome assembly OCZS01 (sample SAMEA3113584, study PRJEB22503) | soil metagenome
CGCTGAGAATGAAGTAAGTCATGTATCAACTGGCGGCGGCGCAACACTGCGTTATTTAGCAGGCGACGACATGCCTGGTCTAGTCATTCTAAACGAGCACTAGACTTCGTTTCACGCACGGCAATACCTTTGTAATTCAATTATAATTATTATCATCAACGAGACTGCACTGAGTACAATGTATACACTTTTTCCACTTTCTCTTATCAGAAGATTACATTTTTAGATTATATTGACCCTGACTGCTTTCATGTATGAAACGTCATCGTTGCCAGCTCCAAGCATTATCATATATTGCCCTTGCTCTAGATTGTCTGCTGCGGTAAAAGTATATGAAACTTCTTTTGAACCTCCCGATGAGACAGAGACAGACTCTTCGCTGAAAATACCAGTCGAGTTACCAAGAGCCCCATTTGGCATGAAGGTTCCGGCAACCATCATTTCACCAGTGAAATCGCTCGATGCAGTTACTATCACTTTGATGTCTGTGCTTTCACCCTTTGCAACGGCAACTTCGGCCGGTGTTAGTACTGCAAGTGGCACCTGCTTTGATGCATTCAATTTGGCGATCTTGTTTTCTGTCCATTCACTGAACCATAGCTGGTTCATTGGATCTACTGCAAATTGCATAACATTTGCAATGCCGCATGCTGTTGCTTCCGGGGGACATAGTGTCCAGGCTCTATTTTGAGAAGGGACCCAATATTCGACTAGTGCAAGCTCTTCAGGATCAAAGCGGGCTATCTTGTTGCCTGTATGCTCGTTGAACCACAAAGAGCCGTCACCCCCTTTGTCTATCCAATATGGAAGTGTATAGGCATTTGGAGGTGTATTGCCGCCATAGATCTTGGGTGATGCTGTTGATGTTACGAAAGTTGTCATATTGTCCATAGTAGGATCGTAATTGAAGAATGTGCTGGTGCCGTGATCTGCCACCCAGACTTTTCCATAATTGTCAAGTTCCATACCCACAGGTGCGCCAAGTTCCGGCGGTAGATCTACTATGCGCACAATTGTGTCAGTTTCAATATCATACTGAAACAACTGCCCTTTCTTTTGTTGGAAAGCAAGGAGTGAAACCCACACGTCATTTTGCTCCCTATCAACTACTAATCCGCCTGAAGTAATTAGATCCTGACTGATGCCGGAGAATCCCTCAAGCGGTAGCGAAATCTCTCTAAATCCTTCCGAGGTTGCATTTTGGATGCTGGATGCATTGCCAAAAAAAAGAGACTGAGAGTTTATTCCTATAAAGTACAAGTTACCATTTGAGTCAAAGTCCATCATAGAAGGATATTTGGCTGGAACTTTGAACATATCAAAATCCTCCGTCGACTGGTTAAAGCGCCAGATTGTATTGTTTTGGTCGGTGAACCAGACATTTCCGCCGCTGCCATCCAACTTTACCGACCATGACATCGACCACGAAGGTACGGCTGTAAAGGGAAGCAAACGGGTTGGCCATGAAGGGATTTCATATTCAGCGAATGTACCTGTGGCACTATCATAACTGCCAAGAAGGCCACGCTTCGTTGATACATACCACACCTTTGCGCCATCAATGGCGATGCCGACTGGCATTTCACATCCAGTGGGCAGAGTAACCTCAGTTATATAAGCATTGGAATTAGGCGAGGTATTACTGCCGCAGAATTGTTGTTCGAACCGCTGCTCCATCGCTTCATCGTTTGGCGTATTTGTTGCAGGATCATTGATTTCGGGGACGCTGCGTGAAAACATGGAAATATAGACTGCAGCAACGGCCGCAATCCCGATTATAGCATAAATAATAATTTTTTTTGACGATCGGCTCCTGATCTTTTTCTGGGATGAATCTGGCAACGGCTAGAAAAACACCAGCTTTTCCACCTTATATCTCTTGTCGGAGGTATAGGCAGAAATACCGATCAGGATTATTAGCAAATTTGCTTGGTTACAGAAAAAGGAGAAAAGCGCCAGGGGCGGCGACCTCTCATAGGCTACCTGTCAGTATTGTTTGCCGCGGTTCTTTTTGGCTCCGTATTCAGCCTAGCGAAGCTTCCTCTTGCTACAATAGACCCTCTTGCTCTAACAGCGATAGTATATACTATCTCGGGGCTAGCTCTCATTCCTTTTGCAAGAGCCTCATTCACGTTTGAAAGAAGGGACGACTATTTCTATGTAGTAATCGTAACAATTTTTGGAGGAGTATTGGCGCCGGTGCTTTTGATGTATGGCCTTCAGCAAACAGCTGCTTCTACGGCAGCCATATTGACAAACGGTGAAATCGTATTTACGATAGCAATTTCATCTATATTTTTTGGGGAAAAACCCCATGGAAGGGCTGGATTATTTGCAGTAATTTTATTAGTGATAGGTCTAGTTATAGCAACCACAGAAGATCTGAAAGCTTTAGAGACCACTCTTCAATTGAACGCTGGTAACATCATGATACTGGCATCAATGTTCATGTGGGCGATAGACAATAATGTCAGCAGGCGTCTCACATCTAGGGTAAGCCCTGCCAAGATAGCGATGGTTAAGTCACTTGCCGGCGGTCTTATTCTGACTGCAATAGCTTTGGCACTTGGTAAAGGAAGTGTCATCGCGGGGATCAAATCTGATATGTGGATCCTAATAGTTGGAATGTCAATTGCAGGGTTCGGTGGGGCGCTACTGTTATTCCTCGAAGGCATAAAGAGAATTGGAACCGTAAGGACCATGTCAATGTTTTCATTAACTCCTATTTTTGGTATAGTCATCGCGGCACTGGCACTTGGCGAATCTATAACTGTTTTTCAGGTTATTGCGACAGGCTTGATAATTGTAGGCATAATCCTGATTGGCCGACATTAGAGGAGCTTGAGCTCAAATGTCACTTTGTCAATAAGCTCTGAAGGAGCAGGTCCTATTCCGATGCAAGTAATCGTGCCTGATGGTATCTGGGTCAAACCACTATCTTGCACTTGCACGACAGGCAGGTGCAACTCTTCAGCTCGCCTTCTTACATCCATCAATTCTTCAATATTCTTTACTTTCACAACAACTTTGGCCTGGCCGGCGACAAACCATGAGTTGAACCATTCCCTCCTCAACGTCTTTACCTTTTCTGCCCCCATGACTGCAGCATGAGCAACTTGGGCGGCTATCTTGCCGGTTCCCATGTTGACATCACGCCTGACAATAATTACTTGCTTAAGGTCCACATATCTCATACCTGCTTGCTCATAGTTTAATTAAGAGACTGAAAAATATATTACTAGTCATCTGCCAGATGCCCCATTACGATGTGGTAATTGCAGGGGGAAGTATCTCCGGCCTCCTTGCTGCCCGTGAAATTGCTGCTGGAGGTCTTTCTGTTGTAGTACTTGAGGAGGACGCTGAAATTGGCACTCCGGAGCACTGTGGTGGGCTTGTAAGCATTTCCGGCATACAAAACCTTGGGATCGTGCCAGATATTGACACCATAGAAAACAACAGAATAGCCCACGCCAAGATCTTTTCCCCTTCAAGTAGTTTTGAAATTAGCGCGGAAAGGCAAAAGGTCATCGTGCTGGACAGGCGCGCTCTTGACAAGCAGATCGCCTTTCAGGCACAAAAAGAAGGTGCCGAGATAAGAGTAAAATGCTCAATGCGATCATTTGGAAACGAAGGATCGGAACATGTAGTCAAGACCTCGGAAGGAGACCTTTCATGCAACTTTTTTGTAGACGCAAGGGGTATAGCATCAATAATTAGCAGAAACAGGAATGGCGTTCTCCACTCTGCACAGTATGAAGTTTACGCATCATGGATAGAGCCCAATACCATTGAAGTTGTATTTGATAGCCAGCAATATCCAGGTTTTTTTGCATGGATAATCCCTATAGGTCGAGGAAAAGGCAAAGTAGGCGTCGCCGGTAGGCGGATTAATGCTGCAAACGCGCTCCAGACTTATATAGATAGCAAAGGTAAGTACTCCGTCGTTCGCAAAGTTTACGCCCCGATATGGATTGATGGACCAGTGCGAAGTTTTGTATCTGACAGGACGATAATAGTAGGTGACGCAGCAGGGCAGAGCAAGCCTACAACTGCTGGAGGTATTTACACTTGTGGGATGGGAGGCTTGCTAGCAGGGCGGGCTCTGGTAGATGCAGCAAAGAGTGATGATAGACAGAAGGAGCTGTTGCTTAGACAGTATGAGAGTAACTGGTTGTCTATGTTCAAGGCCGAATTTGACAAGATGTTACTTGCGCGCCGGCTCTTAGAGCGGATGGATAACAAGGCAATAGACGACTTGATTACAGCTATACCAACAGAGATTGCTCAAGAGGCATCTGTCGACGGCGACTTTGACTTTCACTCCAAAGCACTTGCTAAGATCCTAGGAGCCAAAGGCGCTGCTAGGATGGCCAAAGCGTTGCTTGGCAACGAAATAAGGCACTTGATACCGGAGAGCTAAGGAAGATATAAATTCCCTTACTCTTAAGAAGCATCACTTATGTCCAAGCCATTGCAGTTGCCAGTCTGCAGTTCATGTGGCAGGCCAATTATGCCTAATGATGAGTGCGTTAAATATTACTGCGCAAATTGTGGATATGTTCTCATGTGGCGATGTGAAAGCTGCCGTGAGTTTGCAAGACCCTACAAATGCATAGGCTGCGGTTTTGAGGGCCCATAGCCATGGCACGATTGGTAGCTCGGATAAGAATACTTCCAGCTGAAGCTGAGTCCAACCTTGAAAATGTTGTTGATTCGATAAAGAAATCAATGCCACAGGAAATGGAGATGAAAAGCAGCTCAATGGAGCCAATTGCCTTTGGCCTGAAAGCAATTGTCGGCGACTTTTTGTTGGATGACGCTGAGGGACAGATGGACAAGCTTGAAGAATCTATCAAAAGTGTCGAAGGAGTAGGCGAGATAGAGGTAACAAATATCAGCAGGCAGTCAGTAAGAATGAAGTAATATAATATTGCTAATAGTAGCGGAGGAGGCTCTGAGGATTGAAAAAGATGCGCGCTGGAAGTGACGAATCACCCCCTATCCAGCTTAGAGTAGCTGAAGCCAAGCATCGCGATGTGGGCAAAAGGCGAGCCAGAATGGATCCACGCCATATGGAGCACCTTGCAATACAGGCTGGGGAAGTCATCGAGATCTCGGGTAAGCGTAACACAGCGGTGACTGCATGGCCGGCAGACGAGGAAGAAAAGGAAACGGACATTATCAGGATAGATGGCCAGACAAGGAAGAATGCAGGTGCGGGACTCAATGACCTTTTAAATGTCAAAAAGATAGATTGCAGGCAAGCAAAGAGCGTCACCTTGATGCCATTAGGCAATAGCAACATCACAGTTGATAAGGAGTTTTGTGATTTTGTCAAACATAGGCTCAAAGGTTATCCCCTCAGTGAAGGTGACGAAATTTCAGTAGTCATCTTGGGCAACCAAATGGACTTTAGCGTTCAAAGACTAATACCAAAGGTCATTTCGAGAATTGAGCAGTCAACAAGGCTCACTATAATGGCGGAGATCACAAGTGACAGAAAGCCGCGAGTCACATACGAAGAGATAGGTGGAATGAAAGAACAGATAAAAAGACTGCGAGAGATAGTTGAGCTCCCTATGCGCCATCCCGAGGTCTTTGCAAGGCTTGGGATAGAACCTCATAGCGGCATCTTGATGTACGGGTCTCCAGGTTGTGGCAAGACACTTATAGCAAAGGCATTGGCCTCAGAGTCTGAGGCGAACTTTTTCATTATCAATGGCCCGGAAATAATGAACAAATATTATGGTGAAACTGAGGCAAGATTACGAGATATTTTCAAAGAGGCTCGTGAATCTGCCCCCAGCATAATATTCATCGACGAAATTGACGCAATCGCTCCAAAAAGAGAAGAGGCATTTGGTGATGTTGAAAAGCGCGTAGTGGCGCAGTTACTAGCGTTGATGGACGGGATGTCTGAACGGGGCCAAGTTATTGTACTTGGGGCCACTAATAGGTCAGAAAGCCTGGACCCCGCACTAAGGAGACCTGGTAGGTTTGACAGAGAAATTGAAATAGGTGTACCAAATGTAGAGGGCAGGCTTGAGATACTGCAGATCCACACTCGTGGCATGCCGCTATCAGAAGATATTGACCTACAAGAACTTGCGGCTAGACTTCATGGATACACAGGCGCAGACATTAAGGCACTCTGCAGAGAAGCCGCCATGAAAGCCCTAAGGCGTTGTCTTCCCGAAATCGAACTAGAGGGCGAGAGAATCTCGCCAGAGATCCTTGAGAGTATGGTGATTACTGACCGTGACTTCAAGGAAGGGATGAAAGAAATCATCCCAACTGCAATGAGGGAATTTTACGTAGAAGTAGCAGGCATCAGATGGGAGGATGTGGGCGGCTTGTATGAAGCAAAGCGGACGCTACATGACAACCTCATAACGGCGATTAAAGAGCCAGACAAGTTTGCCAAGATGGGCATTAGACCATCGAGAGGAGCACTGCTCTATGGTCCACCCGGCACAGGTAAGACTCTCCTTGCTAAGGCCCTAGCCACAGAGAGCAATGCCAATATTATCGTGGTGCGGGGACCTGAAGTGCTCAGCAAATGGGTAGGTGAGTCTGAGAAAGCCATACGGGAAATCTTTAGAAAGGCAAAAACTTCATCACCTTGCATCGTTGTTTTTGATGAGCTTGATTCCCTTGCAAGGCCAAGGGCACATGAAGATGATATGTTAGGCAACGAGCGCGTTCTCAGTCAGATACTGACGGAAATGGATGACGCGGGAAGTGCAGGAGTTATAGTAGTTGGCATTACAAACAGGCCAGATCTAATCGACACTTCATTGTTGCGGCCAGGCAGACTCGACCAGATAGTCTATGTGGGACCCCCTGAGGAAAAGGCAAGGCTTGAGATATTGAGGATAAATTCACAGCGTATGCCCCTTGCAGCCGACATTGAGTTGGAAACAATAGCTCAGTCCACAAAGAACTTTAGTGGAGCAGATTTGGTTGCACTTTGCAGAGAAGCAGGGGTCCTCGCTCTCCAGAGCAGGTCTGATGTCATCTCAAGTGCCAATTTTGTCAACGCGGTGAGACTCGTACGTCCATCAATAACAAAGGATGTCGAGGAGTGGTACGAATCAATGAAGAAAAATATTACATATGCCATGCCAAAGCCTATAGATAGGACTTTTTACGGTTGATCATAACACACATATATGTTCTAAATAAGCTCCTTTGAGGATCTCAAGTGCCTTTATTTGTCAGTCTGTCTGACTCTTTTTGAGGATTGCAAATTGCAGCTAATTGCAGCGCTTTTGTTAGTTTTGGTATAGTCTGTCAAATGTTCTCATATAGATGACTAAAATGAGAAACAATTCCTTGCTCTAGCTATTTTCTGTGTCAAAAGAAATTGTTTGTCGTGACAAAATTTCATGATATTCAGCCAATACCTCTAGCAGCCATGTTGTTCAGAAGATGCACTGTACCAAAACGAGTGATTGGAGCAGCAAGATTTGCATTATATGTATTTTTTTGAAGATAAAAAGTTGCTTAAAAAAAGGGGAGAGAACTACTCGATTGGCTATTTGCTCATCTTTGACGATGAGGCTATCTTATAAGGAAAAGACTTGTAGGAACGATGGCGCCTTTATTATCTCTCTAAAGTTCTCCATGTATTGGTTTTTGTCGAGAAGGATTGTGACAGCCGAAATCCTTATCTATCTTAATGCATCTATTTTGACTTCGCGTACTGTTAGTATAAGCCAAGGATGAATAACAATGAAGTATCCAATTCGAAATCTTGTATATGAGAAGATTAGCCAAGCGGGCACAATGACAGATACTGACCTTATGAACGCGCTCCAAAAGGAGGGTCTCACACTTGCAGACTCGGATTTTAATAAGACTCTGATGGACCTTGAAATATATGGCCTTGTAAGGGTTTCTTGGCTAACTAAGGACAAACGCAGAATTGAGCTAGTAACAGGTTCCAACACTGCTTCCTAACTGATAACAGGAAGAATAAGAACAAAAGAAAATGGTGGCATTATTGGATAATAAAATAAAGCATCAAGTGCTAGCGCGATAAATATCACGACAAGATAGGGTGCAGTGACCTTGTATGCTTTCCATGCAAATTCAGGCGTCGGATTCTTTGTCAGCTTATAGTGATAAGCTAGCATTAACGACCCTGAAACTGCTGCAACTGCGGTGTATAACAAGCCAAGTCCAAAGAACGCCAGAGCCACCGAATAGGGCAGCAGGATTGCGGTATTGATCATGATATAGCTTGCCGTCTTCTGATTTCCAATCAGCACCGGTAGCATCGGAACGTGCACGCTTGCATACTCTTCTCTTGCCCTTATTGCAAGGCACCAAAAGTGCGGAGGTGTCCACATGAAAACGAGCCAACCTACCAAAAAGCCCAATAGATCAATCGATCCCGTTGCAGTGGCCCAGCCGGCCATAGAAGCGGCGCTTCCTGCAAAACCTCCAATGACGATATTCGAAGCATTGATACGTTTAAGCCAAGCTGTATATACTATGACGTAAAAAAAGATCCCAATAGCAATCATTCCTGTGGCAACTGCATTTAATGTAAAAAATGCAATGACAATTGAAAGCGTGCAAAGCGCAAACCCATAAGCAAACACTCTCTTTGCGGAAAGCCTCCCGTCAGGTATTGGTCGCTTTGCAGTCCGCTCCATTATCTTGTCAATATCTCTATCGTAATAGTGGTTAAGAGCACTGGCTCCCATTGATGCCAGAGCGCCTGCAAGAGTCAGGAAGCCTATTTGCCAAGCATTAACATCCCACGCGACACCCGGAGTAGAATCAAACCTGCTTGCGGCTAAAAGTGAGGCAATAGCCGTCACTACAAGGACAACCACGATTCTTGGCTTTGAAACTTCTACATAGTCACGTATCGTCACAGGCTTGACTCGATCGGAGTTCTCCCCTTGCTTGCATTTAATTTATTCGTTCTCTCCCTGGTCAATAAATGAAATGTTTTAAGTTCGCAACCTGCAGTTTGAAGAATGTCATCATCTTTCGCTTTAATAAGGCGTGTTCACCATCCGATAGGCCACATAAGCATTTCTTGTTCTTCTTGTCTATGGCGTGAGATTCAGCAAGCCCATAGATCTTTGCTATTTTGTTGTGTGCCTGGCGAAAGTCATAATATTGACTAATCTGCTGAATGTTCTCAAGCATATCAAGCAGAGTTACGGTGTTAAGCCATGCGTCCCAGACTGTATCGCTCTCGCTTATGTCGAAAAGGTCTGCCATAGGCACAGTTCTTTGGTGCACCGCATGCACTCTTAAGACCTGATATCAATAACTCTAGATTTGTAGTTAGTTTTAATGCACTAAGCAAAACGCCTAGGATACTTGAGCAATATCCTGATACGCAGAGTGAGCCTTTATTTTCTGGATCAAAAGGATCACTTTCATTTTGCTTGGCTTACTCTAACCTCTACAAATCTTCATCCACCGGCCTCTTGTCTGGTGCAAAAAATTCATATGCTTGACCACTCGCGCAGTAGCGCTCGACGTTCATGTATCCTAGGCCCAGAGGACACGTTCAAGTGATGATTCTGACTGGTATCTAACAGTTGAGGAAACGATTAAGTATGCCAAACAGATCCCAATAACTGTACAACAACATGACTGACTGGGACCTTATGACACCCGGTATTGGTCTTACTTCAATAGGGATCGTCGGTGTCGGAATTTCTCTTTCAGGCATTGCCAAGACGTTCATCGATGGGATGCACGCCGTTACACTCTTGACAATGTTCATCGGTATGATCTTCCTTGCCTCAGGTCTTTTTAAGGATGGCTTTCCGACTTCAGGTAGAGCCAAATCTGCTACATTTGTCACACTTGGCTTCCTGGTTACTTTTGGTTTTGCAGCAGCCGTGACGGTAAGCACGCAGGTTCCAAGCATTTTTGCATACATCGGTCTCATGCTTTTAATCTCGATTCCAGCCACGGTGCTTGCGGTTGCATCATACCGAGGCGCTCAGTACCTCAAGGCTATCGCTGTTATATTTATCGGCGCCGCCATTGTAGGTGGATCAACATTTTATGCATTTGGGCTGGTGACCCCTAAGCCACCGGTTCCTGAAGAAGGACAAGAAGAAGAAGGAGGAGGAGGAGAAGGGGAATCGCCTGCTGCCGAGCCACCGGCAGTACCGCCTGCCAACACCGTCAGCGCAACGATACTTCCTGGATCCTCAGCACAGGGCAACCCGGACTACGACCCAGATCCCATTACGATCAGACAAGGGGATGGAGTTCAATGGACAAACGAAGACAATTCGCCCCACACCGTAACCAGCAGACAGGAAGGTGCATTTGACTCGGGCCTAATCAATGCCGCCGACACCTGGCTGCTAAACTCTGCTGAAATCGCGCCTGCAGAATATGAATACTATTGCACGCTTCATCCATTTATGGTCGCAACGCTTGTAGTTTCAAACGGCGCAGCTGCGCCGGCTCCGGCTCAGAGCTCGGGAAATGCCACGGCAGCGCAAGGCACAGCCATCAACAATCAGTCCGGCACATCAGCCAATAATACACCAGCGGGCAACAGTACTACCCCGGCAGCTACATCAAACATTCCTCCGGCAAGCGGCTCGGTAACTACAGTATCAATAATGACCGGAGCATCGGTTCCAACCAACGGGCAATTTTACGAGCCTAACAATGTGGACACCACCGTTGGCAGCATGGTAAGCTGGGTTAATGACGATACCGCGCCCCATAGCGTGACAACTGGGACTGTGACAAACAATATACCTACACCCGATGGAATCTTTGACTCGGGGTTAATGAACCCTGGAGACAGATTTCCATTTGTTTTTGATAAAGCTGGCGAATATCCCTATTATTGCACAATTCACCCATGGATGACCGGCAAGGTCACTTCAAATTGAATGGATGCTATTTCCCTTACTGCGAAGCAGATTAAGCAGCTCACAGGTCTTGCTAAAGACACGCTTCCAAATGAGTCTTGTGCTGTTCTTCTAGGTGTTAATGGCAAGGTAGTCGAGGTTTTACCCATGCGAAATATCGACGAGTCGCCTGTCACATTTAGCATCGAGCCTGCAGAACTGCTAAATGCGTACGACCTTGCCGAGAGCAAAGGGATGCAAGTGATTGCAATTTTCCATTCGCATCCAGCAAAGCCAACGCCATCCAGTACTGACTTAAAATTTATGGAGATAAACCCTGTCGTATGGGTTATTTATTCAACAACTGAGAGTCAGCTTAAGGCTTTTGTGTATGATGATACAGACACCGTTAGAGAAATTGCTATAAGAATTATTGGTGCTATGGGGTAAGCCTTTCAGTGTCCCTTGGGTACAGTACAACCTCTCGTACGTTCTGTTCTCCGGTGAGGACCATCATGAGGCGATCATAGCCAAGTCCCAATCCAGAGTGTGGAGGCATGCCCCAGCCAAAAGCTTTTAGATGGTCTTGAAACGAAACAGGATTCAACCCCTGCTCTGCAAGTCTGCTACGCAACTTTACAGGATCGTGCAAACGTCGTCCTCCTGATGCAAGCTCCAAGTAATTGTACTGGAGGTCAAACGACTTTGAAAGTCTGATGTCTTCGTCCTTTCCGTGTATGTAAAAGGGTTTAAGCTTGAGCGGCCAGTCCATGATGAAGTAAAATCCTGGATGCAGGTTGCCAAGTCTTCTAAGCGCGGAATCTGACAGATCGTCGCCAAACTCCAGCTTTTCGCCTTCTTTAGCAAGCTCATCCAGGCATTGCTCATAAGTCAATCTGTCTATCTTTGTTACGGAGACTTCGTTTGCGCCAGCTGCTCGGAGGTCAGCTTTGTGCTTTTCATGAAATTGAATTGCGACTTTTCTTACTAACTGTTCTAGAATATCCATGATCTCTTCATAGTCAAGAAATGCGGCTTCAATGTCGACGCTCGTAAACTCAGTTAGGTGTCGGACTGTATGCGAGTTTTCTGCACGAAAATACGGTGCGATCTCAAAAACCTTGTCAAGGCCAATCATCAATTGCTCCTTGTACAATTGCGGGCTTTGTGCAAGGTATGCCTTTCTTTTACCAAAGTAGTCAAATCCAAAAAGGTTTGCTCCTCCCTCGCTTGCGCTGCCAATAATCTTAGGGGTGTTCACTTCAATAAAGCCCTGAGAGCAAAGCGTGTCTCTTATGATCTTAAGTCCTGCTGAGCGCAGCCGGAAAATAGCTGCTACTCTTGGATTCCTTAAATCAAGTGCACGTGCATCAAGCCGCTTATCTATGGCAGATTCGACCCTCCCAGTAGGGTCTATTGGCAAAGGATGGAGTGCTTCTGTAAGCACTGTGAATTCACTTACCTTTAGTTCAACAGGAAAGTCTCGTGCTTTGCTCTCTTGAACAATGCCTGTAACGATCACCACGCTTTGCCTAGGGACTTGCAGGGCAGATTGGAGGTTGCCACCCGTCACGATACCTTGGCATATACCTGTAACATCTCTAATTGTTACGAAAGCAAGTTTACCAATGTCGCGAATGTCCTCTATCCATCCTCCGACTCTAACTTCCTGCCCAACCAGAGTACCATCAACTTGGCGCGCATAATGAGTCCTTTTGATATCGTTCAGCGCCATTTCTTAGATCCTCTTTTGATTATTTTTGAACTCAACCAGCAGTTCAATATTCCTGACAACTTTTGCAATCTTTTGAACTTTCTCTATATTAACTGGCGCATTTTTGGCTTCATATGCGACAATGACCTTAGTAAGCTTGCTTGCTTCCGGAAGCCAGAAGAAGTTAACTGACAACACCTTAATGGGGTGAAACAGGTTTTCAATGAACCGCCTGTCAGATGCTTCGGTTTCAACAAACCAGACCTTCTGTCCTATTTCTTTTTCAATCTTGCTAACAAGTTCTTCGTTAGCCCGTAGCACGCTTACATCAGGTCCTCGGAGCACAAGTACAAAATCGCCATCCACTCTTTTCCCGCGGACAAGTGTGAACTTGTTTATTTCCTGATTGCGATCTGCCAAACCAATCAGCTTTGTTGCGGCATCAACGTCATCTTGCGTTATGCTTCCTGACTTTAGTTTCGCTTCACACTTTCTGCAAAGCATGCCAGACTTAGCATCAAAGGAGCAGATCGGAGTTTTCAATTATTATAAACTCAGGATAATGTGTCTTTTGGGTTATATAACCCATATGCGATCTGGCAGAATACCATCAAATAGTGGATCTGCTGAACCTTTGAAACAATTGCAGTAGAGGAGCAAATAAAGGACTCATCTAACCTAGTAATTTTATAGCAAGGCTCAGAGATAAATAAATTATTGTAAAAGTATTATAGATATGTATTAGACGTATGCAGGGAGCCTTCGAACCCAATTAAAAACGGATTATTTTTCTTTGTTCCTAGCCACACGTGCTTACAGCTGTTGATTTTTATCTTAACTCATAATGACCGCTCCAACCTTATTTGGATTCTCTGCACAGAAATATGGGTACTCACCCGGCTCTGTTAAGGTGTGCTCAGACGCCGCATGTACCAATAAAAGAAGACAAAGCAGAAAATTTAACAACTGACAATCATGAATACCTTTAACCCTAATCACCTGCTGGTTTAACACAGATAATGGTATATTGTTTACAAAAGTAACATATGCCTAAAGAAATTAGAGGGTCAATAGTTCAAGTTTTAAGCAGATCCAATACAGACATATATCAACTAAAGAAGATGATGAGATGCTAAGGCATCAACATTACTTTTACATTCTACGCGCTCTTACGTTCACTATATTGTCAAGCGCATTCCCGATAAGCACAAACGCAAGCCCTGTTATTGCTATCATCAGACCGGGTGGCGCTATCCACCACCAAAGACCCCTTGACATCGCCCCAGCAGAGTGCGCGTCATGCAGGATTTGTCCCCAAGTAGGAATTGTTGGGTCGCCAAGGCCTAGGAAGGAAAGGGCCGCCTCGCCTAGAATTGCACCCGGAACGGCAATGGCAATGCTGGCAAATGTTAGTG
>OCZS010000408.1_pt1 | contig 13945 bp, 10 predicted proteins | sample 1539071 | NCBI WGS metagenome assembly OCZS01 (sample SAMEA3113584, study PRJEB22503) | soil metagenome
AACGGGACCGCGGAAGCTCGCATCGACGGCGGCGGCTCGTGCTGGCCGCGCGGCGACGCCGCCGGGGTGCGCAGCGGCAGGGGCGGCGGGGGCAGGTGGGCCTCCGGCATCGGGCCTGGCCCGTCGGCCGGCTCGGCGGCCCAGCGGCCCAGCGGGCCCGGGAGCGGCGTGCCCATCGGCAGGCGGGCCGAGCGGCGGCCGCTCTTGCGCCAGTTGCGGGGCTGGACGACCACGTCGAGCACGGGCGCGGGCAGGGAGCGGCCGATCCGGACCAGCCCGATCTCGACCCCGAAGAAGTCGACCTTGGTGTCGGTGCGGTCGTTGAGCCAGTCGAGGCCGCGCCGGAACTCGTCGTGGAACCGGGGCGCGACCCAGATCACCACGGCCGCGTCCAGCCCGGAGGCGTGGACGATCATCTGGCCGAGCTGGTTGTGGTCGGTGGCCTCGAGGCGGTTCTCGATCACGATGGGACGGCCGTTGGCGTCGGCCCCGAGCACGTTGAAGGCGCCGGTGTCGACGTTGATCTCCTGCTCCAGCGGCGTGATGTCGATCCCGAGGGTCTCGCTCAGCAGGTCGATGTTCTGGAGGAACCACGGGGTCAGGTCGGGCAGCTGCTCGCCCCAGAACGACTTGAGGTCCAGTCGCTCGAGCCGGCCGAGACCCAGCCGCTCGATCTCCGTTCTGGCCACTCGCGCTCCTTCCGATCGCCCCCCCTTGCCTTGCAGAGGGCAGTTGTACCCCGGCCCGCTGGGGCGCCGTCAAACCGGTCAGGTCGTCCATACCGCTGCGCTCGCGCCAGAAAGGTCGCCGCTGGGCAAACGCGGGCGGGTCGCAACCCGGAGCCGCAGCTTACCCGTGTCGACCGGGACGTGCTGGGACCTTTCGTCCAGGTTGGCGACCACCACCGCCCGCGACCCCGAGGGGTCGTCGCGCTCCAGCACGACCAGGCGGCGCTCCGGGTCGGCCCGGGCGGTGGCCAGGTCGCGGCGGCAGTTGCCGAGCGCCGGAACCTCGCGGCGCAGCCGCAGCAGCGTCCTCCAGAGCTCAAGGGCCGGCCCGCCGGCCCGGTCCCAGTCGAGCTTGGACCGCTCGAAGGTGGCCGGGTCGTTGGGGTCGGGCACCTCGTCCCAGCCGAAGGCGGCGAACTCCTCCCGGCGGCCCTGGCGGACCGAGGAGGCCAGCCCCGGCTGGTGGTCGGTGAAGTAGAGGAACGGGCGGGTCTCGCCCCACTCCTGGCCCTGGAACAGCAGGGGCAGGAACGGCGAGCAGGCGACCAGCACGCTGGCCACGGCGTCCAGGTCGGGGCCGACCAGGGCGGCCAGCCGCTCCCCGAAGGCGCGGTTGCCGACCTGGTCGTGGTTCTGGCTGCAGACCACGAACCGCTCCCCGCCCAGCCCGGCCGGGTCGCGGCCGTGGTGGCGGTCGAGGGCCGGGTAGTACTGACCGGTGAACACCCAGCCGGTGGTCAGGGCCTTGGCGATCGTCCCGAGATCCTGGAAGCCGTCGTACCAGCCGGAGGTCTCGCCGGTCAGGGCGACGTGGAGGGTGTGGTGGAGGTCGTCGGCCCAGGTGGCGTCGACTCCGTAGGCGGTGGTCAGCAGCGGCTGGCGCAGGTCGCTCTCGGCCACCACCACCGACCCCGGCCGGGCCGCGTGCACCCGGGCCGCCAGCTCCTCCAGGATGTGCACCGAGCTGCGGTCGAACAGGGCCTGGACGGCGTCCAGGCGCAGGCCGTCCACGCCGTAGCCCGTGACCCACTGCTCGGCGTTGTCGAGCACGAACCCGCGCACGAAGTCCGACCCGGGACCGTCCAGGTTGACCGCCGGCCCCCAGTCGGTGGTGGCGACGTCGGTGAAGTAGGGGCCGAACTCGGCCAGGTAGTTCCCGTCGGGGCCGAGGTGGTTGTAGACGACGTCCAGGAACACGGCCAGCCCGGCCTGGTGGCAGGCGTCGACGAAGCGGCGGAAGCCGGCCGGCCCGCCGTAGGCGGCGTGGACGGCGTACAGGTCGACCCCGTCGTAGCCCCAGCCCCGCGACCCGGGGAAGGCGGCAACGGGCATGACCTCGACCGCGCTCACCCCCAGGTCCGCCAGGTGGCCGAGGCGCCCGACGGCCGCGTCGAAGGTGCCCTCGGGGGTGAAGGTGCCGCAGTGCAGCTCGTAGAAGACCAGGTCCTCGAGGGCCGGGGTGGCGAACGGGGCCGGCGGCGGGCCCAGGTCGACCAGCCGCGACGGGCCGTGGACGCCCTGGGGCTGGAACCGCGAGCGAGGGTCGGGCCGCTCCCGCTCGCCGTCCAGGACCAGCAGGTAGTCGTCGCCGGCTCCGAGGCCTTCGACGGTCCCTCGCCAGACGCCCCGGTCCTCCCGCTCCAGGGGGACGGTCCGGTCCCCGGCCCGCACGGCCAGCGACCGCACCCTGGGCGCCCACACCCCGAACTGGGCGCCCCCCTCGACGAGCCTGGGACCGAGCCTCACTCCGGGGCGAGCCAGACGGTGGCCAGGGGCGGCAGGGTGACCCGGCCCGAGGCCGGCTGGCCGTCCCACTCGATCGCCTCGGCCTCGACCGCGCCCATGTTGCCGACGTTGGTGCCGCCGTAGGACTCCGAGTCGGTGTTGAGCACCTCGACCCAGCGCCCGACCGTTGGCAGCCCGATCCGGTAGTCGCTGCGGGGCACCGGCGAGAAGTTGCAGAGGCAGACCAGCGGCCGGCCGTCGGCCGCCCAGCGGATGAAGCTGAGGGCGTTGTCGTCGACGTCGTTGGGGTCGACCCAGGAGAACCCCTCCGGCTTGGAGTCCTGCTGCCACAGGGCCGGGTTGGCCCGGTAGACGCGGTTGAGGTCGCCGACCAGGGTCTGCACGCCCTGGTGGTTGGGGTCGGCCAGGGACTCCCAGTCGATCGAGCGCTCGTGCGACCACTCGGACTCCTGGCCCAGCTCACAGCCCATGAAGATCAGCTGCTTGCCCGGGTGGGCCCACATGTAGCCCAGGTAGGCGCGCAGGTTGGCGAACCGCCGCCAGGTGTCGCCGGGCATCTTGCCCAGCAGCGAGCCCTTGCCGTGGACGACCTCGTCGTGGCTGATGGGCAGGATGAAGTTCTCGCTGAAGGCGTAGATGAGCGAGAAGGTCAGCTGGTGGTGGTGGAAGCGGCGGTAGATCGGGTCCTTGGAGATGTACTGGAGGGAGTCGTGCATCCAGCCCATGTTCCACTTGAAGCCGAAGCCGAGGCCGCCCAGGTAGACGGGGCGTGACACGCTCGGCCAGGCGGTCGACTCCTCGGCCACCGTCATCGCCCCCGGGTGCTCCCGGTAGGCGACGGTGTTGAAGTCCTTGAGGAACCGGACCGCGTCCAGGTCCTCGTTGCCGCCGTACTCGTTGGGCACCCACTCGCCCTCGTTGCGGGAGTAGTCCAGGTAGAGCATGGAGGCGACCGCGTCCACCCGCAGGCCGTCCACGTGGAACTCCTCCAGCCAGTACAGGGCGTTGGCGGTGAGGAAGTTGCGCACCTCGTTGCGGCCGAAGTTGAACACCAGCGAGCCCCAGTCCGGGTGCTCGCCCCGGCGCGGGTCCTCGTGCTCATACAAGGCGGTGCCGTCGAACCGGGCCAGGGCGAAGGCGTCCTTGGGGAAGTGGGCCGGCACCCAGTCGACCAGCACCCCGATCCCCCGCTGGTGCAGCCGGTCGATCAGGTGGCGCAGGTCGTCGGGGGTGCCGAAGCGGGCCGTTGGCGCGTAGTAGGCCGACACCTGGTAGCCCCAGGAGGGGGCGTAGGGGTGCTCGGCCACCGGCATGAACTCGACGTGGGTGAAGCCCAGGTCGGCGACGTAGTCGGGCAGCTGGTCGGCCAGCTCCCGGTAGGACAGGCCGTGGCGCCAGGAGCCGAGGTGGACCTCGTAGGTCGACATCGGCTCGGTGACCCGGTCGTGCCGCTCCCGGTCGGCCATCCAGTCGGCGTCGCCCCAGCGGTACGCCGAGGTGTAGACCACCGAGGCCGTCTTGGGCGGCTCCTCGGCCGCGAACGCGACCGGGTCGGCCTTGAGGGTCAGCGCCCCCGACGGGGTGACCAGCTCGTACTTGTACCTGGCCCCGGCGGCCACCTCGGGCAGGAACAGCTCCCAGATCCCCGAGGAGCCCAGCGCCCGCATCGGGTGCAGCCGGCCGTCCCAGGAGTTGAAGTCGCCGACCACCCGGACGGCGCGGGCGTTGGGGGCCCAGACGGCGAAGGCGGTCCCGGCCACGCCGTCCACGGTCATCTCGTGGGCGCCGAGCTTCTGCCACAACCGTTCGTGGCGGCCCTCGCCCAGCAGGTACTGGTCGAGCTCGCCGATGGTCGGCCAGAACCGGTAGGGGTCGTCGATGGTGAAGCTGCCCGAGGCGTAGCTGACCTCCAGCCGGTAGGCCGAGGGCGGGGTGGTGCCGTCCATGGTGCCCTCGAACAGCCCGGCGTCGTGGACCTGGTCGAGCTTGACCCGCTCCGGCTTGTCCTCCGGCCCGACCAGCGCCACCACCGCGGTGGCGTCGGGGCGGAAGGCGCGGATGACCACCCGGCCGTCCTCGGTGTGGGCCCCGAACAGGCGGTGCGGCTCGTGGTGCTCTCCGCGGACCAGCCGCTCGACCTCATCCTTCTTCATGGGCTCGCTCCCAGCAGACGTCGGATGCCGCCGAGCGGGATCTGGAGCCACGGCGGCCGGTGTCTGGCCTCGTACATCACTTCATAGACCGCTTTGTCGAGCTCAAACGCGCGCAGCAGCAGCTCGTGGTCGCCGCCGAGGGCCTGGCCGGCGTCGCCGGCCCCGGCCAGGTAGCCGTCCAGGAAGGCGTTGCGGTTGGCCTCGATCCAGGCCGCGGCCGGCCCCTCGAACCGGGCCAGCTCGTCGCGGGTCGGGCCCGGGGTGTCCGGGTCCTCGCCCAGGACCAGCGGCTGGAAGGCGGCGTAGTCGAAGGAGCGGAGCATCCCGGCCACGTCCTGGAGCGGGCTGGCCAGCCGCCGCCGCTCCTCCAGGGCGCGGGCCGGCTCCCCCTCGAAGTCGATCACCACCCAGTCCTGCCCGGCCTTGAGCACCTGGCCGAGGTGGTAGTCGCCGTGGATGCGCTGCAGGTAGCGGCTGCCGCCGCCGGCCGCCTCGGCCTTGGTGTAGACCTCCTCGATGGCCTCGCGCCGGTCGGCCAGCTCGGGGACCAGGGCCACCACCTGGCTGAGCTGGCCGAGCAGGCGGGCGCTGAGCCGGCCCAGGTCGGGCTGGCCCTCGGCCACCTTGGGCAGGGCGGCGGCCATGGCCGCGTGCAGCTGGGCGGTGAGCCGGCCAAGGGCGGCAGCGTCCTCGGCGAAGTTGGCCGGGTCGCCCTTCTTCGACTCGTAGTGGTCGGCGACCCGCTCGGTGGCCAGCTTCCAGCCGTCGACGCTGCCGGCGTAGTACCGCTGGAGGATGCCGAGGGTCGAGCCCAGCCCCTCGATCCAGCCCAGGGGGGCGGCGCAGGCCGCGAAGCCGGCCCCGGCCAGGGCCCTGGTCACCTCCAGCTCCGGGTTCTCGCCCGGCTCGAGCAGGCGGAACAGCTTGAGGATGAGCCGGTTGCCGAAGACCAGGGAGGAGTTGGACTGCTCGGCCTCGAGCAGCTTGCCGGGCCCGCGCAGCGTCTCGGTCCACTCCGGCATGCGGTAGAAGCGCAGCTGTTCGACGTTCGCCGCCCGCGAGAGCAGGTCGAGGTAGAGCGCGCCCAGCCGCTCGTCCCGGGTCGCGTCGTAGAACGGCCCACCCATCGGGCCTGTTGTCTCGTAGATGACCGCGTCGGGGACCCGGTCGGTGAGCTGCCTGGCCTCCAGGCCCCGGTCGTGGCCGACCGGCACGTGGTAGCGCTCGACCCCGCCGTCGGCGTAGGCGACGTTGGCCACCACCGCCGACAGGCTGGGCAGGGCGGTGCGCAGCGGCACCGAGCTCTCGACCCTGACCTCGGCCACGGCCCGTCCCTTGCCAGCGAACCAGCGCTGCCCGGGGAGGAACTCGGCGAGGGCCGCCTCCAGCTCCGTCACGGTGGCTACCTGCGGCGGACGTGGAGCACGTGGGCCGGCTCCCAGTGCGGGTCGAGGCGAACCCAGTTGGAGGACCCGTGCCAGGTCCAGGTCTGGCCGGTGATCTCGTCGTGGACCTCGAAGGGGCCGGTGTCCCAGTCGAGGCCGATGGCGGGCATCCACAGGTGGACGAAGGTGTCGCGGGTCTCGTGCGGGTTCAGGTTGACCAGCACCAGCACCGCGTCCTCGCCGGTCTGCTTGGAGAAGGCGATGATGTCGGGCGAGTCGGCCAGGTGGAAGCGGAGGTTGCGGAGCCAGTGCAGGGCCGGGTGGGCCCGGCGGACCTCGTTGAGCCGGGTCAGGTAGCCGGCCAGCGACGGCTGGGCCCAGGTCCGGGGCCGGTACTGGTACTTCTCGGAGTCCAGGTACTCCTCGGAGCCGGGCCGCACCGCCTGGTGCTCGTACAGCTCGTAGCCGGAGTAGACGCCCCAGGTCGGCGACAGCGTCGACGCCAGCACGGCCCGGATCTTGAACGCCGCCGGCCCCCCGTACTGCAGGTAGGCGTGGAGGATGTCGGGGGTGTTGACGAAGAAGTTGGGCCGCATGTACTCGGCCGAGGGCGAGTGGGCCAGCTCGTTGCAGTACTCCTCCAGCTCGGGCTTGCCGTTGCGCCAGGTGAAGTACGTGTAGGACTGGGTGAAGCCGATCTTGGCCAGGGCCCGCATCATCGGCGGGCGGGTGAACGCCTCGGCCAGGAAGAGCACGTCCGGGTGCTCGGCCTTGACGGCCGCGATCAGCCACTCCCAGAACCGCACCGGCTTGGTGTGGGGGTTGTCGACCCGGAAGATCCGCACCCCGTGGGCGATCCAGTGGTCGAGCACGGCCTTGCAGGCGTCGTACAGCGCCGGGGCGTCCGGGCTGTCGAAGTTCAGCGGGTAGATGTCCTGGTAGACCTTGGGCGGGTTCTCGGCGTAGGCGATCGAGCCGTCGGGCCGGATCCGGAACCAGTCCGGGTGGTCCTTCACCCAGGGATGGTCGGGCGAGCACTGCAGGGCGTAGTCGAGGGCGATCTCCATGCCCAGCTCGCTGGCCCTGGCCACGAAGGCGTCGAAGTCCTCGATGGTGCCCAGGTCGGGGTGGATGGCGTCGTGGCCGCCGGCCTCCGAGCCGATCGCCCACGGGCTCCCCGGGTCGTCCGGGCCCGGGTCCAGGGTGTTGTTCGGGCCCTTGCGGTGGGTGTGGCCGATCGGGTGGATCGGGGGCAGGTAGACCACGTCGAAGCCCATGGCGGCGATGGCCGGGAGCCGCTCGGCCGCCTGCTTGAACGTTCCGCTGGTGGTGGCCGTGGCCCCCTCGGAGCGGGGGAAGAACTCGTACCAGGAGCCGTAGAGGGCGCGCGGGCGGTCGACCCAGATGCCGAGGCGCTTGGAGCGGGTGGCGTCCTTGGGCGGGTTCCGCTCCAGCAGCTCGACCACGGTCGAGTCATACGCCGAGGCCAGCCGCTCGGCCTGGTCGGCGCCCTCGCTGCGCAGCCCGGCCGCGGCCGCGGTCAGCACCTCCCGGCCGACCGCCGGCACCCAGGCCGTGGCCGCCTCCAGCAGCAGGGCCCCCTCCTCGAGCTCGAGGCCGATGTCACGGCCGGCGTCGAGCTTCTTCTGGGTGCCGATGCGCCAGGTGGCGACCTCGTCGGTCCAGGCCTCGACCACCATCGACCAGGAGCCGGAGCGGGGCAGGGTGATCTCGCCCCGCCACTGGTGCAGGCCGTGGTTGACCTCGGTCAGGGGGATGAGCTGGCCCCGCCGGTCGCCCGGCCCGGTCAGGCGGACGGCCGCGGCCACGACCTCGTTGTGGCCGTCACGGAAGATGGTCGCCTCGACCGGGACCGTCTCGCCGGCGACCGCCCGGGCGGTGAACTGCCCGCAGTCGACCTGGGGACGAATGTCCTCGATCACGATGCGCCCGATCATGTGGAGCACGCTACCACTGCGGGCGGCGAGGGTCAGGGGGCCGGATGGAACGTCAAAGCCCCCGTGGGAGCCCGGCGCCGGGTGAGCGCGTGCACCCGCCCGCGGCCCCCCTGACTCCCACGAGGGCCTGCCCTGGGAGCTGAGCCCCTGGGCGAGACGAAGTCTTTCCCGGCGCAACCATCCTGACAAGGAGGATCTGTGGGCCACCCGCAAGGCCTACGCAGGTCGTGAAGCGAGCGGGGGACGCGCCATGGTGGACGCTTGCCAGGCGCCGAGGCGCCCGGTAGCCCAGATTGGCCAGAGCCGGTCCGCCTCGTCGGCGTCAGCCGGCATGGCCCCGGCCAGCAGGGCGAGTACCTGGCCGGCGGCGGCCGGCCGGTCGTCCGGGTCGGTGGTCAGCAGGGTCGCGACGGCCAGGTCGAGGGCGGGCGGCACCTCGGGGTTGCGGCTGCTGGCGCGGGGCGGCGGGCCGGCCAGCTGGGGCCAGCGGCGCTCGACCGGGCCGTGGTCGGCCGGGTCGAACGCCTGGGTCCCGGTGGCCAGCTCGAACAGGACCGCCCCGAGCGCGAACAGGTCCATGCCTGGGCTGGCCGGGAGGCGGCGGACCTGCTCGGGGGCCATCCAGGGGGGCGAGCCGCGCCGGTGCCGGCCCGCCGGCGCCTCCCCCACCGGCCGGGCCAGGCCGAGGTCGATCAGCACCGGCCGGCCCTCGCGCAGCACCACGTTGCCCGGCTTGACGTCCAGGTGGGCCAGGCCCCGGCCGTGCAGGTGGCCGAGGGCGGCGGCCAGCTGCATGCCGACCAGGAGCACGTCCACCGGGTGGAACGGCCCGTCCTCGTCCAGGGCGTCGTCCAGGGTCGGGCCCTCGACGTACTCGAAGACGAGCTGCGGCAGGGGCTGGTCGAGGCGGGGCTCGAGCAGCCGCCGGATCCCCGGGTGGGCGGTCATCCCGGCGACCTCGGCCTCCTGGGCCAGGGCGGCCAGCGCCCGCCCCTGCCGACCGGGCCGGGGCAGCTTCACCGCCACCGGGCACCAGCGGCACAGGTCCCAGGCCAGCCAGGTCTCGCAGCGGCGGCCGTCGCCGAGCAGCGCCCAGGCCAGCAGCCCGGGGGCCAGCTCGTGGCCGGGCGGCCAGTTCCAGGACGGGTCGGGCTCCACGGAAGGTCCTCTCGTCTGGGGTGAGGGGGCGCCGGTCTGGCTGGGGCGCCCCCTCACCGTCGGGGGTCAGCCGCGGGTGCGGGTGCGGGTCCGCGTGCGGGTCCGCGACTTGGACATCGACGAGGCGCTGTGGCCACCGTGGTGCGAGAACACCTTGTGGCCGCCTCGGACGCGACGACCGCGTCCACGTCCTCTGCTCATGAGCTCACCCCCTCTCCGGAGTTGCCGGACACTGCGAGCTCCATCGGGTGCTGGAGGGCCCAGAGGCGGGCGTAGGCGCCCCCGGCGGCCAGCAGCTCACCGGGTGGGCCCTGCTCGACCACCCTGCCCCCGTCCAGCACCACCACCCGGTCGGCCCGGGCGGCCAGGCTGAGGCGGTGCGACACCGACAGCACCGTCCGCCCCTCGGCCGCCCGGTCGAGGGCGTCGAGCACCGCCTGCTCGGAGGCGGCGTCCAGCCCGCTGGTCGGTTCGTCCAGCAGCAGCACCGAGGCGTCCCGGAGGATCGCCCTGGCCAGCGCGACCCGCCGCCGCTGCCCCCCGGACAGCCGCACCCCGCCCTCCCCGATCTCGGTCTCCCACCCATCCGGGAGCCGCTGGATCAGCTCGTCCACCCGGGTCGCCCGGGCGGCGGCCTCGAGCTCCTCGCGGGTGGCGCCGGGCCGTCCGAAGCGGACGTTGTCGGCGACGGTGCCGTCCAGCATCCACGGGTCCTGGGGGACCAGGGCGAGCTGGCGCCGGAGCGACGCCAGGTCGAGGTCGCGCAGGTCGGTCCCGTCGAGCTCGACCACGCCGGCGTCGGGGTCGTAGAACCGCAGCAGCAGGGCGAGCAGGGTCGACTTGCCGGCGCCGGTCGGCCCGACCACGCAGACCCGCTCCCCGGCCGCCACCTCAAGGTCGAGGTGGCGCAGGACCGGCGCCCCCTCGGCGTAGGCGAACCAGACCCCGCGCAGGGCCAGCCCCTGGCGGGGCGGGCCGGCCTGGAGCGGCTCGGCCGCCTCGGGCACGACCTCGCCCGAGTCGAGCACCTCGAGGATCCGCTCGCGGCTGGCCGCCCCCCTGGCCAGGGTCCTGGCCAGGCGGGCCAGGGCCCGGATCGGCCCGTAGAGGCTGGACAGGTAGGCGAGCACGACCAGCAGCGTCCCCAGGGTCATCCGGCCGCTGGTCACCGCCGTCACCCCCAGCCACAGCACCAGCCCGCCCCCGGCGGCCAGCAGCAGATCGGCCACCGGCGACCACCGCGCCTCCAGGTCCATCGCCCCCAGGGCGGCCCGGACCGCGCTCCGGCTGCGCCCCGAGAACTGCCCGCCGGCCTCGCCCTCGCGGGTGAAGGCCTGCACCACCCGGACGTTGCGCAGCACCTCGGTGGCCTCGCTGGCCAGCGCCGCGTCCGCGTCCCTGGAGGCCCGCTGGGCGACCCGGATCCGCCGCCGCCGCAGCGCCACCACCAGCGCCAGCGGCGGCACCACGGCCAGCGCCGCCAGCCCCAGGGTCAGGTCGATCGCCAGCACGACCACGACCATCCCGGCCAGCGTCAGCACCTCGGGGACCAGCACCGTGAACCACGCCACCATCGAGTCCTCGACCCGGGCCACGTCCCCGGTCAGCCGGGTCACCAGGTCCCCCGACCGATGCCGGTCGTGGAAGGGCAGCCCCAGCCCGAGCAGCCGCCCGAACACCGACTCTCTGAGATCAGCCCCGACCCGCTCGGCCGTGGCCGAGGTCAGATAGGTGATCAGGTACCCGACCAGCGCCCCGACCCCCACCAGCCCGATCCCGGCCCCGGCGGCCACCGCCGCCAGCCCGGCCGGCCCGAGCTGGTCGAGCACCCCCAGCGGCCCACCCACCGGCTGCCCGCCGATCGCGTTGTCCACCGCCAGCTTCAACGGCCAGGGTCGCGCCAGGTCGAGCAGGGTCTCCACCAGGATCAGCCCCGAGGCCAGCGACAGGCTCCCCCGGTAGGGGCGGAGGAACCGGCGGAGGGACTGGCGGCGGGCGGGGGCCGGGACCGCGGGGGCGCTGGGGAGCGGGGCGTGGGGCTGGTGGGGGTCAGGGTCATCCGAGTCTCCCGAGGCGGGCTCTGGCCCGGAACCCGGCCGCGACCAGCCCGGCCAGGAGGAGCGCCCCACCGACCACCCCGGCCGCTCGGGCTGTGGACAACCCCGGGAACCCCTCCTGCCGCTCGGCTACGCTCCCCACCGGGGGCGCCGGCGCAGGTGCGGCGGAAGCGGCCGAGGGCCCCCGGGCCAGGGCCGGCGGGGGTGGAGGTGGCGCGGGTGCGCGCTTGGGCCCGGTGGTCCGGCTCGCCGACGAGCTCGGGTCGGAGCTCGGCGCCCGGGCGGCGGGGCGATCCTCACCCTGAAGGTCGTCCGGGCCGGCGGAGCCGTGGTCGTCGCCGGCATCGTCGTGACCAGACCCGGATCCATGCCCGTGCCCCGACCCCGACCCGCCGGACCCCGACCCGCCGGGGCCGCTGTTGTCGCCCGGACCGTCGTCGGACCCCGACCCGCCGGAGCCGTGGTCGTCGGCCGAGGCGCGCGCGGCGGCTGGGCCCGGAGTGGCCAGAGCGGGCACGGCTCCCGCGGCGAGGGCGAGGAGGGCGGCCAGGGCGAGGAGGGCGAGACGGGTCCGCACCGGGAGTGGACCTTTCCGACGTGGTGCTGGGTTCGTCCTCGCCATCGCCAGGGGGCGGGCTTCGTTACAGTGCCCCGGTGGACCTCGCCGTCGTCCTGACCACGTTCGTGGTGATCTTCCCGGCCGAGCTGCCCGACAAGTCGATGTTCGCCTCGCTGGTGCTCGGGACCCGCTTCCGGCGGCTGCCGGTGTTCTGCGGCGTCGCCGCGGCCTTCGCCGTCCACGTGGTCATCGCCGTGGCCATCGGCAGCGTGTTCGCCCTCCTGCCCGACCGCCTGGTCCTGTTCGTGGTGGCGGCGCTGTTCGCCGGCGGGTCGGCGTTCCTCCTGCTCGGCAAGGAGGACGACGGCGAGGCCGCCGAGGCGTCCCGGGCCGTGGCCGACCAGCACCCCGTGCGGGTCGCCCTGGCCTCGTTCGGGGTGGTCTTCCTCGGCGAGTGGGGCGACATCACCCAGATCACCACGGCCAACCTGGCCGCCAGGTACGGCGACCCGCTCAGCGTCGGGGTCGGCGCCCTGCTCGCCCTCTGGTCGGTGGCGGCCCTCGCCCTCACCGTCGGACGTGGCCTGATCCAGCGCGTCCCGGCCCGCCTGGTCCGCCGCATCACCGGCGTGATCCTGGCCGTGCTGGCCGTCCTGACCCTGGTCGAGGCGATCCGTTCCTGACCCGCCGGTTGCGCGAGCCGCCGCGGCCGGGCACGCTGATGCCCGTATGGTCCCCCTCATGCTGGTCTGGAACCGCGCCCTCGACTACGGGCGCGTGGTCACCTGCGGCTGTCCCGGGACCCGGGAGCCGAGCTAGCCGAGGAACGCCGCTCCCGGGTCTGCTCTCGCCCGGTGCCCTCATCCTCGGCCCCCCTTCCAGCCGCAAGGAGCGACCATGACGGTCACCGACGAGCTGCTCGAGAACAACGCCGAGTTCGCACGCAACTTCAGCAAGGGCGACCTGCCGATGCCGCCGGGCAAGGGCCTGGCCGTCGTCGCCTGCATGGACGCCCGCCTCAACGTCTACGCCCTGCTCGGGCTGACCGAGGGCCAGGCCCACGTCATCCGCAACGCCGGCGGCGTGGTCAGCGACGACGTGCTCCGCTCCCTGGTCATCTCCCAGCGCCTGCTCGGCACCCGCGAGGTGATCCTCGTCCACCACACCGACTGCGGGATGCTGACCTTCACCGACGACCAGGTGAAGTCCGACATCGAGGCCGACGTCGGCCTGCGCCCCCACTTCGCCCTCGAGGCCTTCTCCGACCTGGAGCGCGACATCCGCCAGTCGATCGCCCGCATCAAGCACAGCCCGTTCGTGCCCCACAAGGACTCGATCCGCGGCTTCGTCTACGACGTGCACACCGGCGCCCTCCAGGAGGTCACCTGACCGCCGGCCCCTAGCCCGGGAGCGGGTGGGCGGCGAAGAACTCCCAGACGACCTCGGCGAACGGCCGGCCGGCGATCGCGCGGGGCGCCTGGTGGGTGCCGCCGTTGATGCGGTAGTGGACCACCTCGGTGCCGTCGCGGCAGCCGCTCCAGCGCACCCCGGTCACCTCGGCGGTATCGAGGAAGACGGCCGGGTCGCCCGGGCAGCCGTCACGGGCGGCCCACTCGCCCAGCCAGGCGGGCAGGGCCGGCAGCGGCAGGGGCGAGGCGACGCTGGCGTCCTGGCCGCCGTACGGGAGCACCTCGTCGGCCGTGCCGTGCATGGACAGCACGGCGATGGGGCGCGAGGGCCGGCACTCCACGGGCTCGGTGATCGGTGAACAGGGCGGCGGCCACGGTGGCGACGGCGGCGACCCGGCCGGCCAGCTCACAGGCGACGCGGGCGGTGACCCCACCACCGGCCGAGAAGCCGGCCGCGGCCACCCGGGCCGGGTCGACGCACAGGCGCCCCTGGAGGTCGTCGAGCAGGTCGGTGGTGAAGCGCAGCTCGTCGATCCCGAGCTCGACCCGCCCGGAGCTGGCCCAGAACGGCCGGCCGGCGCCGATTGAGATGCCCTGTGGGTAGACGGCCAGGAAGCCGCGCCGGTCGGCCAGCTCGGACAGCCCGGAGACGTCGTCGAGGTCGGCGGCGCTGCCGCCGTTGCCGTGGAACAGCAGCACGGCCGGCACCGGCTGGTCGGGCCGGTAGCCGGTGGGGACGTGGACGCGGTAGCCGCGCCGCTCCGCGCCGGCGGACAGCGCCGGATCGGCCGC
>OCZS010000409.1_pt1 | contig 13933 bp, 13 predicted proteins | sample 1539071 | NCBI WGS metagenome assembly OCZS01 (sample SAMEA3113584, study PRJEB22503) | soil metagenome
CTATAGCGAAAGGTTTTGCTAATTGTTGTTGCTGTTGTTGTTGTTGTTGTTTTTGAGGACCTTCTGCCATAGAAGAAGAAGAAGAAGAGGAGGAGGAGGAGGAAGAAGAAGGATATGTTACCAAGTTAGATTTGGACATATTGGCATCAGATTTCATTTTGGCTCGATCAACAAGTTTTTCAGATGTATATAGCAAAACCAAGAACGTAATGATTGTGATCATAACAATCAACACTTGACCATTAAAAGCTCCTGCAATATTTTCTGCTACAATTCCATTGCTTTCTATTAGTGCATCTATTCCCAAGAAGACAAGCAATCCTGCAGTAAGACTAAGGAAGAATTTGTACTTGTTCATGCCAAGTCTTTTTATAAATGGAAACCAAAGAAGACCTATCAGTACGGGTATAACTCCTACATATATACCAATAATTGCAAAGTATGATGCTTGTTGAATATTTGGAGTTGGTGCTAATGCAGCAGCCTCAACACTCTTGCTAAACCTTGTACCATCAGAACTAGTTATTCCAACCTCATATGGTACACCTGCAATCCAAGAAAAAGGCACTATAACCTTTGCTTCTGCCAGTCTTGACAATGTTTTGCTTGGTTCTATTGCAGCTGGAATCATCCGATCATTAATATCGGCTTGCGCAACTTCTACTCCTTCTGGACCAGTATTACGGATAAATGCTACAATTTTATCATTTTGGAATTCTATCTTTTCTATTGTGATTTCAGGCAAAGGTATTCCTATGTTTAATATCGACATACCAGGACCAAGAAGAAATACAAGCATTCCAGACAGTACTATTAATGGAATTAATGCAATAACGATCATTTTTTTTCGACTCGTCTTCCTGTTATTTCTATCGATTCTATTTTCATCAGATTCCATTTCTATTAACTGCCTCCTTGTGAAGCTTCTCCATAACTAATAACTGCTGCAGATTCAGAATCTTTTGTTTTAGTTTGCGTAGTAAAAGTATTGTTACCTATCTCAGGTGGATAGACAGCATTTTCACCTTTATTAAAGGCAGTTACATCGGACTCAGATTGATCTTCTTTAACCAAGAACAAGCCGGTCCATCCTTTCTCTGCAAATTCTGTCTTGTGAGCGTGGAACATATAGGGACCTGGATACTTGTAGGAGAATTCTAGTATTGCTCTTTCACCCTGACTAAATGTTATCATATCTGTATACTCATTAGGCGTCAAGCTAGTTCCAGTTCGATAAAGATGAAATAGATTTGCATGTAGATGAAAATTATTTATTTGATCAAATTCTAGTATATTAACCAAATATACTCGTATCAATTTGTCCTTTTCAATTTGGATAGGATGATGCATGTAATAATTTGGAATTCCATTTACTGTGTAAAAGTTATTTTCAGTATCAAAGTCATTATCGTATCCATTCATCAGCATAACCATTTCATCTGCTGGTGGTCTTGGAGTTTTTGGATCAACAATATAAACACCATAAAGACCCTTTGATATGTGCTCTTCTAAAGGCTGCATATGACAGTGGTAAAGAAACAGACCAAATGGTTCAGCTGTAAATTCGTAAGTGAAGCTTCCACCTGGAGCGATAATTTCAAATACTCCATCCATTTGAGATTGATGAATGCCATGGAAATGCATAGTATGAGGTTTTGATCCATTATTTATGAACTTGATTTTAACTAGATCACCTTCGGTTGCTCTAATTGTTGGACCTGGAATTGTTCCATTAAACGTCCATGCATCCATAAATACACCTGGTGATACTTCAAGATTCTTGTCTTGGGCTATTATAGTAAATTCGTGTAATCTGATTCCGTTGTCTGTTGTCGATACTTTCCCGTAATTGAACTCTCTTAGATATTTCATTGGATCTATAGTCAGATCAGTCCTTTCGTCTGCATTGATTGAATCTAAAACATCACCTGTAGTTCTAACTGTATTGTATCCAGTACCATGCCCACCAGTAACTATTGTTTCCTTTGTCGTTGTTTTTTCTTCCTCCTTTGAGAAGGTATTGTTATTATTATTCTGTGCAACGACTGAAACTCCACTAAGAAAAGAAATAGCAAAAGCTGTAGTTAGACTACCGGTTAAAAGTATAGCAATTAATAATATTTTAGATCTTGACATATGAATAATAATTGTTAGTCTTGATAATAAATGTTAGCCTATGCTAATATTATTAATGCAGTTGAATATTTTCTCCTAATATTTAATAATTATCTTATAAAGCTTGGACTAGAACAAATACCACGTCTAGCTCGGGCCAATTAATTACATTTGACTCAAAGAATACAGAAATTAAAAAAAAATAATAAGCAAATCTCTCGAGTTTATCATAAAAAGTGTTTAATAATAATAGTGATGACAAAGATGAAAACAAAACTAATGATAGAGATACTAGAGATATTAGTCAAATTAAACTGGGTCTAAAACCTAACATTAACCAATTTCTCTTATTGATAATAGTTAATGCCTTTGTTGGCGCAATGATTGGACTAGAACAAACAGTCATTCCCATTTTAGGAAAAGAAGAGTTTGACTTGGAGTCTAATGCATTAATATTGTCTTTCATTGCCGGTTTTGGCTTAGTTAAAGCCATCCTTAACCTCTTTGCAGGTAATATTTCTGATAAATTCGGAAGAAAAAATGTTTTAGTTTTAGGGTGGTTATTTGGAATACCAGTCCCTATTATTTTATTATTTGCTCCAAACTGGAATTGGATTTTATTTGCTAATGTATTACTCGGAATAAACCAAGGATTGGCTTGGTCAATGACTGTCAATATGAAAATTGATTTAGTGGGAACACAACAGCGAGGATTAGCATTAGGACTTAATGAATTTGCTGGATATGTATCAGTTGCTTTAGTAGGTTTTTTAACTGGTTACATTGCCGCCGTTTATGGATTAAAGCCTTATCCATTTTACCTTGGAATTATATTTCCAATAGTTGGATTTTTAATTTCTTTATTATTAGTTAAAGACACCAAAGAATTTACCAAATTAGAAATAAAAAATTATCAAAAAGATGAGAAAAGAGATGATGAAAAAAAACAAACAATAGATATTAATTCATACTTAAAGAACCAAAGTAAAAATTTAAACTTTAGGGAAGTATTCCTTGAAACATCGTGGAAGAATCGTTCTTTTTTAGCAGTGAGTCAAGCAGGACTTGTTAATAATTTAGTATTTGGTGTATCATGGGGATTGTTTACCCTTTATTTTGTATCTTTTGGAATAAGTGTAAATGATACTGCATTTTTAAAAGCACTTCATCCTGGAATTTGGGGCTTTCTCCAACTTGCGACAGGTCCCTTTAGTGATATAGTAGGACGAAAAAAAATGATTTACCCAGGAATGATTATGCAAGCTATAGGAATTTGGCTAATACTGTTATCTCACGATATTTATTTTGGTATACTAGTTGGAATGTCTATTTTAGGTATAGGAACTGCATTTGTATATCCTGCTTTACTTGCTGCTATTAGCGATATTGCTCATCCACAATGGAGAGCAACATCATTAGGTGTTTATAGATTCTGGAGAGATTTAGGATTTGTAATTGGTGCATTAGGTATAGGTTTTATCGCAGATTTCTTTGGTATAAATATAGCAATTCAAATAGCGGGATGGATAGCATTTGGTTCTGGAATTTTCGTTTTTATGGTTATGCGTGAAACTAAAAGAACAATATACAAATCAGAATTATAATCTTATCATATGTTACTGTTAATAATGATAATAATAATATAGATCATAATAGATCTATCAGAATGGATAATGAAACTATATGTATTGTGGGAAGAAAATTATGAATAAGGGTGAATTTTTATATTTACATTCAAATAATTGGATACTTATTTCTCCACTAAATAATAAAAATGTTATAGGTATAAATGATACCTAATTGATTTATAGCTTTTTGTTACTTTATAGATATTTTATATCAATATAACAATCTACATATGCAATACCAAAAGATCTTTGATAAGTATTTGAAGAAAATTGGGTGAAATGAAAATTATGAATCAATATATCTTTGAAACTTTTAACTTTAGGAGAATAACAGTATTACATAAAACAAAAATAGAAAGAATATTATTTTTCTTCATTAGAAATATTCAAGACTTAAAAATTGAATCTACTTTCTTTATTAAAATATCACTTTCATCAGTATTTTTCATACCCTCAACAAGTCTTGAATAAGAATTAGCCATGTATTTCAGTTGTTGCTTGATTGTACTTGAATAGTTTTCGTCTGATATACTTAGTATTTCATCTATATCCAAGTCCACAATTGTAAAGCCCAGTCTGTTAAGCTCATATAGAACTACCGAAGCATTACGAAGATCCCGCTCATGAGAATGTTGTTTGTCTATTATAACCGATGATAACAGCTCTGAAACTTTTACTTTTTGTTCTCCAGTTAATTCTCTGTGATACATATTTGTGATTTCTATAAAGCTGAATAAGAGTATAACTGCATTGCTATCTCTTGTATATTGTCTTCTTTGATTTGTTATTTATAAAAATCGTATTTTTAATGACTAAAACAGGATTACTTATTGACTTAAATATTGTAACCAGCGGGAGTGCCGATTATAATATACATGACCTTTGCTTAACTACAACGACAACGATTTGAGTTTACCAAAGGATCTGGTTCAGTTGTGGATTCTCATTCAAATACTATATATTTCTGGCTTTATTAAGGAAATAAATCAATCCCATTCTTATTGGATTAAATCATGATATTTATCGATTAGATTTGATATTTTATGATTAATCTGTATTTACATTTGTCAATCATAATATTTTTAACAATAATATATTTATTAGTAATTTTATAAATTCTTAAATTCTTTGATGTATAATCACTTAAAATGGCAAAAGATCCAGTATGTGGAATGAATGTAGATGAATCAAAAGCACAATATACTTCCGAAGTAAATGGACAAAAAGTGTATTTATGTAGAGAACAATGTAAAAGAGAGTTTGACCAAAATCCTCAAAAGTATGGATACTAATAGAAAAAAAAGTTATTAAATAACAAAAAATTTCCAACAAATATTTTCTTATTAACTATATAGCATTGAAAAATAGATGTTGAGACGATGAGGTAAATCAGCAATCTCAACATCTATACAGTTTTTGAGATTTACATCCCTCCTTCTGCATAAATAAATAGTAAATAAAATATTTAATAATTGAGGATAACTTTTTGGTAAAAGAAGACATAGCCTAAACCAACACGATTCTTGGGATTTATAGGTCTAGATATGCGAGATAATAAGGGATAATTAAAGACATTTTTTACTTGATAATTTTTTCTATATATCGATCTTTTTATTGATGAATGCTAAAATTAAGAATACCTAATGATAGCAATATTAAGGATTTTGTATTTAAGATTCTGATTCCTTTGATACCAGTTGATAATGTTCTTCACATACAGGAAATTCTTGAGAAGTAGCCTTATTTTCAATATGTCTTGTAGCAGGATTAGAACACTCTTTCTCTGTTGGATTACCTTTTATTTTGGAATAAGTTGCGTAATAACAAGTATCTTCATTTATAGTGTTGTTACTCATTACTTCTTTATTAGGAAAAAATTGTATTTATATCCTTGCCAATCTTTTATTCAGTCTTAACTTCTACTTCTACTTCTACTATTCAATCTTTTTACTTTTATTATTTTTAGCATGCTCTATTAGATTATTTTTATTTATTGAAACTAATATCTTTAAAACTTCCAAATGATGCCATTGGTATTATTTATTAACTGATACTCTTCTTTTACCTCTAATATTATAACTATCACTATTATTTGTCATTGTATAATAATGAATACTATCAACTATAAAAATCAAAATTAAAATTATAATAAAAATATCAATTCTTCTTCTTATTTTAGTTTTTTTGCTATATACCAGTAGGGAAAGTTTCTGGAAAATCTTTATCATCGATAGTTGATATATGTAGAGGATGTAATGCATGAGTTTCATCAATAAATAAAAAAGTATCATATCTTAAATACAAGACAGTTGGAACATAATTTCCATATTTTTCGTATTGTGGATTGTATACAACACCTATTGCTCTTTGACCTCTCCATTTATCATTATTTATTTTATTACTGCTATTATCATTTATTTTGTTATCAATATTACCATCATCATCACGAGTGAAAATAATTACTTTATCATTAGTATAAGAACTAGCAATAGAATCGTTCTTGAGATTATGAAGGATATGATCCCAACTTCCATCTGTTGCAGCTGGTACTTTCATTTCTTCCATTTTATCTCCCCATCTTTTTGCAGCTATTACGGTTCCGTTATATGTTCCAAATCCAACCAATACTGTATTATTACTATTTTTTCGTTCACGTACTAATTGTCCTAAATTAATCATATTGTCTTTAGACATATCTGTTGCTCTTGCATCTCCAATATGTGTATTATGAGCCCAAATAATTGCTTTTGAGTGACCTTCACCATGAAATGATATTAAGCGTTCAAGAGTATCCATCATATGAGTATCACGTATATTCCATGAATTTACGTCACCTTTAATCATGGTACGGTAATATAGTTCTGCACTCTTTGCTGTAATGGCATTTTGTTCTGCATTAAAATATTCTTCCTCTCTATTTTCATGATCTTTTTTACTATAAACATCCATCTTGCTACGTAAAGATGTTAGCATTTCAATAACTTCATCTTCACAATTTTCAGGAACAAATGCAGTTGCCCTAGCATAATTTTCTACATCTTTTCCGTAAGGCTCAAAGCAGTTGTAGGCTTCAATAGCATCTTTTATTGCATTGGGATCAACTTTTTTTAGATATTGTAAAATTGCTTCCATAGATTCCCATAGGCTATAGAGATCAAGACCATAAAATCCAACAATTTTTTTATTGGAATTAGAAGTAAATGACTTATTTCTTTGTTCTTGTTGATGTTGTTGTTTATCATTATATAATTTAAGCCATTCCACCAATTCTACCATCTCTTTATTTGCCCACATCCATGTAGGCCAACGATTAAAGGAATGTAAAACATCGTATGAATTTTTACCAGAGTCAGGAAATCCTTTGATATAACTATTAACCTTATAGCAATCCGGCCAATCACCTTCTACTGCTATAAAAGAAAATCCTTTTTCATTTATAAGACGCTTAGTAATCTCAGTCCGCCATCTATAAAATTCAGAAGTACCATGAGATGCTTCACCTAGTAATACAAATTGTGAATCACCTATTCTATCTAATAATATATCAAGATCTTTAGATCTTTCAAGTCTATGAAAATTTTCTATATCCTTTTCCATTATGCTGTTGTTTCCCACTATATATTTTGTAAAATAAACTATAAAACTGCATTATCTTTTTTTTATTTATTAAAGCTTAATAGATTATTAAATCAGATTAAGAAAATCATAACCTATCATCATTCAGGTTTAAACTAAAGATTAATTGTATTATTATTAGTCAATTATACTCCAGCGTTTATGTATATTTTTTACCATAAAATCCATTTTATGCAATGAAGAACAACACATCTTTATTATTTGTTGAGAATCTTCATTATTTATTGGAATATAATTCTTCCTTTCATTCTTTTGAAATTTATTAGTCGATGAACATGATTTAGGTTTCAATGTGATATTTTCAAATACTGTCATCAAATGGCATATATTACTTTTTCATTTGATATTATTAATTTTAGATTTATTAATTCTTTGATTTTGGCATTTTATATTTTTTTATGTTTACAGTAGCATCGACTACCTAAATATTTCTTCAGCCTCTTTCCATATTGGATGTAGACAAATTACAAGATTACTTTTTTGTATTCCTCTAATCTGTTATATCTTATTGCTTGGTATATTATAGTAAAAGCAATCTGCTCTGCCATTTTCTTTAATTTTCCAACATCATTTTTATAATCTTCAAAAGAGGTATGACTATCCAAACTCTTTTTTGTTGTGTCTTCCTTGTCGATCATACTATTATATTATATAATACAAATATGTTACAAGTTATCATTATCCTTAAAAAAGAAAATCACAAAATAGGAAGAATTTGTTAATTCATAACAAATAAATACATTCTCATATATTTTTACGAATTTCTAATTCAACTGTATTTATGGATTAAGAATCCTGTAAAGTAACGCTAATTGATTGACTAAATACAAAATAGAACTCTTTATAGAGTGGTAATGATATAGAAGAATTATTATTTATTACTCTGTCATTTTAGCAGTCTAATTAATTAGTTATCAACATTTAAGTATTTTTTATTTATTTGTATTTGTATTTGCGCAACCTAAATGATTTTCAATTGTCTGATAATCGTTGTATTCGGATGCTCTATGTGTAAGAGATTCAATTGCAGCTATCCTTACAGACGATATTCCTGTCCTAAACGGGTAGGCACCACTGCCTTGAAAAGTCAAAGGGTTTACCCATTCATATAGCATATTTGAATGTACACCACTATTGGAAACAAATTTTGATAGCAAAAAACTACAATCATCTATCTTGCCAAGCCTGCTTCGTGCAAGCATTTCTATTCCTGTTATCCAAGCCCAAAAAGTATGATTATGATATTCATTTGTTTTAAGTAGCCATGGTCCTGTCTTTGTAATTTCGGTTTCAGTTACCAAAGGTAAATTATTTTTCCAAGCTCTTTTCTTTAATACTTCTAGAGTACTTAATGCACGTTGATACATATCTAAATTAATATTATTAATATAATTCGTCCATGTTGGTGGATATTCTTTCATATCCATGCTATCCATATGGTCATAGCTTGTATCTTTAGTGTCTTCTTCTGTTAATGCAACAAGATAGAGAGAAATATCTTGAGTGACAAGTCTGTTATGCATCTTTTCATCCAAATGCAAATCAGCGTCCAGAAGATCAATATAACATCCATCTTTTTCAGACCACATCTTATCTTCTACTGCCAATATTGCTCTGTTGGTCATTTCCTCTAACCTTTTTGATTCTTTTTCGTTTCCTCTCTTTTTTAATAATATAGAGAAATTTTTTAATGCAAGAATCCAACAGGCTTGACTATAAACTACTTTTCCTATACGTAGAATTGTATCCATCCAATCCTCATTATGTTTCTGTTCTAATAATCCATCATTATCTATATCCCTATTTTGTAGATATAGTACTGCCTTTAGCATACATGGAATCAAAAAGTTTATGATATCATTTAATGAAAACTTTGAGAAAGGAATTTCATTTTCTCTTCTATTATCAAATCTTTCATTCAGTGATAATGTAATTACAGGTTCTCCTTTAGTAGGACTATCCTTCAAATCAAGCAGATTAGACAAAATCCATGATGTAGTTGATACCATTAATGCTAAAGAATCGATATCAGGATTTTGTCCATAAACTTCACAAAAACCTTTCTCATAGTATATTGTAGTAGGAAGGGCACCATCAAATTTCTTCTTAGTAATATCATCTGCAACAATTGGATTAAAATCCATTTCTGGTGAACCTCTTCCATACAATAAGGGCTTTTTTTTCAAATTACAATATAGAAGAGATAGCGATGGTTCTTGTGTTGTAATTATTTGATTAGACCAAATTAAAAGAATTTGTTGAAGTGCTATTTTAAAATGGCCCGAAAGGAATTGATCTTTGAGGATAAAAGATGCATCCCTTGACCAGACCGCTTTATAATGGCCGCCAGGATTAACGCCTTTATCTACTTCTGTTTGTGTAAACTTAATAAATTTATTCAAACGTTCAACAAAGATTTTTTTCTCTTCTTTAGCTAAAAGATTCACTATAAGGTCAGATTGCTGAGTTAAACTATTAAATAGTTTTCGAAAAAATTATTAGATAAATGTATTTAAAATATTTATCTAATATTTTTGTAAAAATGAGTTGTTAGAAGTATGGATAATAACACTAGAACGAAAGATAATGAAGAAAATAAAGAGGCAAATTATAAATACAAATGCGAAGAGTGTGGAATTAACTTTGGAAATAGTATAGGAGATATGGAACTGCATAAGTTAACTGTACATTTACAAAAAGGAGATACGGAATTAAAATAATTAATACTATACCATTTAGTGATGGTATAATATCTTGATATTTTTTGTTGTTATTTTTTGAGCTATGTTAATTTATGGATAGATTTAGCTGTAAATATCATACTATTTCTAATTTAATAAATTAATAGCATAACTGGATTCATATCTGATTGGTCCCATTCACTAAATGAGTTCAATAAATTTAATTTATGATTTTAATCTCAAGTAATTTCAAAATCAGAATTTCAAATAAATTTTTTTTTAAAATGTGATATAAGAAATTCATAGGGTAAATATTAGACCATCTACAACAATCAATGGCAAAAATTCAAAATATTCCTAATACCAAGAATATAGAGATTATAAATGAATTTCTAGAATATATGAAAGAAGTAATGATTCTTCAGAACATAATCAAAATAACAATTTGAAGGTTGTAATAGATAGCATTTAGTAATTTTTTTATTTCTCATCTAGAGAACGTAGTCCATTATCTTCTTGTACAATCTCATCTACATAATGTGAATGAATATCCCCATCATCATAAATGCCACCTACTTTGATATAATTTTGTTCTTCATCATCTGGTATTTCTGATAGAGTCGCCATTAGATCTAAGCGAACAGGAGAAATAGTAGGTAATAATTCCTTAATAGTCAAAGGTATATCATCATTCATTTCATCTTGATAGTAATAAAGATTCAAGGCAAAGTATCTACCATTAATATTACCTAATTCTATTACTGTAGGTTTAGATTCTTTTGATTTTTCTAAATTAGATATAATAGAAAATATTTTGTCATAGCTTTGCTCGATAGCTCTTGCTAAGGTATCTTTATCTTTTTCCAAAAACGGTTTGTTTAATTTATTAGCTAATTGTATGAATGAATCTTCCATTCTTATTATCATACACGTCTAAATCTTTTTTAAACTAATGATCTATATTTATGCTCTGTTTTTTACTATAATGTAATTCAGATGACTCATCCAGATAATCCATATCTGAAAAATAAATAATTAGTTTTGTAATCTTCTATACTATCTGATATCAATGATACAAATCCTTTTCAAATGGTATTGAATGCTATAGAAAATTTTATATTACGAATAATTTAATTATAATAAGTTCCTATTAACTTATAAATATATTTATATTTTTTATTTTTGTAGTTGTTTATGAGATTAATTTCGCTAAAACAATAATATTAATGCTTAATTTTATGTTCTTTATAGTAATGATAAATTCAAAACAAATGAATAACCAAAGACAGAAAAATTGTAGGAAAAATATACAAGGTCATTTTCTATTGTATGACTAGTTTAAAACTTGAATATGAAAATCAATATGACCTTATTTCATAATCTGGTAGTATTATTAACGAGTGAAAATTAATAGAAAAATAACAATGTGAAAATAGATAGATCAGAATAAGACAAAATTGTTTTAAAAGGATTTTGTAATATAATATAGATGAGAGTAATAGTTTGGAGAATTAATATGCTATATTATACCTATAAACATATTTATAATATTATTAAAATGTTTTATCAATAGAGAAATAGAATAAAGTTTTTTACCTTCAGTTAAAAAGATAACAAGATGCATTTAGAATTTAAATGGTGCGAATTTTTAAAATTTTCCTTTATTTTTAGTATTTTATTTTTTCTTCTTTGTTTACAAACTTTAACTTTTTCTGATGTTTCCTCTACAAATAATAAATCTTTTGAGCCTACAAATAAAAATAGTCTTACTAATACTGTAAATAAAAATTTCATTAATATAAGTGAGAATAATAACAACAATAAGACTTCTTTTAATCAAAATCAAAATCAAACTATAAATGAACAAAAAATAAAAATCGTTGCTGCAGGTGATTTTGGTTGTTTACCTACAGCGCAAAATAACATTAAACAAATTGAATTACAAAAGCCCGATATTTTTTTCGTATTAGGAGATTTATCATATGAACCAAGTATGGATTGCTGGTATAATATGACTAAAGCATTAGATTCAAAAATTAAAATTGTTATAGGTAATCATGAGGATGATGAAGAAGAAGCAAAAGGAGGTTCTAAAGAATTAAGAGATTCATTGGTAGAACATTATAATTTACCAAATTCATACTATTCATTCGATTATGGAAATGTACACTTTTTAGTATTAGATACACAATTAGAATTATCACTTAATATTTTTAAACCGGAAGTAGAAGAAGAAGATGGCGAAGAGAAAGAGGAAGAAAATGATGAGAACAATAAAGATGATGAAAGTAATAAACCAGATGGAAAATATTATGCGACCACACTTAAAGATCTACTAGCCAAATATAATATAAATCCCGAAATAAATCCACGCTATTTATTAAATGAGGAAATGATTATTGAAGATATTCCACGAGATACAGAACAATATAAATTTGTTGTAAATGATCTAGAGAAGGCTAATAATACCTCCTCTATTGATTGGATCATTGTTATGTTTCATAAGCCATTTTATTCTTCACTTTCAACTCATATTCAAGAATACATTATGAGAGAAAAATATCAACCGATATTTGATAAATATGGGGTTGATATAGTATTACAAGGCCATAATCACATATATGATAGAACTTTACCTCTTCAATTTAATCCTTATAATATTAGCAAACCAATTGTAGATGAATCAAATAATAAAAATAAATTTTTTAATCCAGAAGGATCCATTTTTTCGGTTATAGGTCTTGGAGGTAGAAGCAGTCATATAATTTTAAATCAACCGGATTATGTAGTAAAACAGTCTAATGGATTTGGATTCCTTAGTATTGAAATTAATGGAAAAGAGTTAGATGCAAAATATTATGATATAGGATACAAATGTAAAGAAGACAAATTAAAAGAAAAGGATTTAGAAGAAGGCGATTTTACAATATTTGAAATGTCATCGTGTAAGATTGATAAAAGTAAAGAACCATTAGAAATAATTGACCATTATATTATATCCAAAGTAAGTTAATTTTACAAAACTTTTTTATTATATTATTGTTTTTTTATTATCTAGACAAAAAATTAGTATTCAAATATTTTATTAAAAAAACAAACAGAACTCATGAGAGAATATTATGAAAGAAGGTTGAAAAAATTCTTTGACTTTATCGAATTGCAACTACCGAATGAGCCATTAAACTTTGGTATAATAAATTTGTAGAAAAAAACAAAAGATAATGCAAACAGGTACAATATCCTGATATTAATTAGTATTAATAAATAATTAAAATACAGATTGCTAGTTAAAATCTCACATTGAGTTTACAAAAATTCATTAATAAAGAATATTATAAATAAATTACAAGTCATCAAGTGCATTAGCATCTCTCAATCAGCACGATTCAAATTGTCATAGTCGGAACATAATCATTGTACCAGCCAATCAGAATTTACAATAATTTGGCTATGACAATTAAAAAATAAATTATCTTCACAACTTCGAAATAAGTACATATAATATAGAATTCAAATCCATAAAGTTTTTTTCGGTTGAAAATTCCCATATCTACCTGTGATTCCATTTTATAGGGACATATGAGGGGGTGTTGTATTTAATCCTGGACAAAAAAGAATTAAATTTACGTTAATAAATATAGGTTGTATAGAATTACAAAAAAGCTTTACTAGTCATATTGTATAAAATTAAGATGATTCTATCAACCAAACATGATTATGCACAGATATCTTTACATTTTTTTATATACCCTGGTAACGTATTTGTTAATATGTCAACAAAAGAAGATAGAATTAATGAAACAAACACAAATAGAACTAGATTCAACACAGACACCAGTAATACTAGCACCAATTTTAATGAAAGAACAAATA
>OCZS010000410.1_pt1 | contig 13920 bp, 10 predicted proteins | sample 1539071 | NCBI WGS metagenome assembly OCZS01 (sample SAMEA3113584, study PRJEB22503) | soil metagenome
GGACTTAACCCAACATCTCACGACACGAGCTGACGACAGCCATGCAACACCTGTGTAGGGCCCTTGCGGACACCGTGTCTCCACGGCTTTTCCCTACATGTCAAGCCCTGGTAAGGTTCTTCGCGTCGCGTCGAATTAAGCAACATGCTCCGCCGCTTGTGCGGGCCCCCGTCAATTCCTTTGAGTTTTAGCCTTGCGGCCGTACTCCCCAGGCGGGGCGCTTAATGCGTTAGCTGCGGCACGGAAGGAGTCGATGACCTCCCACACCTAGCGCCCATCGTTTACGGCGTGGACTACCAGGGTATCTAATCCTGTTTGCTCCCCACGCTTTCGCTCCTCAGCGTCAGTACTGGCCCAGGATCCCGCCTTCGCCACCGGTGTTCCTCCTGATATCTGCGCATTCCACCGCTACACCAGGAATTCCAGATCCCCCTACCAGACTCTAGCCGCCCAGTATCGAATGCAGGCTCGAGGTTAAGCCTCGAGGTTTCACATTCGACTTGAGTGGCCGCCTACGAGCTCTTTACGCCCAATGAATCCGGACAACGCTCGGTCCCTACGTATTACCGCGGCTGCTGGCACGTAGTTGGCCGGACCTTCTTCTGCAGGTACCGTCACTTTCGCTTCGTCCCTGCTGAAAGCGGTTTACAACCCGAAGGCCTTCGTCCCGCACGCGGCGTCGCTGCGTCAGGCTTTCGCCCATTGCGCAAGATTCCCTACTGCTGCCTCCCGTAGGAGTCTGGGCCGTGTCTCAGTCCCAGTGTGGCCGTTCACCCTCTCAGGCCGGCTACCCGTCGTCGCCTTGGTGGGCCGTTACCCCACCAACAAGCTGATAGGCCGCGGGCCCATCCCCGACCGGAGACCCTTTCCAACCTCCACCATGCGGAGGAGGCTCGTATCCGGTATTAGACCCAGTTTCCCGGGCTTATCCCAGAGTCGGGGGTAGGTTGCCCACGTGTTACTCACCCGTTCGCCGCTAGGAGCCACCCGGTGTTGCCACCAAGTGGTCCTCGCTCGACTTGCATGTATTAAGCACGCCGCCAGCGTTCATCCTGAGCCAGGATCAAACTCTCCGTCTGAGATCGTGAACTCCCTCGGAGCCCGGAGGCCCGTCGGGGGGTGTTCTCGATGGAGCTCGGTGACCCTGGAGCCACCGAGTTTGACCATCCGTCCCGGACGTACCGGGGGGATGGGCGATACAGGGGACCAACCCTGCACCGCTCAAGGCTCATCCGTTATCCGGATGCGCCAAGGAACCGTTCCAAGGGGGGCAAGCCCCCGAGGGACGGGGTTTTGGCACTGGCTTTTCACACACTGTTGAGTTTTCAAGGAACGTCGCCGGGATGCTCTTCGGCGACTCACCTGCGGTTCCCGTGTCCTGTCACCGCCGGAGCGGCGGGACGGTACCACGGGCCTTTCAAGATCGTCAAAGACTTCCCACCTGCCCGGGCAGCGTACTCCTGGTGGAGCACCACCTGCCACGTCGACACCTTCACACAGAAGCGCCGCCCTGCGCCCCGACCTTCTGGGCGTCAGGACGGCCACCGAACAGCCGTCGGATCGAATCCTCTTGGCGTTCGGCGACCCCCTGTCTTCCGATGCCGACGCCACTGGCGTCGTCCGGAGAGGTCCTCGGTCTCGAAGAACTTCCCTGCTTGCAGCTTGGAGAAGGTAGCACCGGGTTCGACACCGTGTCAACTTGATGACGCCCGCTGGACACGAGCAACCACAAGGGATCCAGCCGCATCATCCGTTCCAACGGCCGGCGGCGGGCCGGTATTCCGCGACCGGCCGCGACCCCGGTCAGGGCCCCGGCGGCGCCTGGAGGCGGACCGGGGTCCGGCGGCCGACGGTCAGCAGGCGCCCGTCCAGCTCGCCCGGGGGCCAGGTCTGCTCGATCGAGCCGACCGGCTGGCCGTCGAGCCGGACCGCGCCCTGGCCGACCAGCCGCCTGGCCTCGCCCCTGGAGGCGACCAGGCCGGCGTCGGCCAGCAGGGCGACCACCCAGACCTGGCCGTCGCGGACGGCGGCCTCGGGGATCGGCAGGGGTGTGGCCGACCCGGCGTCGCCACCGGCCCCGGCCCGCTGCCGGACCCCGGCGTCGAAGGCGGCCTCGGCGGCGGCGGCCGCCTCCGGCCCGTGGTACAGGGTGACGACCTCGCGGGCCAGGCGGCGCTTGACGTCGCGGGCGCCCGCTCCCCCGGCGGCGGCCCCCTCGGCCAGGCGGTCGGCCTCGGCCGGGTCGAGGTCGGTGGTGAGCCGCAGGTACTCGCCCAGCACGGTGTCGGGGATGCGCATCAGCTTGCCGAACTGGGCCTCGGGAGGGTCGTCCAGGTAGATGCCGTTGTCGAGGCTCTTGGACATCTTCTGGACGCCGTCGGTCCCGCGCAGCAGCGGCATGGTGAGCACGATCTGGCCGGGCTGGCCGTGGGCGCGCTGGAGGTCGCGGCCGACGTGGAGGTTGAAGGTCTGGTCGGTGCCGCCGAGCTCGACGTCGGCCTCGATGGCGACCGAGTCCATCCCCTGCATCAGCGGGTAGAGGAACTCGACCAGCGAGATCGGCTGGCCGGCGCCGTAGCGGGCGCGGAAGTCGTCGCGCTCCAGCAGCTTGGCCACGGTCACGTTGGCGGCCAGCCGGGCCACGTCGGCGAAGGTCATGGGGGCCAGCCAGTCGGCGTTGTAGCGGATCTCGGCGGCGCCCACGTCGAGGACCCTGTCGACCTGCTCGAGGTAGGTGCGGGCGTGGGTGGCGACCTCGGCCTCGGTCTGCAGGCGGCGGGTCTGGCTGCGCCCGCTTGGGTCGCCGACCAGGCCGGTGAAGGTGCCGATGATCAGGACCACGGTGTGGCCGAAGCGCTGGAACTGGGCCAGCTTGCGCAGGACCACGGCGTGCCCGAGGGTCAGGTGGGCCGAGGACGGGTCGATGCCGAGCTTGACCCGCAGCGGCCGGCCCTCGGCCTGGGCGGCCTCCAGCCGCTCGCGGAGGCCGTCGCGGGGGTGGAGCTCGGCCACCCCCGAGGTGAGGACCCGCAGCTGCTCCTCCACGGACGCCTTGGGCGTGGGCACGGCGACGAACCTCCAGGGGAAGAAATCGACTCGAAGACGAAACGCTAGCACGGCGCTGGGATGAAGCCGGCCGTCGCGGATGCCGACGATCACCTTGCCATGTTCCGCCCCGCACCCACCCCGCCCGGGGCCCGGGCCACCGTCGGTGGCCGGGTCGTCGCCGTGCTGCTCGCGGGGTGCCTGGCCCTGGCCGGGTGCGTGTCGGTGCGGCCGCTGGAGCTGGTGCCGCCGGATCGGGTGGCCCAGACGTCGCTGGTGCTGGACGCCGACGGGCGGACGGTGGCGGCGCTGCACGGGCCGGAGGACCGGACGGCGGTGCCCCTGGGCGAGGTGAGCCGGTGGATGCGGCTGGCCGTGGTCGACACCGAGGATGCGCGGTTCTGGCGCCACGGTGGGGTCGACTGGCTGGCCGTGGCCAGGGCGGCCGCGCGCGACCTGGAGCGGCGGCGGGTGGTGGAGGGCGGGTCGACCATCACCCAGCAGTACGTGAAGAACAGCTACGTCTCGGGCGAGCGGACCCTGCGGCGGAAGCTGGCCGAGGCCGGGCACGCCTGGGGGCTGGAGGAGCGCAACGGCAAGCGGGCCATCCTGGAGGCGTACCTCAACACCGTCTACTTCGGGCAGGGCGCCTACGGGGTGGAGGCGGCCGCCCAGACCTACTTCTCCACCGGGGCCGACCGGCTCAGCCTGACCCAGGCGGCCCTGCTGGCCGGGATGATCCGGGCCCCGGCGGCCTACGACCCGTTCCGCCATCCCCGGGCCGCGCGGGCCCGGCGGGCCTCGGTCCTGGCCCGGATGGAGCGCAACGGCCACCTGCGCAGGGCGGTCCGGGCCAGGGCCGCCGCCGCCCCCCTGGGCCTGCGCCCCGGCGACCCGGCGACCGCCGGCAAGGCCCGCCGGCCCGGCCGAGGGGACCGGGCGGGGGCCCAGCGGGCGCCGTGGTTCGTGGGGTGGGTGCTCGACCAGCTGCTCGACCCGGCGGACCGGCGCTTCGACGTGCTCGGGACCTCCCGGAAGGCCCGGACCGACCGGGTGTTCACCGGGGGGCTGCGGATCACCACCACCGTCGACCTGGAGGCCCAGGCGGCCGCCGAGCGGGCGGTGGCGGCGGTCGCCGGGCGGCGCGGGCGGGACCCGTACGGGGCGCTGGTCGCGGTCGAGCCGGGGACCGGGGCGGTGCGGGCGATGGTCGGCGGGCGCAGCTGGTGGGACGACGCCCGGTTCGGGCGGGTCAACCTGGCCACCGGGGCCGGTGGTGGCGGCCGGCCGGCCGGGTCGGCGTTCAAGGCGTTCGCGCTGGTGGCGGCCCTGGAGCGCGGGATCCCGCCCGAGGCGGTGTTCGCCGCCCCGGACCGGCTGGTGGTGGGACGGGGCGGCCGGGGGCCGGCCTGGCGGGTGGCCAACTACGAGGGCCACGGCTTCGGGAAGGCGACCCTGCGGACGGCCACCGCCCTGTCGATCAACACCGTCTACGCCGGGCTGCTGCTGCGCCTGGGCGGCGGTGACGCCGACCGCGGGGCCAGGGTGGTGGTCGAGGCGGCGGCCCGGATGGGGGTGGGCAGCCCGCTCCGGGCGGTGCCGAGCGCGGTCCTCGGCACCGGCGAGGTGACCCCGCTGGAGATGGCGGCCGCCTACGCCACCCTGGCCGCCAAGGGCCGGCGGGCGACGCCGTTCGGGGTGGCCCGGATCACCGGGGCCGACGGCCGGGTGCTGTACCAGGCCAGGCCCGGGGCCGACCAGGCCGTCAAGCCGGCCGTGGCCGCGATCGCCGCCGACGTGCTCCGGGGGGTGGTCGACCGCGGCACCGGGGTGCGGGGCCGGATCGGGCGGCCGGCGGCCGGCAAGACGGGCACCACCCAGGACCATGCCGACGCCTGGTTCGTCGGCTTCACCCCGTCGCTGGCCACGGCGGTGTGGGTCGGCTACCCGCAGGGCCAGGTGCCGATGGTGCCGCCGCGGACCGGGAGCCGGGTCTCGGGCGGGACCTGGCCGGCGGCCATCTGGTCCGGGTTCATGCGGGCCGCCCTGGCCGGCCAGCCGCACGGGCGCTTCCCGCGGCCCGACCTGCGCCTGGTCGAGCTGGCCCTGGACCTGGAACGCGGGTGCCTGCCGAACCGGTTCACGCCGGCGGCCGAGGTCGCCTCGGTCGTCTACCTGAAGGCGTCGGCGCCGACCCGGACCTGCCGGGAGCCGCGGCGGCCGGTGGCGGGGGTGGTCCCGGCGCTGGTCGGGGTGCCGGTGACGCGGGCGGCCGGGTGGCTGGAGGAGGCCGGGCTGTCGCTGGTGCAGCGGCTGGCGGTGGACGACGCGGCCGCGCCGGGGACGGTGCTGGCCCAGTCGCCGGCCGGCGGGGCGGCCCGGCCGGCGGGGGCGCCGGTCGAGCTGACCGTGGCCGTCGACGCCCAGGGGGCCGGGGGACTGGGGCTGACCCTGGTCCCCGAGGTCCTCGGTCAGCCGCAGGAGGCCGCCCGCCACCTGCTCGACCAGGCCGGCCTGACGCCCGAGGTGCAGGAAGCCTGCGACACCGACGCCACCCGGGCCTCCTCCGAGCCCGGCCGCGTCTGGCGCTCCGGCCCCGCCCCCGGCGCCCAGGCCCCCACCGGCGCCCGGGTCCGCCTCTGGGTCAACCCCCCCGGCTGCGCACCTCCGGCGACCACCACCACGACCCGCGCCGGCCCGACCCCGACGAGCATCGCCGAGCGCTGACACGGGACCGGATCAGGGACGACGGCGACTCAGGCTCCGACCTTCTTCTCCCGGACCGTGTTCAGCACGCTATGCGCCTGCTGGTCGACCAGGCGGGTGAAGAGCTGCTGGGCGTAGCCGAAGACGAGGGCCCAGGCGAGGATCTGGGCGGAGGTGTCGAGGGCGCTGAGGCCGGGGACGAACTGGCCTCGCATGAGGAGGAGGCCGAGGAAGGCGGTGACGGCGCCCATGGGGAGCTTGAGGGTGGCCAGGGCCACCGGGAGGCCGTAGGGCTCGGAGGAGCCGCGGATGCCGCGCAGGGCGGTGGCGGCGGCCACGGCGGCGGCGGTGAGGCCGATGAGCTCGACGACCAGGAGGTCGGCCCGGCCGGCGGTCCGCTTGACGACGTCGTCGACGTCGGGGGCGGCCGGGCCCGACTCCTGGCCGGTCTCCAGCAGGGCGGACTGCTGGGTCGGGCAGACGACCACCGTCTGGCCCGACCGCTCGGGCTGGAAGCAGAGGGGCACGGCGGCCGGGTTGATGAACCCGAGGACGGCCACGCCGACGGCCAGCAGGGTCATGACCATCGAGGTGGCCAGCAGGACGTTGCGGAAGCTGCGGACCCGGAGCTGCTCGCGCAGGGCGGCCTTGCTGGCCGCGCGGACGCTGGAGACGATCGCGTTGCGCTCCTGGTCGGTGATGGCCGAGAGCTCGGCCGGGGCGGCCAGGGCGTCGCTCCCGCCGAGCCGGTCGGCCAGGCGCTCCAGCTCGCGGCGGCGGGGGTCGTCGGGCTCCAGGTGACGCTGGACGTGGTTGCGCAGGCTCGGCATCTGCCCGGCCAGGTAGCTGTCGGGGGCGACCCGGAGCAGGCTGGCCTCGGCGGCGTCGAGGTTGCTGAGGGCCCGCCCGATGGTCGAGCCGGTCATCGACGCCCAGACGCGGCCCAGCCGGGCCCGGCGGCCGCGGCGGCCCTCGGCGGCCTGCTTGACGGCGTCGAGGTGCTCGCGGATGGCCGCCCACCAGGGGTCCCCGGGGTCGGCCGGGGTGGTGTCGAGCAGCCAGGCGCGCAGCGAGTCGAGCTCCTTGGCCCGGGTCAGGACGTCCTCGCGCCAGGCGGTCGGGACCGGCTCCCCGATCGGGAACTCCGGCATCCGGCGATGGTGCCGCGACGCCAGCGGCGGCGCCCCGTTGATGGTGTCGGTCATGGTCCCCTCCCCCAGCTGTTCCCCCTGGTGGCGGTATGCCAGAGCGGGGAGGCCCGCGCAGTGCCGGTGGTCACCGGCCGGGTGTGCCAGCCGGCACACCGGGCTCAGGCCCGGGCGACCACCCGGCCCCGCTTGAGCACCAGGGAGCGGGGCGGGTGGGCGACGACCGCCTCGCCGACGGTGGCCGCCGGGACCAGGGCCAGGTCGGCCCAGCAGCCGGGCTCCAGGCCGTGGCCGTCGAGGCCGAGTACGCCGGCCCCGCCGGTGGTGGCCAGCTCGAGGGCGGCGGCCAGGTCCTGGTCGCGGCGGGCCCCGGCCCGCCAGGCGAGCAGGGCGGCCCGCCCGAGCAGGTCGCCGTCGCCCCACGGCGACCACAGGTCGCGGATCCCGTCGCAGCCCAGCCCGACGGTCACCCCGGCCGCGGCCAGCCGGGCCAGGGGCAGCGGCGGCCGGTTGCCGGGGGCGACCGTGGTCAGCGAGATGCGCTGGCCGGCCAGCCCTTCGAGCAGCCCCTCCAGCCGCGGCCCGGGCACCTCGGCCAGGGCGAAGGCGTGGCTGATGGTCACCATCCCGGCCAGGCCGAGGGCGCGGGTGCGCTCGATGATCAGGTCGATGGTGAACGCCCCCAGCTCGCCGCCGTCGTGCAGGTGGATGTCGAGGCCGCGGCCGTGCCGGGCGGCGATGGCGAAGATGGCGTCCAGGTGCTCGGCCGGCCGGTGGTCGAAGCCGGCCGGGTCGAGGCCGCCGACCAGGTCGGCCCCGGCCCGGACGGCCGCCTCCAGCAGCTCGACGGTCCCGGGGCGGACCAGCAGGCCGCTCTGGGGGAAGGCGACCAGCTCGACCTGGACCCGGTCGGCGAAGGCGTCGCGGGCCTCCATGACCCCGTGCAGGCTGTCCAGGCCGGCGGCGGTGTCGACGTCGACGTGGCTGCGGATGTGGCTGGTGCCGGCGGCCACATAGGCGCCGAGGAGGGCGGTCGCCCGCTGGGCCACGGTGACCCCCTGGCGGCGGAGCTCGGCCCGGCCGCGGTGCTCGTTGTCGATCAGGGCGGCCAGCCCGTCCCCGGCGGTGTGGGGCCGCCAGGGCAGCCCCCAGAGGGTCTTGTCGAGGTGGGCGTGGGCGTCGACCAGCCCGGGGACGGCCAGCTGGTCCCGCCCGTCGACCACGGTCGCGCCCTCGGGCGCGGCCAGCCCCTCCCCCACCCGGGTGATCCGCCCGCCCTCGACCAGCAGGTCGCTGGCCGGGCCGCCGAGCGGCCGGACCCCGGTCAGCAGCAGGGTGCTCACCTGGCCGGCCTGGCCGCCCGGCGGGCCGGGCCGGGCCGGGCCGCCGAGACGCCGGGGTGGCCGGTCACCAGGGCCCGCCAGGGGCGGTCGGTGGCGGCGGCGATCCCGACCCTGCCGGTCCAGCCGACCTGGTCGTCGGGGACCGGCCAGCCGGCCGTGAGCAGGACCGGCCCGTCGGCCAGGGAGGCGCCGTTGGCCCAGCCGGCCAGGCCGAGGGCCTGGCAGAGCCGGGCCGGGCCGCGGGCCAGGTCGCGGGGGCGGCTGGCCGGGCGCCGGGCCCGGATCAGCTCCTCGCCGCAGACCGGCTCGCCGGCCCGCAGCAGCACCGCCTGGGCCACCCCCTCGGGGGCGCAGACGACGTTGGCGCACCAGTGCATCCCATAGGTGAAGTAGAGGTAGAGGTGGCCGGGAGGGCCGAACATGACCGTGTTGCGCGGGGTCGGGCCGCGGTGGGCGTGGCTGGCCGGGTCGAGGCCGGCGCCGTCGTAGGCCTCGGTCTCGACCAGCCGGACGGCGCTGGTCCCTTCCGGGGCCCGGTGGACCAGCAGCCGCCCCAGCAGGTCGCGGGTCACCTCCAGCAGCGGCCGCAGGTAGAACGCCGGGGGCAGCGGCTCCAGCGCCTCCGGCGGGAGCTGGCCCTGGCTCACGTGCCCGGGCGACCCGGGCGGCCCTTGGCCAGGAACCGGCGCAGCTCGTCCATGGGCAGGGTGTTGAGGACCCGGTCGGGGGTGGTCCAGCCGCGGCCGGCGGTGGCCACGGCGAAGCGCATGTTGGCCAGGTGGCCGGGGCCGTGGCTGTCGGCCCCGAAGGCCAGCATGACCCCGAACTGGTGGGCCAGGCGGACCTGCTCGTCGCCCAGGTCGAGGCGGGAGGGGGAGCCGTTGACCTCGAGGGCGGTGCCGGTGGCGGCGGCCGCCCGGTACAGCGCCTCCAGGTCGACGTCGCCGGCGGCCCGGCTGCCGATGCGCCGCCCGGTGGGGTGGCCGATGACGTTGACCGCCGGGTGCCGGCAGGCGGCCACCAGCCGGGCCGTGAGCAGCTCGCGGGGCTGGTCGAGGCGGTCGTGGACGCTGGCCACGAGCACGTCGAAGCCGTCGAGGAACTGGTCGTCGTAGTCGAGCGACCCGTCGCCGCCGATGTTGAGCTCGGCCCCGTGGAGCAGGGTGATGTCGCCCAGCCGCTCCTCGAGGGCCCGGATGCGCTGGCGCTGGGCGAGCAGCTGGTCGCGGCTGGCCCCGCCAAGGCCGAGCCGCTCGCCGTGGTCGGTGATGGCCAGGAACCGGTAGCCGCGGGCCCTGGCCGTCTCGACCATCACCTCGAGGGGGGCGGTGCCGTCGGGCGACAGGTCGGTGTGGCAGTGGAAGTCGCCGCCGACGTCGCCCAGGCCGACCAGGGCCGGGAGCTGGCCCCGGCGGGCGGCGTCGACCTCGCCCCGGTCCTCGCGCAGCACCGGCGGCACCCAGGCCATGCCCAGGCGGTCGTAGACGACCTCCTCGTCCTCGGCCACGACCAGCTCGCCGGCCCGCTCGAACAGCCCGTACTCGCTGAGCTTGAGCCCGGCCTTGACCGCCAGCTCCCGGATGCGGACGTTGTGGGCGGCCGACCCGGTGAAGTACTGCAGCGCCGCCCCCCAGACCTCCGGCTGGACGGTCCGGAGGTCGACCTGGAGGCCGTCCCGGGTGCGGATGGAGGCCTTGGTGTCGCCGAGGGCGGCGACCTCGGCCACCTGGGGCAGCTCGGTGAAGGCGCGGTTGACGGCGGCCGGGTCGGTGGCCGCGGCCAGCAGGTCGATGTCGTGGACGGCGGCCTTCATGCGCCGCAGCGACCCGGCGACCTCGACCCGCTCGACCCCGGCAACTCCTGCCAGCCGGTCAGCCACGGCCTCGGCCACGGGCAGGGCCACGGCCAGGGGGATGCCGTCGCCGGGCTGGGCCATCCGCTCGAGCGAGCGGCGCAGGTTGGCCTCGGTGCGCGCCCCCATGCCGGGGAGGCCGGCCACCCGCCCGGCGGCGACCGCCTCGGCCAGCTCCTCGGGCGACGACACCCCGAGCCGCTCGTGGACCAGGCGGGCCTTGGCCGGGCCGAGGCCGGGCACGCGGACCAGGGCCCGCAGGCCGGGCGGGACACTGGCCCTGAGCTCCTCCAGCTTGGCCACCTTGCCGGTGTCCAGGTACTCGCGGACCTTGGCGGCGATCGCCTTGCCGACCCCGGGGATGGCGGCCAGCTCCCGCTCGGACAGGCTGGAGAGGTCGGCGCCGTGGCCGGAGAGGGCGCGGGCCCCGCGGTCATAGGCCCGGACCCGGAAGCCGGTCTCGCCGGTGAGCGTCAGCAGCTCGGCCATCTCGGAGAACAGCCGGGCCAGCTCCTCGTTCCCCCAGGCCATGGTGGGCCCTCCTCTCAGGCGGCCGGGCCCCGGGGCCCGGGGTCGCCGCCGGCCTCGATCGGGTCGGCCAGCCCGGGGGCCACGGGCAGGTCGGTGCGCTGGACCTGGCGGCCGGGCCGGGCCCACCAGCCGGCGGCCAGGGCGGCCCCGACCACCCCCCAGGCGACCATCACCCCGACGGTGAGCAGCGAAGACGGCAGGCCGAAGTCGCGCACCCGGTCCAGCCGCAGGACCAGCAGGGGGCCGATCGGCACCCCGAGCCCGACGGCCACCACGGCCAGCCGGCCCCCGCCCCGGGGCACGACCACGGCGGCCAGGACGGCGCCGACGCAGGGGGCGACCAGCAGCAGCCCGACCCGCAGGGCCAGCTCGACCGGCTGGAGGGCCAGGTCGGACTGGCGGCCGGCCACGGCCGCGGCCAGGGCGGTGGCCAGGGTCGAGGCGGCGATCCCGGCCAGGCCGGCCGCGACCGCCCAGGGCCAGCCCCGCCGGTGGCCGGCGTCGTCCGGAGGCTGCTCGCTCACCCGGTGACCGGTTCGGTCAGCTCGGGTCGGAGGAGCCGGTGAGCAGCCACGACAGCAGGGCCTTCTGGGTGTGGAGGCGGTTCTCGGCCTGGTCGAACACGGCCGAGTTGGGGCCGTCCATGACCTCGGCGGCGATCTCCTCGCCCCGGTGGGCGGGCAGGCAGTGGAGCACCATGACGTCGGGGGCGGCGGCCATGACGGTGTCGGTGGACAGCTGGTAGGGCTTGAAGATCAGCGCCCGCTCGCCGTGCTCCATCTCCTTGCCCATCGACGCCCAGACGTCGGTGTAGAGCACGTCGGCGTCCTTGGCGGCGGTGGCCGGGTCGTGGGTCAGCTCGACGCTGCCGCCGGTGGCGGCCGCGATCTCGCTGGCCCGCCGGACCACCTGAGGGATGGGCTCGTAGCCGACCGGGGTGGCCATGGCCACGTGCATGCCCATCTTGGCCCCGGCGAACAGCAGGCTGTGGGCGACGTTGTTGCCGTCGCCCAGGTAGGCCAGGCGGATGCCGGCCAGGTGGCCCTTGCCCTCGCGGATGGTCTGGAGGTCGGCCAGGGCCTGGCAGGGGTGGGAGTAGTCCGACAGGGCGTTGACCACCGGGACGGTCCCGCCCCGGGCCAGGCGCTCCAGGCTCTCCTGGGCGAAGGTGCGGAGCACGATCGCGTGCACGTAGCGCGACAGGACGGCCGCGGTGTCCTCCAGGGTCTCGCCCCGGCCCAGCTGGAGCTCGGCCCCGGCCAGGGGCAGCGGGTAGCCGCCGAGCTCGTGGACGGCGACCTCGAAGGAGACCCGGGTGCGGGTCGAGGGCTTCTCGAAGATGAGCGCGACCGTGCGGCCGCCGAGGGTGCCGCGGGCCCGGCGGTCGGCCTTGTGCCGGTCGGCCCCGTCGAGGATGGCGGCCAGCTCGGCCGGCTCGACGTCGTCGACCGACAGGAAGTCTCGTTTGCTCATGGGCGCTCCCCTGGGGCGTCACCGCTGGCCAGCGACTTGACCCGCGTGGCCAGGGTGGTGATGTCGAAGGGCTTCTCGAGGACGGCCTCGGGGCCGAGCTCGCTGCGCAGCGGGGCGATCACCTCGGCCGCGCCGGTCACCACCAGGACCGCGAACGGCAGCGAGCCGTCGGCCCGGCGCAGGCGCCGGATGACGTCGGGCCCGCCGAGCCCGGGCATCATCACGTCCAGCAGGACGACGTCGGGGTCGACGGTGCGGGCCAGCTCCAGCCCCTCCTCGCCGTCGGCGGCCAGGATGACCTCGAGGGCCTCGTCCTCCAGGATCGTCTGGAGCAGCCCGCGCACGCTCGGATCGTCCTCGACCACGAGCACGCGATTGGACGGCATGTGGAGCCTTTCTGGGTTGCCGAGCTGGCCGGGGCGGGCACGGCCGGAGCGCATAGTCTACCCGCCGTGGCGCCCCAGGGCCTCGGGGGGGAGGTCGGTGGTGGTCACGGTCGCGGCGGCCTGGCCGACGCCGAGGTCGACGGCCAGGTCGACCTGGGCCTTGGCGGCGACGGCGGCCGCGGCCCGCTCGTCGTGGGAGGCCGAGCGGCCGTCGGCGACCACCGTGACCGGGCCGAAGCTGACCCCGACCCTGCCCGGGTGCAGGGCCACCCCGGCGGTGGCCAGGGCGTCGAGCACGGCCGGCCAGGAGGGCAGGCCGGCGGCCAGGGCGGCCCGCAGGGCCACCGAGCCGGCGATCGCCCTGGCCGCGGCCAGGGCGTCGGTGTGGTCGGCGGCGCCGTGGACGGTCACCACCACCAGCTTGCGGGCCCCGGGGACGCGCAGGGCCAGGCCCTCGGCCAGGGACTCGCACAGCTGGGTCAGGGCGGCCTCGAAGGCCGCGGCCCCGTCGCTGCCGGCCCGCAGGGTCGGGGCGGCCGCGGTCGCGTTGGCCAGCAGCACGGCCGCGTCGGCCATGCCCGGGGCCTGGTCGACCATGACCCGCTCGAAGGAGCGGGCCACCGCCCGGCCCAGCAGGCCGTCGAGCACCCCGGCCTCGACGGTGGCGTCGGTGGTCAGCACGACCAGGGTGGTGGCGGACACCTGCTGCGGGGGGTGGTCGAAGGCGGGGGCGAACGGGACCGAGGCCTTGGCGGCGCCGCCGATGCGGACCTCGCCCTCGGACCAGGCCACGGCCACGGCGTGCTCGCGGGCGACCCCGCCCGAGGCGGTCATGGCCTTGGCGACCTCGCCCGACCCGCGCCGGCCGAGGGCGGCGGTGGCCTTGTCGGCGGCCTCGGCGGCGTCGGCCACGGCCAGCCGGACCCCGACCGCGCCGGTGCCGCAGACCAGCACCTCGCCGGCAGGGCAGCCGATGGCGGCGGCGCAGCGGGCGGCCAGGCCGGCCGCGTCGGCGTCGCCGTCGGGGCCGGTGGCGGCGTTGGCGCTGCCCGCGTGGACCAGCACCGCCCTGGCCAGGCCGGACCGCAGCTGGGCCCGCGACCAGCGCACCGGGGCGGAGGCGAACGGGTGGGAGGTGAAGCGGCCGGCCGCCGCCGAGGTCTGCTGGCTGACCACCAGCCCCAGGTCGGGCCCTGGCCCCGGGGCCAGCCCGGCGTCGACCGCCGCCGCCCGGAACCCCCGGGGCGCGCACAACCCCCCCTCGACGCCGGCCACCGTGTAGTCGACCACCGAGCCCACCTCTCAGTTCGCGGGCGTACCGAACCGACCTCTCGGAACTACCCTACCCGGCGGTGCGGAGGACCGCCTCCAGTCGTTCGGTGGCCAGGGCGGCCATGCGGTCGCGGGTGGCGGCCCCGTCGGCGTCGGTGAGGGTG
>OCZS010000411.1_pt1 | contig 13903 bp, 13 predicted proteins | sample 1539071 | NCBI WGS metagenome assembly OCZS01 (sample SAMEA3113584, study PRJEB22503) | soil metagenome
GATAGCAAATGTGCAATCTATGACAAAAATACGCAGAAAACGGCTACATTCATATCAAAGAATCTAAGTACAAAAGAAGTCATATGCTTCACGAATTAAAAAGACTGTTGTCAAGTGTTAGCAGTTGCCGACAGGTTATTGGAGCTTGAACGAGAAGGTCTTATTTCTAAAAGAATATATCCTGAGACACGACCAAAAGTTGAATACCTTCTTACTCCTCAGGCTAAGAGCTTGAAGGGGTTCTAAAAGAGTTAGCAAAGTGGGCTACTGATGGAAGGGAGCACAAATACTAGGGGTTGCTGTAAAAAAGGCTCAATTTACATTTAATGCTTAATCGACATCATGATGGTACAAGAAATGGAACACGCTATGATTGCTAGTTCTTTTTAATACTCTTGTCTATCAAAGAAGACAAGGTAGAAGTCTAAAAGGCTTGGTCAATATTATGCCATTATTGTTACTAAGTCCAATTGAACTAATGCCCTATGGAGACTATCTGATGACAAGCTTGTATAATCATATTATATTATCTAGGTCATTTTTTGCTTCTGCTGTTATTTAATTAAGGTTATCTGTGCATGTTCTAACACCTTTTTTTCGTACTCTGATAATGCAGTCCCTGTCATCTCCTTGAACTGTAGTGCATTAACAACAGCTTTTCCTCCATAATGGTTGTTAAAGTACGCTCTTAGAACTTTGGTCTGCTTTCTAATCTGCTCAACTTTTTCAACCCATGGTTTTAATTCCTCTTTATTGTAGAGATAATTGTACCAGTAATGTCCTTTTACGTTCCTTCCATGAAATCTAATAAAAGAATGGTCAGCAGTTGTCACAGTAACTTCAGATAAGAATTCCAGATTTTCATTTGCAGGAGAATCTGTCATAACAGCTGCGATGTTATAATGTTTTAGCATATCCCATGGTCCCTCTGTCTTCCACGATGGATGTCTGAATTCAACTGAGTAGTCATATCCATTAGTTGGCAACCTATCAAGAAATCCTTCTATATTCTTAAAGTCATTGACAGTAAAACTTGGAGGTAGCTGTAAGAGGATGGCTCCTAGTTTGTTTGAATTCTTTAGAGGAGATATCTTGTCCAGAAATATCTCGAACTCTGTTATAGCTCCTTTTCTAACATCTAACCTTTTTCTATGTGTAATTGTCTCTGGTACCTTTACTGAGAATTGGAAGTTCTCTGGTGTAGCTTTGACCATTCCAATAAATGTACCCTTAGTCATCTTAGAGTAGAACTTTTCATAGAAAATAGAATCCATTTCTGCAGTATTGAAGAATTGAGAATAGAATCGAAGCCTTTTTGTATCTTTATCAGGATAGAATACTCCCGTCCATCCTCCTTTATCAGACGTATCTGTATAATTCCAGCCTGAGCATCCTAATAGAAATTCACCCATTGCACTGCATCAGGCAGTAGAGATGTCTTTGTATATAAACAGCCTTCATACTCAGGCATATTATAGATTCACATTTCCCTGTATTCACAGTCTTCTCCCCATAGTGTCTAGGAAGATATCTTCTCCTAAGGGGCAATATGAGACCGTCAGTTATGGAGTTCTCAATCCTTGCTCTTTTTCTTTGAATAATAGTTGTGTCTTGAATGGGGATGTATTGAAGAGAGAAATACTTGCAAAAGAAGAGGCCATTATTCAAAAGCAAAAGGAAGCTTTACAAAAGTATGATCTTATAGGATATATAGAATTTTTTCACTGACAGTTACTCTATTTAATGAAGAAAAAACCTATAGCAATTATAATGTACACAAAAGTAAGCAGTATTCCTTCAAACCAATTGCTCTTACCATCACGAGCAATTAAGTTCAGTATTATAGCAGCTAGAAAAATAGTTACTAGTTCAAATAATGTAAACACTAAAGAAAATGGCTGATTCATAATTATACCCGCTATTACCAGTATTGGAACTACAAATAATGCAATCTGGGTGCCTGAGCCTGCAGCGATACCTATAGATAATTCGATTTTTCCCTTTCTTGCAAGAACAATAGCGCTACTATGTTCAGCAGCGTTTCCGACTATACCTATAATAATAGCACCAACAAACAATTCTCCAAAACCGAATTGTTTCGCGGTAGCTTCTACTGAGCCAACTAGTATTTCACTTACTGCTATTACTCCTGCCATACTTAACCCAAGGAAAAGAAATGATTTTTTCTTAGTCCAAACCACAGTGCTATGCTTTTCTTCCTGCCCGTTTTCTTCTTCCTTCTTATCTTTTTTGTTATTGGAATGAAGTCGTGTGGAAAAAAGGTGCTTGTGAGTGAAAAACGTAAAAATTATTCCAGCTACATATACCACTAATAACAGAAATGCTAGAATGTCACTTAAAATTTGTACGTTTAGTTGATTTTCGATACTAGCACTTGCACCCTCGACATTTAATGTGTTAACTAATATGGTAGGAACAGCTAGTCCAATAATTGCCAGAAATAACATAGAAGACTGGAGTCCAACATTTTCCTGGCTGAAATATTGTTCTTTATACCTAAATCCACCTGCTAAAATACTTAATCCAAAGATTAATAAAATATTTCCAAGTATCGCTCCAGTTATAGATGCTTTAACAAGATCAATTAAACCTGCGTTAATGGCAACAATTGCAATTATAATCTCTGCAGCATTTCCGAAAGTAACATTGAGTAATGAACCCAAAGTTGCTCCATAGTGTAGTGAAAGATGTTCTGTAGAATCACCAATTAACTTTGCTAGAGGAATCAAAGCAACAGATGCAATTACAAATATAACAATATGGTCAGCGTGAATAAACTCTAAAGCTATTGCTAAAGGAGTAAATATGAGAAGGAGATAAATTAAAGAGGACTTTGATAAATTTAATGAAGGTAGCACTTTCAACTTTTACACTGATCAGTATTATATAATTCTTCTAATCCCAATATGGTAACGACATTTCACCTCTAGAAAGAAGATGGTGGAGAAGAAGAAAAAGATAATAACAATGCCACTTTTATAGTAGTAAAAGGGGATTGTGATAAATATGACAAATCATAGAATCAAATTTATTACATCACCTAACTTGTCGTCTCTTGAGCTAGAGGTAAACAACTGGCTTAAGGAAGAAATGAACATACACATCCGACAAATGAGTCTCTATACTCACATTGATGGTTATGAAATGGCACTCATGATTTGGTATGATGACGTAGACGCGTATACAAAGGAGGAAAAGCAGCAAAAGACAAGAAAAAACGACATGACAAGGAAGGGATTAGAAAAAGTAGCAAAAATTAGTAGTGCTAGAACATAGGCGCTCTGTGCTTTAAGGAATAGTTCAAAATCGCAATGTATGTATTATCAGACAAACAATAATGCTAATGCTTTTCTGTAAATCAGTAATAGTAGCTACTGCTTTTGCTAAGGACCCTTGAACTCTACTACAGAATAGAAGGCATTTTTCCCTGAATCGTCAAATTTCAGATCTGGAGATGTAATACGCATTATCTTTGATTTTGCTCCTCAAGCAAGTTTACAGATAAAGCCCTTTGGTATCTGTATTTTTGTGTCCTGTTCTTCTCCAGTCACAGGATTTGTGAAACTTTCGACTTCTACGTTTATAATATCTGGTACAGAAAAACTACTCTTTTTTCCATCTATCTTTTCTGATCACAATTTTACTTGTGAATACAGAAATTAGTAAGGTCCTAAAGTCATAAATATTAATATGAAGTTTTACCCTCCCATATGGAAAAGAGAGAGATGGAGGAATTTTGAGGGAAAGGTCTGCTACATGTAAGACTTGTGGATTGACAGCGCGTAATCAAAACGAGCTCAACGACCATATTAGTCATGCCCATAGAGATGCCTCTAACTCTGGTTCCATTAAGGAGTCTGCAGAACAGAAGAAGGATCCATTTCCCTAGCGGTCCTGAATTGTTTATCCATTCAGGAGATTCTGGTTCACATATTGAGTCTTCAGCCTTTTTTAATGAAAAAGCAGTAACAAGATAATGACCTTTTCAAATTAAAAGAAGTTGCCATTATGGTTTAATGAGCTACTAGTTTTATCCAAATATGACAATGCTCTCAATTTTTTGCAGCTGATTTTAGCGAAACAAGCTATGTCAATCGATTTCAATAACAACCTCGCCAATATATGTATGATAGTATCTTTTATTATCTCTTGTAAGAACTTCGTCTTCTAGACTGAATTAGTCCTGTGAGCTGATAGCCATATTCCAAATTGTGTTTGACATGATTAATTCCGTATGAGCCATGTGGCTGAAATTTGCCATCCAAAACATTCTCAATATACATTTTGGCTTGCTTTATAGAAGTTGCAGCACGTTGAAGTTGATGATGAGAAAGTTTTCTTCCAATATCCTTTTGGAGCTCCACTCTGAATTTCTCCTCTGAACCATGTATTATCTCACAATATCTTTGCAATTTGCTATAGTTTTCGCATAGGTGTCCTAATCTTATAATGTCTATCCTCTGCAGTTTGCTGAGCGATAATTCTAGTTCCTTTTTGTTTCTGCTAGTTATACTATTGAGACTTTCTATAATTCTTTCCTTATCAGCTTCATCAACGTAAAGTTCTTCTTTTTTCTTCTCTATGGAGGCAATACTAGCAGCAGTAGCGGATGTAGATACGGGGGGGGTAACAGTCTTTGCAACCATTGAAGAAGTACCTGCATTTGCTTTCCTTCTTTGATAATAAGCTTCTACTTGATATAGGGCTATTTTTCTACCGTCCAGATTCATCCCCTTGGCAAGAATAGCTACTACATCAACAATAATCTTTGGGTATGCTATCTTTAATTTATAATCTGAGCTTTCGTAGTTTGCCATAATATCTCTGTAGATTCTGAAGATTATGTCGTCAATTGTTTTATTCCTTATTTTCTCTTCAATATTTGTTGCAACTGCTACAGTAAGAAAATCATACGTCTCTGACTGGGATAATGTGTGTTTATTAGCTAAACAGGAATCTGCTATTGCATTTAAACAAATAATCCAGTTGCCAAAAGCCTTTATATGCTCCTGAGAAACATTTTCAATATAGTGAATAGAGCTTTCATTCATATCCTTATAGTGACTTATTTTTAACATTTGTAGGCATCTAGTTAGAGCTTCCTTTAGACTTCTCATCGCCTCTTGATATTCTGATCCTGGTAAACTAGTTATGTCATCTTTTTTACTCTTATCTTTCATATTCTATTTTAATTCTCCTTTATGGTTACGTCTATACCGGTTTACCGGAATGTTAGAATGTAGTATCCAGCCTTAATATCAACTACCGAATAAAGATATATATCTTAAGATTCCTTTATTTTTCAAAAGATAATTAGGGAAAAGTCTTATGACTCTAAGATATCTATTTAAGAAGAATAAAGAGTGGCAATTATTATCTTTCTTGTATCTTGGAGATCTACTGTGCAGAAACTATAAAGTAATCACCTGATCCGGGATACAATATTATATTAACTGTTAACTAATTTGTGGGACATATATTACCACCTCCATGAAAAGAAATGTCAAAGCTGGTATTGCTATTGGATTTCTGAGCTTTTTACATAACAATAAGGCTATGATGATAGCAGGTGCTATTATGACGATAGTGGGTGCAGTGGTTTCTGCTTACTTAGGTTCTGTGTTAGTACAGGACTATACTTCAGGTAACATAAGTCCATTAGATGCTCGTCCATATCCTGTTTATGGAATAATATCTCCACTCTATACCCAGATAGCATTTATTGTCATTGCAATGATAGGACTCGGATTGCTAGTATGGTCAGTAACTGGTACTAGTCGGGCTAAACCATGAACCTTTGGGGTATATGATTAATTAATGATTTAGAGTAAGTATTTTTCTCCATTCACTTAAGTAAGCTCCTGACACTCCGTAACATTTTGGATGCTTAATATAGAGGCCACAATGATAAAAGTGAGCGTGTTATGGTCAAACCAAACAATGTGGTTGGATATTGGGCATCTCAGGAACAATATTCGATGCACGATTTAATCAAGTTTGTAATAGAAGCTGAAGGAGGCGGATTTAACACTTGTTTGACAAGCGACCATTTTCATCCTTGGTGGCATGACAATGGATATGGTAATTTTACTTGGGTATGGTTAGCCGCAGCTGCTGAACGAACCAAGAGTATGGAATTTGTAACAGGAGTAACAGCAGCTGTATATCGGTACAACCCAGCCATAATTGCACAAGCTTTTGCTTCTCTTGACGTTCTATATCCTGGTAGGATAGGTCTAGGTGTTGGAACAGGGGAAGCCATGAATGAAGTTCCTGTAGGCTTTGACTGGCCATCTGCAGATATAAGACTAGGAAGAACCACAGAAGCTATCCAAATCATAAGAAAGTTATGGGAAGGATCAAAGAAAGAAAATAGGAATAATGATGATAATGGTGGATTCGTAGCTTTTAGCGGTCAATACTTTAAAATCAAAGGTGCAAAACTCTATACCCTACCTTCCTCAGAAAAAATACCATTATATATGGCAGCAAGCGGTGAGGAAGCAACCCAAACTGCTGCAAAATATACTGATGGCTTAATTACAACAGCAAAACCTGACAAATCAAAAGATATATTCGATATATTTGACAAGGCCGCGATTCAAGATGGAAAGGATCCAAACAACTTACAAAAAATAGCCAAACCCAAAGTTTCCTATTCCGAAGACTATGATAAGGCTTTCAAATCTACTGAATTCTGGAGAGCTTCATTGATAGAAAATGTATTTGACTTGAATATTAGTGATCCGCGACAGTTAGAGCAAAAGGCAAAAAATGAAGTTTCTGATGAAAAGGTGAAAGAGTCAACGTTGATTATCACATCCATTGAGGATTGTATAAAGCCAATAGAAGAACACTTCAAAGCAGGATTCACAAAAGTGTACATGCATAGCACCAGTCCCAATGAAATAAAATTTATTCGAGATTTTTGTGCTAAAGTGTTACCTTACTTTAATGATCGCATGAACAAATAGCAATATGTAACTGAAACCCACTTACCCTAGGGTTCAAGGCCCAGTTATGGTATACATGTCTCGATGGTACTCGACGACGTTATTAAGAAATTAGTCTGTCGGCAGGTACAACGAAGTTAGGATTTTGCAGGACGTTATCGAATCCATAAGATGAGATGAAATTATACGTGACGAGATGATATCGGCCTTAAATATGATGAAAATGAACTTATATTCATGCATGTATTTTCTATAAGATGAGTAAATCTGAAAAAAGAGAATAATAATGTACCTATTTTTCATGATTGGATAGATGCATTCAGGAGACGAGATATACCAAAGATGGTCTCATTATTGACAGACGATGTGAACATCAATAGTATTATGTTTCAAAATTATAAGGGTAAGGACGGAGCCACCAAATATTGGCAGGAGTTATTTACTATATTTCCTAATATTGGAATTGATATTGTTACAGTTACTGCAAATGCGGAGAGAATTGTGGCAGAAATTGATGTCAGAGGGGCGCAGAAAGGAAAGATTAGTAGTTCTCCTGGACTAGAGAAGAAATTTCAGGTTCGAGGAGCATTTGTATATGAGTTCTCTGATAACATGAAGATTAAGGAAATACGAATGTATTATGATTCAGATATCCTGAAAAAATAGCTCGATACAGTGAAGCAATGATTGTGTACGCGGATAATCTTTCTTGATATTCATTTGCACCTGAATCACAACATAATGTCAATAGTTATTACTTATAATTAGTAGAAGAAGAATAAGAAATGGCTCTAATAGATGAAGAAGATCATCTTGAGTTTCTCGAAAAACGTGGATTTAGTCATTATTATGACCCAGATGGTAGCGCTATTATTTTTAAAGTGGTACCTAGAGGAAAGTTCGAAGATACGGAGGTTAAAAATGAAGAGATCGGAGTGCTTCAGAGTATAGGAAGAATAGTACATATAGCAGCAGTAATGGGACAAGAGGAAGAAAAAGAAAAGCCATATATCATTGTCAAAGTCACTAGGCAAAAGGAATTAGACCTAAGGCGGCCAACAGAAGAACAAGAACAAGAAAAGAAAGGAGTAAAGCACCCTGAGCATATTTCAGATTGAAAAAGGAAGAAGTTTCTAATGAAGTCAAACAAATGTTTTCTTTATGAATCAGATGACTTGAAATCTCATAGGTTTGTAGATCTTCTATATTGGCTATTCTGTATTTAACCTGATTGAGCAGTAGCAAATGAGCTGTACAAACCCAAAAATTGCTAATGTGACAATGAAGGATTCTCCAACAGGATTTCGGCAGCGTTATAATCTACTAGAGAAGATATATACAGAGTGTATACACATTATATGCAAGAACAGCTATGTCTCGTAAGGCAACAACTAAGGAAATAGAATCCACTGTCAGCCAGAGTGGGAATGGCGCACATGTGTTCGTCCCAAAGCAATGGATTGGTAAAAGAGTGCGAGTCATCCTCATGGAAAAAGAAAACTGAGGCATATACTCTTTCTCTCATATATAGCGTCTGGCTCTTTACGAAAGGATCTGAGAGAAAAAATGAGCGATAAGTGCACATTTTCAAAAAAACGCTAAATCCATCTTATATAATTGCTCACTATAATATTAATAGAAGCTTGTCAGTTTCCTCTTTTCATTCCACTAAGGACAAAAGAGAAGTCACCACAGTATTTTATGGGGTTGAAACTGTCATCAATACAGTTGTACAATTTCTAGATCAGACAAGAAGTACAGTTTATGCATGCGTAGACCAAACAAGACCTATTTTGACTCTCGATATTTTATTATTAAAAAATGCTTTCCTCGATGCAAAAAGGAGGGGTGTCAAATTGCTGTATATAACTGAAATTACCAAAGACAATTTGTCTTATTGCAGACAGCTAATGCCCATGGTAGATGAACTTAGGCATTTAGATGGAATTAAAGGAAATTTCTACATAAGCGAATCAGGATACCTTGCACCTGCTACCTTTCATGAGAAGGGACAACCTGCTTCACAAATGATATACAGTAATGTTGAAGAACTCATAGACCACCAAAAATATGTTTTTGATAGTTTTTGGAACAAAGCTATTGCGGCAGGACAGAGAATTAGAGAGATAGAGGAAGGAAGAGAACCAGATTTCTACGAAGTTATTACTGACAATGAAAAAGCAAGCCAAACTTTAATTGATTTAGCAACATCTGTGGAGAGGGAGGCACTATTTTTTCTCCCTAACGCCAAAGCTATGGTAAGGCTGGATAGAATTGGCATAATTGATTATACGATAAAGGCTTCACAGAATGGAGCAACTGTAAAGGTTATTTGTCCACTTTCTGATGAAAATGACCAGATCATAAAAAGGATGTCTGAAAGAGCACCCCAAATACAAGTTCTAAATGGCAATAATTCACCATATGGCATGTACATTGTAGATAATGAAAGGTTTCTCAGAGCTGAGCTCAAACGACCAGAAGCTGAAATATTTTCAGAAGCTATAGGTTTAGTTGTATACTCCAATAGAAGAATCACTGTTGATTCCTTCAAATCAATATTTGAATTGCTTTGGAATGAACGTACACTAATTGAAGAGCTAAAGAGAACAGACTGCATGCAAAAAGAATTTATTAACATAGCTAGTCATGAAATGAAAACCCCAACTCAAGCCATTCTGGGGTTCTCTGAAATGTTAGAGGCATATCCAGAGAGGAGTAAGGAGATGATAGAAGCAATAAAAAGAAATGCTAGGAGGCTTCACAAATTGACTAACGATATTTTAGATGTTACAAGGATTGAAAGCCAAACTTTAAAGTTGATTAAGGAAAAAGTGAATGTTAACGAAGAGATACTAAATGTTATTAATGACGTCAAAAATCAAATTAAAAATCCTGATAAATTGATAATAACCTTCTCAGAATCAGTAGTAATGCCTGTATATATCCAGGCAGACAAAGGTAGGCTATGTCAAGTCATAACAAACCTCCTTTCAAATGCTGTAAAATTCTCTAAAGAAGGAACTATATCTATTAGTGCTAATGTAAAAGATAATGAACTTATTATTTCCGTAAAGGATTCTGGTGAAGGTATAGACTCTGCAATTATGCCAAGATTATTTACAAAATTTGCCACAAGGTCTGATGTAGGAATGGGACTTGGACTATTTATCTCAAAAAATATTGTTGAAGCTCATGGAGGGAGAATGTGGGCTGAGAATAATTCTGACGGAAAAGGAGCTACTTTTACATTTACCTTGCCATTATCAAGAGACTAGCCATAAAATTAATGTAATTCACTGTTCAACCATGATGATTCTCAAAATAGTAAAGCAAATATCTCGATATGACGCCTCCACATCTAGCGACATAAGGATACCTTATGAAGGGTCTTCAAAAATTATAAAAATGTGCATTATTAATCAATAAACTCAGAGACAAACTCGAGGCTCTAACATGGGAGGCATATTGACTTAGTACAATTATTTAAAATCAATCTCTTTATTAACCAAAAGATGCAGAATAAGAAAGAAAGATGCTAATCGAGGTTCAAGAACAAAAACGCAATCAAAAAGAGAAAATAACACTCTCGCAAATTCTGAAAAATGCTACTGAAGGACAATGTTTTGGACAATTTATGAAAATCTCTCAAATTACAGATTTAGGCGAACATGGTCAGGTTATATCAACAAAACCTGTGCACGAGGTATGTGTTAATGGCTTGCTGATGTTAAAGGCTGGAATTGGAGACGAATCATCGGCCTTATCCCTGTATGGATATGTAGCTGATGATGCTGATATTTTGAACGTATATAAAAGTCTAGGAGTTGATCCATATTATAGAATAAAATGCAGCAGATGTAATCTACTTGGGGATGGATGTCTTCTTTATCGTGCCCTTGAACATATGAATGACTATCATCGTGCTTCATTTAAAGAAATAGGGTCATATCTTGAAACATTAGGACTTTAACTTTTTTCTTTGAGTGTGTAAACTAAATTAAGGTCACTCAGATTATGAGTAAAATCACAGAGCAAACGATACAGGATATCAATATTCAATTCTATAAAGCATTTGAAAGCTTATCTTTAGAAAGAATGGAACAAGTCTGGAAACATAGCGATGATGTTGTCTGCGTGCATCCTGGCTGGGACTTGTTTAGAGGGTGGACGGCAGTACGAGAAAGCTGGATGACAATATTTCAAAATACTGAGAGAATTCAATTCATTATTACTAATGCAAAGGTAAGAGCATTTGAAAATATAGTGGCAGTAGTTGTTTGTCTAGAGAACATTGAGACTATTATAAATCAAGATAAAATCAGAATGGGGGTAATTGCCACGAATATTTTTGAAAGACAGCGTATTGTTAGGAATGACGAAGACGAATGGCTAATGATACATCATCATGGCTCTCCAGTATCAAATTATATGCCACCTAATGTTTCTGTCTAATATCTAAAGACTATAACTTCTTTTCATATTTGTTCTATCCTCTCTACGAGTTTGCTGGTCTATGACTGGATTGGGAATAGGTTCTAACCTAATATACTTATTTTACATTGCATCGATTAAGATATGCAATTTGCTACAGCAACCTAAGGAAAGGGTAATTCCAAAGTAACATCATTATCGGCATCGTAGGAGTTGTCTTGCCTCTCTTCCTCCACATCATTATTGTCCTGATCGTTGTTCTGTTCCTCTTCTTCCTCTTCTTCTATGGTATTGCTAGTAATTGTGCTAGTATCATCTTCTTCTAACTCTTCCTGTATCTCTTGTTCTTCATCTTCTTGTTGCTCTAGTATTTCAACTCCTTTTTCCTCTTCTTGATTTTGTTGTTGTAGTTGTATTATTTGTATTGCTGAACTCCTAGGATCGTCTGCTGCTTGCTTGCTATTCTCTTCAATGACATCTGTTATTGTTTGTCGTGAAGTTAACTCCTGTTGTCGTCCCTGCTCTTGTCCTGAAGGTATAGGAGACGGTATGATGATATCTAGACTTTCATCAGAGGTGTCACCAGTTGTCTCTGGTAACTCCTGTGCATGGGATAACAAATGATTGCTAAAAAATACGACAGAACCTAAAATAACGCCCCCAATCAATAGTTGTTTATAGTTATTGGGGGACATGATTCTTCTAGCCTACGTTAACTACATTACTTGCAAAGTTGCTGCATATAGATCCACCACTGCAAGCGTTACTTTGCTCTATACTCTGATCAATATCTACGTCGGAATCGAAGTCTCCGTAGTCGGAAATTGAGCCCAATACATTGGCTTCATTAGTGCCTTCGTTACTACAACTGGCTTCGCCGTCACATTCATTACTCTGCTCAATACTCTGGCCAATGTCTATATTGCTATCGCTCCTGCCATCACTATTCTCCCAGAAATTTGCTTCATTACTTCCTTCATTATTACATGTGGAGCCACCACTACATTCATTGCTTTGGTCAATATCCTGATCAAGGTCTAAGTCAAATCCATCGCTGTCACTACTGCCACTACTATCATCATCCCCCACATTAGCTTCATTATTGGCCTCATTGTTACAGCTAGCCTCACCGTCACATTCATTGCTTTGGTCAATATCCTGATCAATAACTATTTCGAAGAGATCATCGTCATTATGGTTGTCATCTTTTTTGGTCTTATCATCGTCATGGTCTTTTCTATTTTTTTCATTATCATTGTGTCTGCTATTGTCCTCATGATCATCGTCATCATCCCCATTTCCATCGTTGTTATTGGTGTTATAACTAGTGCTTATTTCAGATTGTTTTAGTACATCTTGAATATCTATACAGATATGTTTGATCTTACCATTCTGAGTTATCGATTCTGCAGTAAATGAAGCTATAGCTTTAACAGTACCACTGGCCAAATCATTTGTATCTATATCGTCTATAGATATCTTGTTTCCTTTTATGTCAACACGATAGTCGGTATCAAATGCCTCATTGTCTGAGGAACTCTTAGCAACCTCATAATCTGAACTACTACAAGCCCTAGAGATATCTCCCTTCAAATCAAGTGCATATGTATGCAATTTATCATTTTTTGTTGATTTGTCATAATTTTTGATCCCGATATCGCTAATGGCTACAAGTACATTATCTACGAACTCATCTCCTACATCAGTTAGCACAGCATATCCAAATCCACTATTGTCTTTTTCTGAAGGGATGTTACCACCTGTATGTATATCTACATCTATATCTCCATTATGATAGTTAACATTGGCTGATCTTAACTGCAAGTAGCTTTCTATAGCAAATGCTATGTTGAGATTAGCGGAAACTACTGTTATAGTTAAAGAAATTATTAGTGCCAATAAAATTATAGAAAGTATACTAGGTTTCATTAATACCAAATGAAGAGTCTTTTGAATATATAAAAATGAAAACTATTTCGTACTAGTTGTTTTTCTTTAAGATTTACTCGCTTCCGTTACTTAGTATTATGTACGTATATATTTATTAGAAAGATATTAAGCTGAGAATGGAGCCACTTATGAAACAGTCATTCGATCTGATTTCCTCTGGAACGAGCTTCATTATGGGGGAGTTTGACCGTCTTAGTGTCTAAAGCTTGACGGAGAGCGGATAACATATTCAATTTTACTAAAGCCTAATTTCTTCTACTGCCACAACCATGTCTTTGACCTAGATCTCATAAAATAAAAATTATCTAGCAGTCTATAAGTGAAAAGTAGGAGTATGACAAATACTTAATGATATTTCAGATTTTGCTAGATATTATCCCTTCAAAAATAGTAGCTGACAGCACTTGTATGCCGATAACTGCAAGAGATTATGAAATTTGTGGCTGTTCTCTGAGATTGAATAAATTGATTGTTGACAATATTGCCATATTCTGCAATATTTCTATTTGCTGTAAGAGGTAAACTAGGGATATAAATGTGCGTCT
>OCZS010000412.1_pt1 | contig 13891 bp, 10 predicted proteins | sample 1539071 | NCBI WGS metagenome assembly OCZS01 (sample SAMEA3113584, study PRJEB22503) | soil metagenome
CCGGACTTCGGGCTGTCGGTCATCGGGTCGTGCACGGTGGGCCGGACTTTTCCGATCCTGTGATCTTGGACGACGCGGCGGTGGCTGAGATCCGTGACCTGATTCCGCTGGCGCCGCTGCACAATCCGGGCGCCGTGGCAGGTATCGAAGCGGCACGGGCGCAGTTCCGCATCCCTCACGTGGCGGTTTTTGACACCGCCTTCTTCGCCACCTTGCCGGCAGCCGCGGCCACGTACGCGATCCCACGCGACTTGGCGATCTCGCACCGGATCCGCCGCTACGGCTTTCACGGCACTTCACACCGCTTTGTGTCCCAGGCGGCGGCCGAGCTGGTCGGGCGCGACCTCGGCGAGATCAACCAGATCGTGCTCCACCTCGGCAACGGGTGCTCCGCCTCGGCCGTCCGCGGCGGGATGGCGGTGGAGGCGTCGATGGGTCTGACACCGCTCCAGGGACTGGTGATGGGCACCCGGTCCGGCGACGTCGATCCCGGCCTGCACACCTTCCTGCACAACGAGCTCGGGATGTCGGTGGGCGACATCGACGCGATGTTGAACAAGCAGTCCGGCCTGAAGGGCATGGCCGGCGTCAATGACTTCCGGGAGCTCGAGCAGCGCCGCACCTCCGGAGATCAGGCCGCTCAGCTGGCGTTCGAGGTCTACGTGCACCGGCTGAAGCACTACATCGGCGCCTACCTAGCGATCCTCGGCCGCGTGGACGTGATCACGTTCACCGCCGGCGTGGGCGAGAACAATCCAGTGCTGCGGGCCGCCGTCGCGGATGGCCTGGACGGACTCGGCATCGTCATCGATCCCGAGCTCAACACCGCCGCGTCGAAGTTCGCGCGAATCATTTCGCCCGACGGACCGCCCGTCCGAGTAGCGGTGATCCCCACCAACGAGGAACTGGCCATCGCCCGCGAGGCGGCAACCCTGTTGACCGACCGCACCGACTCCTGATTCCGACTTTGAGCCCCGACGGTGCACGTTGAGCCCCTTCCTACCGGCTCAAGGTGTGTCTGCGGGGCTCGAAGTCGAGGGAAGGTCGCGGGATGCGCGATCTGCATGGCGAGCTGAGCACGCCACCCACACATAGGGTGAGGGGCATGGCAACGGCGTTGATCACCGGGGGCACATCAGGGATCGGGGCGGCGTTCGCCCGGGCGTATGCGGCGCGCGGCCATGACCTCGTGCTCGTGGCGCGCAATCCCGACCGATTGGACCAAACCGCGACGATTCTCAAGGACCGCTATCAAGCCGCGGTCGAGACGATCACCGCCGACCTGGGCAAGCGGGACGACGTCCAGCAGGTGGCAAGCCGGCTCGCCAGCGTCGAGCGGCCGGTTGACATCCTGGTCAACAACGCCGGCTTCGCCGTGCAGGGCAAGCTCCTGGACGAGGACACGACCGCACATGAGCACGCGGTCGAGGTGATGGTTCGGGCGGTAATGATCTTGTCGGCGACGGCCGGGAGGGTCATGCGCCGTCGTGGCGGTGGCACGATCATCAACGTGTCCAGCACGGCCGGGTTCGTGACCCTCGGCAACTACTCAGCGATCAAGGCCTACGTGACCACCTATACGGAGGCGTTGGCCTGTGAACTGGCCGGATCCGGGGTAACGGCGACCGCGCTTTGCCCGGGCTGGGTCCGCACCGAATTCCACCAGCGGGCCTCCATTCAGACCGGCGGCATCCCAGGACCGATGTGGCTCGACGCGGACTCGCTGGTCGCCAAGTGTCTCGAGGATGTGGCCGCTGGCAAGGTCATCTCCATTCCGTCGCTCCGCTACAAGGTCCTGATGGCGGGTGCTCGGCATGCGCCGCGGGGCATCATCCGCGCGGCTTCTCGGCGTCTTACGTCTCGACGCCACTAGCGCTGATCGACGCTAGGCTGATCGGGTGCCCAGCCAGAACCGCTATACCTCGCCGCTGCATGCGGGTGCGCGGTTCGTGGCGCAGCGGGGTTTGTTGAAGCCGCTGGTGTGGCGCCTCGCGACGGTGACGGTACTCGGGACCGAGAGGCTGTCGGGCTTATCCGGTGCCTTCGTTGTGGTCTCGAATCACACCAGTCACCTCGACGCACCGCTCATCTTGGGCTCACTCCCCCGCAGGCTCGCCCGCTATGTCGCTGCCGGAGCGGCCGCGGACTACTTCTTCGACGTCTGGTGGCGCAGGGGACTGACGTCGCTGTTCTTCAACGCTTTCCCCGTCGATCGCACGGGCCTCCGTGGTCGGAAGGGAATGGCGACCAGTCTGCTGGACGAGGGTGTACCGCTGCTGCTCTTCCCTGAGGGCACTCGATCGAGGACCGGGGAGATGGGGGCATTCAAGCCCGGGGCGGCCGCCCTCTGCATCAGTCGTGACGTGCCCTGCGTACCGGTGGGGATTGTGGGCGCGAGCGAGGCGATGCCGTACGGCAAGAACTGGCCGGACGGCGGGCGGCCGCCGATCTGGGTCGTGTTCGGGGAGCCGCTACGTCCCGAAGACGGCGAAACGGCGATGCAGTTCTCGGACCGGATCGCCAAAGAAGTCAGCGGGCTGTACGACGAGGCCATTGCCTTCCGCGCAGAACGCTCGTAACCGGCCACATCCGGCTCAGCAAGGAGAAGAGATGGCAACCGTTCCACACATGAAGTGGTGGGGTTGGGGCGTTGAAGGCGTCAGCTTCCACCACGAGGACAAGCCCAAGCTTGCTCCGTTCATTCAGCGGGCTGTCGATCTTGACGTGAACACTCCACCGGTTCCACCGATGAAGCTCGAGGATTTGCCCATCCCGACACCAACCATCAGTGACGAGCTGCTGGAGGAGCTGACCGAAGCAGTCGGCATCGACAACGTGCACTCTGATGATCTTGACCGGATCGTGCACACCTACGGCAAGAGCCTGCGCGACCTGTTGCGGCTGCGGGCCGGTGACATTCCGCGAATACCCGACGTCGTGGTGTATCCCGGGGACGAGGCCGAGGTGCAGCTCGTCGTGGACCGTGCGGTAGCCGCGAACGCCGTGCTGATCCCGTTCGGTGGCGGAAGCAACATCGCCGGCAGCCTCGGGCCGCCGCCCGAGGAAACGCGGACTATCGTGTCGGTCGACCTCGGTCGGCTCAATCGGTTGCTCGACATAGACACCGAGTCTGGACTGGCCCGGATTCAGGCCGGCACGCTCGGCCCCGAGATCGAGCGCCAGCTGGGCGAGCAGGGCTGGACGATGGGCCACTTCCCGGACAGCTTCACCCACAGCACCATCGGTGGCTGGGTCGCGACCCGGTCCTCCGGCATGCAGTCCGACAAGTACGGCGACATAGCCGACATCACCCGCGGGCTGCGCGTCGTGATGCCGGGCAAGGTGCTGATCTCGCGGCCGCTGCCTAGCACGTCAACCGGGCCAAGCGTCCGGGAAATGATCTTGGGTTCCGAGGGCAGGCTCGGCGTGATCACCGAGGTCACCGTGCAGGTGCACCGGATCCCCGAGCAGCGGCTGATCTTGGGCTACCTGTTCCCGTCGTGGGAGGCGGGGCTGGCGGCCATGCAGGAGATCTCGACCAGCGACGCGCATCCCTCGATCACCCGAGTCTCGGACTCGCGAGAGACGGAGTTTTCTTTTGCCACTCGGAAGAAGTCGAGTGGCATCTCGATCTCCTCGCTGGTCAGCAAGGGCCTGATGAAGGTCCTGGAGCGACGCGGCTGGGATCTGGACGCCGTTTGCTTGTCCTTCATCGGCTACGAGGGTGGCACCAAACACGTTCGCCGGCAGAAGGCGATCGTCAAGGACATCGTCGGCAAGCACGGCGGGATCGTGGTGGGCAAGGGCCCGGGCCAGCTCTACGACCAGAAGAAGTTTGACACGCCATACATTCGGGACTTCCTGCTGGATCGCGGCGCGGCGGGGGATGTGTCGGACACGGCCGCCCCGTGGTCAAGGCTGAAGCCGCTATACGACAACACAGTGGCCGCCGCGAACAAGGTCTACGCGCAACTCGGTGTAACCGGCTGGATCATGTGCCACCTATCGCACTCATACCACTCCGGAGCCTGTCTCTACTTCACCTTCGCATTCCGGCACGACGGGGTGGACCCGCTCAGCCAATACGACCTCGTCAAGGGCGCAATTCAGCAGTCGTTCGTGGACTGCGGTGGCACGCTGTCGCACCACCACGCCGTCGGCACCGAGCACGCCGCCTGGCTGGAGCAAGACATCTCAGCCCCCGGCGTGCACATGATCGACGGCTTGTTTGCGGCCATGGATCCCGGTCAGAACCTCAATCCGGGCAAGATCGTCGCGAAGTAAGCGGCTGTTAGCCGAGAACCCACAGATCGTTACCGACGGCTTTTCTTAGTCGGCGCGGCGCACGCCAACCTCAGTTACCGTGAGGCGGGGGGCCTCTCGACTCCCGGGATAGGCCGGACGCATCGCCTGGTCTGCGTTCCCCGCGCGGCCACGTTATTCCCCTGTGTGGACGCCTATCCCGGGTTCCCGTCCTCACCCGGCTGCCGCGATAAGCCTAGACGTGCCCGGCGTTGCCACTAGATTCGTCGGGTGCCCATCACCGTACAGCCCATCACCGCCGCCGAGCACATCACATTCAACGCGACCCGCCCATCGGTAAGTTTCCTGCAAACTCCGGCATGGGCAAAGGTCAAGAGTGAGTGGCAGAGCGAGTCGGTGGGGTGGTTCGACGACGACAACAAGATCCAGGGCGCCGGACTGGTTCTTTACCGTAAGCTTCCCAAGATCAAGAAATACCTGGCCTATCTGCCGGAGGGTCCGGTGATCGACTGGGAGAGCGACGACATTGCCGCCTGGCTGGTGCCCCTGGCCGCATACGTGAAAGGCGCCGGCGCTTTCGGGGTCCGGATCGGGGCACCGGTCGTTGCGCGCACCTGGCGCGCCGAGACGATCAAGGCCGCCATCGCCGACGAGGAAGTCGAATGGCTCAGCGAGGCCATGCCCGACATGATCAACCATCAAGCCACTCGGCTGCGTAATGCCATGCGGACGCTCGGCTGGCGGCCACCGGCCGAGGACGAGGGTTTCGCGGCGGGCCAGCCGCGGTTCGTCTTCCAACTGCCGATCGGAGGCAAGACTGCGGAGGAGTTGCTCGCCGGAATGAATCAGCTTTGGCGCCGCAACATCAAGAAAGCGGCCAAGGAGGGGGTGACCGTGCGGCAAGGCACCATCGATGATCTTCAGCAATTCCACCTGCTCTACCTGGAGACGGCCGAACGTGATCACTTCTCCCCGCGGCCCCTGTCTTACTTCGAGACGATGTTCGAAGCGCTGCTGGACGAGGACCCGGACCGGATTCGGCTCTATCTAGCGCACCACGATGGTGACCTGGTTGCTGCGACCACATGGGTGCGGGTGGGCGAGCACGCCTGGTACTCCTACGGCGCGAGCTCCACGGCGAAGCGCGAGGTCCGCGGTTCGAACGCCGTGCAATGGCAGATGATTCGCGACGCACTGGAGGCCGGTGCGACGGTCTACGATCTTCGCGGCATCACCGAAGGTCTTGCCGCCGATGACCCGCACCTGGGTCTGATCCAGTTCAAAGTGGGCACCGGCGGCGAGGCGGTGGAGTACCTAGGCGAGTGGGACATGCCGCTCAATGCCGTTCTGTACAAGGCGTTCGACCTCTACATGCGGCGCCGGTGACGCGGCCATGACGGGGGTGACGTTACGGCTGGACGGACCGCGATGGCGGGAGCACCTGCGAACCGTGGCCGGCGCTGCACCGGGATTGGTGCCGGTGATCAAGGGCAATGGGTACGGCTACGGACTGTCCCGGCTGGCGCAGGAGTCGGCAGACCTGGGCGTCGACACGATCGCGGTAGGCACGGCCAGAGAGGTGTCCGAGGTTCGCGAGCAGTTCCCGGGCGACATCGTGATCTTGCATCCGTGGGAGGCCAGTAGCGACGTCGCGCGCGAGCTCGCCGCCGACGATCGGGTGATCACGACCGTGTCCCGGGCCGATGATCTTGCGCGGATCTCCGAGCTGGTGTCGCGTCCGCGGGTGCTGATCGAGGTGCTGACCTCGATGCAGCGCCACGGCCTCCGGCCTGATGATCTTGATCGGGTCCCCACGCTGCTCGAGCGGCTGCGCGTCGAGGGCTGGACCATCCACCTACCGCTGCTGGCTGACGGCCGTTACGCCGAAGCGGAGCGGCTTGCGCGGGCCGCGCTGGAGGCGGTGCCCGGTCCGTTGTGGTTCTCCCACTTGCCTCCTGAGGAGGCCAGCGCCTTGGCCCGCCAGCTGGGTGGCGCCGAGGGCGACCCCGTGCCGGTGCGATTGCGGATGGGGACGCGGCTCTGGCTGGGCGACGAGTCCGCGCGGGCGACCATGGCCACCGTCCTCGACGTGCATCCGATCCGGCGGGGGGAGCGCGCTGGTTATCGACAGCGTGTGTGCCCGGCAGACGGCTGGATCGTGGTGATGGCCGGTGGCACGTCGCACGGTATCGGAATGGAGGCGCCGACCTCGGCAACGACCCTGCGGCAGCGGGCAATCGCCATGGCGACTGGCTCGTTGGGAGCCGCAGGGCTGGCGCTCAGCCCGTACACCATCAACGGCAAGAAGCGCTGGTTTCTGGAACCGCCGCACATGCTGTCGAGCCTGATCTTCCTACCCCGCAAAGAGAAACCGCCGGCCGTCGGCGACGAGCTACCAGTCGAGCTACGCCTGACCACCGCGACGGTCGACGAGATCGTCACCAGCTAAGGCTTCTGGGGGTTTATTCGACGGACCCGGAGCGTCAACCCCTCGGCGGGTCTCCTCAGCTTGTCGAAGGCATGCGGCGCGTGATCAGTCGCGAAGTTTCGCCCTGATCCGGCTGGTGTCCTCCTCGGTCCAGCCGATTCGGGAGAGGAGATTCGCCACGCCACCGTAGCTCTCCTCGACATGATCAAGTAGGGCGCTCATGGACTCTGGCCGGCTCAGATGGCTGGACAGCGGGCGGTCCCGGAGGTTGTCGACATACGTGGCGGACGCCATCAGACGGTTGACGACGCCTTCCACCCGTTCGGAGCTGGCCGCATAGTCAGCGATGACGGCGTCCCGTTCGGCGCCGGCGAGCAACAGTGCCAACGCGACGATGGTGCCTGTGCGGTCCTTGCCGGCGGCACAGTGCACCAGGACCGCACCGGGTGCTTGACCGATGGCCCGTAGTGCGGCCAACACCGAGTCCGGGCGGTCGACGAGGTAGGAGAGGTACGTGGCAGCCATGTCATTGTCGAGGTCAACGCTCGGCTCGAGGTCCACCCAGGGCAGCGCCTCCGCGGGCAACACCTCTGGGCGGACGTCCGGTTTGTCTTCACCGACGCCCTCCCGCCATTCCCGGAACATGGAGTGCGCGTGTATTCGCACGCTTCCTTGGTCAGTCAGCCGATTCGGACCTTCCACGTCGATCTCGTAGTCACTACGCAAATCGACCACGTCGGTGAGCCCAAGTCCGAGCAGCATCTCGACATCGCGCTCAGTCAGATCTTGGAGGTTGTCCGAGCGGAGCAGCCGGCCGGAAAGGATCGTGCCGCCGTCCTCGGTCGGCAGCCCGCCGACGTCTCGCAGGTTGGCGAGGCCGTCCATCTCGATCCACAGCCGATTCACCCGGTTCAGTGTAGGTCGTCAGGGTCGCGGGACGCCGACTGCTTAACTCGCCCGACCGCTCAACTCGACCAGTACCCGGTGAAAAAAAGCCAGCACCACCAGAGCATCAAGATCACACTCGCGCTGAACGCCATGATCACCGCGCAGCGATGTGCGATCCGCCGACCACGTCGCTCCGGTCGCCACGTGCCCCAGGCGGCGAACATCATCCAGAGCGGAAACCAGAGCAACGTGGCGCGATTGACGGAGAAGAACCAGTATGAAACCGAGAAGGCCAGCACCTGGATGCCGACCCAGGTGGCCTCGGCCCACATCCGCCGGGTCAGACACCAGACGGTGGCCAGGATCCCGAGTGCCATCGCCACCATCTCCGCACGGAAGACCGCCGTCACCCAGGGTTGGCCGGGGAATGCGCCCGGCTTCATCGCATCAATGGTGTGCAGGAACGACTGCCATGGCCAGGTCATGGAACGCACCCAGCCCGTCGACTGCGCCGAGTACCAGGCCGTCCAACTGCCGGTCAGCCAGTACAAGAAGACGACGAACGCAGCCAGTACCGCCGTCGGAATCAGAAGCAACGCGAGCCGCCGACCACGTGTCAGCCAATCGAGGTCGCGACTAGTCATGATCATGACGACCAGGGCGACCACCAAGAACAGTCCCGACACCCGAACGGTGCAGGCCACCGCGGCGATCAAGGCAGCCGCCAGCCATCGATCGGAGCGCGCCCGTTCCCAGGCCCAGAATGCGGCGGCGCAGAATAGGGACTCGGTGTACGGCACGGTGGTGAAGACCGCCGTCGGTGCGAAGAGCCAGGCGACGGCGGCCCACGGGCCACCTAGCCGGATCAGCGCGGCCGCCGCCACCGCTGAGCAAAGCAAGGACAAGACGACGCCGGTGATCGCGATCGGCACGCCGAGCTCCAGGCCTGCCCGCAGGATGACCGGCAGCGCAGGAAAGAAGGCCATCAGGATGCCGCGGGGGTCGGCAAAGTAACCCCCCTGGGCAAGATTGGTGAAGTGATTGACGTCCCAGTTGCTGACCATCTGGGTCAGACTGCCGCCCTGCCGCACGGCGAGCAGCAGAGCGACGGCAGCGATCAGTCCGCGGCTGGCGATCCAGGCCTGGACGACCATTCGCCCCGAACGGATATCCACGGGATGCAGCTGCACCCGTGCAGATTCACGCAGCACGACTCGGCACCATTGGCTTGCCATGGATGCGCCGAACCCAGGGGGCATCGCCGGCTCCATCCAGCCGGCCCCCCGATGGATCATCGGCCCCTCCGGCTCGAACGGGATCCCGGTCGGGTCGCAGCGCATCCCGGACAACCAAGACCACGACCCAGGACTGCGTTGCGATCCGAACCATGACGGCCAGCCAGTAGATCCGGTCGGCCCCGTTGTTGCCGGGGGTGAGATACCCGCCGAGGTGCCACCAGATGGCACCGAAGTAGATCAGCTCGCCGGCGGAGAAGATCATCCAATCCCGCCAGCGGGGACGAGCCAAGATCATCAGAGGTAGCAGCCAGAGCACGTACTGCGGCGAATACACCTTGTTGGTCATCAAGAACGCGGCGACCACCAGGAAGGCGACTGAACCTAGCCGCGGTCGTCGAGGGGCAAAGATGATCAAGGCGGCGATCGCGGCACAGCCGAGGGCGAAGAGTCCGAGGCTGAGGAAGTTCACCCGGTCCACGTCGTATCCGGCGAGGGAGAGCACGTACCAGATGGAGCCGAGATCGCCGCCGCGGTCGGAGTTGTACTGCCAGAAGCTCCGCCACGCTTCGGGCGCCAGGACGAGCACCGGCAAGTTGGCGGCCAGCCAGCTGATCAGAAACGTCGACAGCATGGACCAGAAGTCCGCCATCCGCCGCGACCGCAAGCACAGCAGGAAAAGCGGCCCGAGCAGCAGACCCGGATACAGCTTCGCCGCCATGCCCAACCCAAGCAGCAGCCCGGCCAGCGCCGGCTGCCGACGGGACCAGAGCAGCAGGCCACACGCGGTGAGGGCTACCGCGAGGAAATCCCAGTTGATCAAGGCGGCGGTGGCCACGCAGGGCGAGGCCGCCAACATCAGCGCATCCCACGGCCGTCCCGGCACCGTGTAGACCTGTGCCCAGACGGTGATCAAGAAAAGCGCGCCCAGCAGCACCATGTTGACATCAAGGAACAGCAGGGTGGATCGGACCTGCTCCAGTTCCGAGAGGTCGAGACCCTGCGGTGCGCCCAACAGCTTGCTGATCACCCGTTCAGCTTCGAGGAACCAACCCGTGAGCGGTGGGTACTCCAGCACCTGGTAATCGCCAGAGTCGAGGTAAGGCGTATTGCCTTGCAGCAAACCGCGGTCCGGGTACAGCAGGGGGATGTCGGAGTAACACATCAGCTTGTAGCTGTCGGGGATCTGCCCCGGCATAGTGATCCGGCATGGCAGCCGGAAGATCAGGCCGGCGAGATAGGTACAGGTAGCGACCAGGAGCGCCACCCGAGCTGGGTTCCACCAGCGGTGACCGGGGACGGCGTGGCGGCCGAGAGGGCCTCCCACACCTTCACTGAGGCTGCGGATCAGCCGGTCCGACCTAGACGGCACGTCGGTCGTCAGCTCCGGGACCGACACCGGATCACCCCTGACCGGGCGGGGAGCTTCCGCGGCCGCCCGGAGTCTTGGTGCCGGTCGGCTTCGTGGATGGGGGTACCTTCGACGCGGTCGTCGTCGGACTCGTCGGCGTGGGCTTGGTGCTGCTCTTCGCAGTCTCGGTCGGGGTTTGCGTCCTGATCGGACTGCTGGTCGGCTCTTCCGTCGGCTCCGAGCTCAAGGTCGGCTGGGTCGACCGCGTCGGGACGGGTGAGGGAAATTTGTCCTTGTTGACGTAGGCGGGCGCAGCAAACTGCTTGACCGGTTGGCCCTCGGTCGCCTTGGCCATGTAGTCAGCCCACGTCAGCGCGGGATAAGTGCCGCCGAAGAAGGTAGGGTCGCCCGGACGCCGGAACTTGTCGAGGTCAGCATTGCCGTCATTGCCGGCGACATACATCACCGCCGTGGAGATCTGCTTGGTGTAGGCAACGAACCACGCCGAGACGATGTCCCCGCTGCCGTCGGCGTTCTCCCGGTCCTTGGTCCCGGTCTTGCCCGCGATCGGACGGTCCAAGGTCGAGACCGCCCGGCCGGTGCCCTCCTCCACCACATTGGAAAGCGCATAGGTGACGTCGTGAGCTATGTCCTCGCTGACCGCGCGCCGCTGGTCGGGGTCCGCCTCGTACAGGACCTTCTTCTTGGGATCCCGGACTTCCTTCACCACGTGATTCGCCACGTAAGTGCCGTCGTTGGCAAAGGTCGCGTACGCGCCGGCCTGAGCGAGCGGGCTGACCTCGGCGGTGCCCAGCGGGAGCCGGGAGGATTTGTCCCAGCCGGCACCCTTGGGCGCGCCAGCCGCTTGAGCCATCTTCATGATCTTTTCCGGGCCATCCTCCATCTTGGTGGTGAGGTCGACGAAAGCGGTGTTGATCGAATCCGTGGTGGCCTTGGTCAGGGTCACCGCCGGCCCGTACTGGTAGGAGTACTCGTTGCGTACGGGCGTGGATTCTCCAGGCGGCACGAACGTGTTGCCGTTGAGACGGGTGTACAGGCTGAAGCCGTCCTTCAAGGCTGCGGCCGCGGCGTAGGTCTTGAAGGTCGAAGCCGTCGGCCGGGCAGTGGTCGCCCAGTTGCGGGAGCTCTTGACGAAGTCGGGGCCGCCGTAGAGCGCGATGACCTCCCCGCTGCCCACGTCGACCGATGCGATAGCCGCATGAAGCTTGGAGGCCTTCTGGCCACTGGCGTCCGCCGCCTCCTTGGTGTACTTCTGGGCGGCCTTGACGGCAGCGTCCTGCGCGTCCTTGTCGAAGGTCGTGACGATCTTCAGTCCCCCACCGCGCACCTGGGAGGCATCGATATCGGCGGTGGACAGTTCGCGCTCAACCATCTTCAACAAGAACCCCTTAGGGCCGCCATAGCGCTGGTTGGCCGGTACGTCGGGGAACTTGGGCAGTTTGGCGGCATACTTCGCCGCTTCCTCCGGCGTGATCGCGCCGGTCTCCGCCATGGACATGAGGACGTAGGTGTAACGCTCCTTGAGCCGCGGCAGATTGTCCTCATCGTCCGGGTCGTAGGCGGCCGGGTTGTTGATGACGGTCGCGAGGAACGCGGCCTGCGGCACGGTGAGGTCCTTCGCGTCGACATCGAAATAGGCCTTGCTGGCGGCTTGGACACCGTAGGCGCCTTTGCCGAAGTAGATGGTGTTCAGGTAACCCTCGAGGATCTGGTCCTTGCTGAGCTGCTTGCTGAACTTGTACGCGAGGAAGAGCTCCTTGTACTTGCGGGCGAGGGTCTGCTCGGAGTTCAGGTAGAGAACCTTGATGTACTGCTGGGTAATGGTCGAACCGCCCTGCAGGGTGCCACCGCGAAGAATCGTCCAGCCGGCGCGCGTCATGCCGCGGATGGAAATGCCCCTGTCTGTCCAGAATGAGCGGTTCTCGGCGGCCACCACGGCCTGCTTGATGGTGTCCGGCATCTGTTTCAGGGTGATCGGCTGCCGGTTCTGAATGGCGAAACTGCCAAGTTCGGTCTTGCCGTCGCTGTAATAAACGAACGTGGTCGCTGTCTTGAACTCCGCATTGGGTTCGGGCACGTTGGTGCTCGCGTAGCCCATGAGCATCGTGGTGGTGGTGCCTACGATGCCGAGAAGGATGAGCGCACCGAGCGTGATGCCGGTCCACATGAGCCAGCTGCTCAGCCGGCCTGGTGGACGATCAGGGCCCGGCAGAGGGCCGCCTCTGGCCCTGCGAGGGCGCGCTGCAGTGTTCTGGGGGTGACTTTCCACCGGCCCCCACCGGGGATCAACCATAAATGTCCTCGACGGTCTGCTGGCGACGGGGCGGCTTGCGCTTGCGACCGTCGCCCAGAAGGTACGACAAGATCATGTGGTTCCAGCCGCACGCTGGGCAGACTTCGACGACAACAACTTTGAACTCCCCGAACTCGTGCGCCATTTCCTCCAGCTCGGCGGTTCGCTTGATTCGACCGGAGTACTGCCCCAGCTGCTCGCCGAAGACGTAGCTGAGCACAACCATCTCGGTCGAATCGCATACTGGGCACGGACCGCTGGCCGGTTCGCCGTGATACTTAGCCGCGCGGATCAGCAGCGGATCGGCATCGCACGCGTCATGGCGGGCAAGCGAGCGGCCCGGGCGCTTGAGCGCCTGGAGGGTGGAGCGTCGTTTCAGCGCATAGTCGATGACCTCGCGCTGCGACCACATGGCAAACAAGAGTACGTGGCGAGGTGGGCCTCGGTCGATCCCGCGCGATATCGCCTTCGTGGTCGCACGTGGCAGCCACTCCTGGGAGCAGACCAGACAGCCCGGCCAGGGTCTTCCTCGCCAAGACCAGCCGCCACGTGCCAGGCGACCTGCCGTTGGCACGTTGGTCGTACAGCGCCTCAAGCAGCGGGAAGATCCTCATTCGACCCGGGGGAGGAATCGCAGCAAAGGCTCAGACCAAGGATTGCGGCTCACCGACATTTGTCCCTGGCGCGCGCTGCCTGCCAAGCGTGTCCTTGGATTCGACATGGCTCAACCCAAACGACGCTACGATACGACGCCGGTACCGCGCCGGAGCGTAGCCAGTTTCAAACAGACATTGCATCGGGGGCGGAGTGCGCAAGAAAGCTGGACCCGGTGGCGGGCCTGCGCTGCCGCTGGTCATGAAAATGAGTAGCCTCAGTCTGGTCGTCGCTGTCCTCACTTCATGCGCCGGCGGTGGGACTATCGAAGGGTCGGCAGCGCCATCACGCTCAGCAAGCCAACTGCCGACACCGACGGTGTCCCTGCCGGACCCGACGAGGTCGGCTGGGTCTCCCGAGACTCCCATTCCTACAAGGTCGCCTGCGCGCACGGAAGTTCCCAGTCCGACGCTCACGAAACCGACTCCGGCACTCCCATCAAGCGGGCCAACAGACGAGCCGACATCCGCTCAAGAACCGACATCGGCGCCATCGGCAACAAGGAATCCCTCGAGGTCACCAATCCGCGTGGAGACCAGCACGACCCAGACCGTGACTGCAGTACCGAGTCCGTCGACCGTCACCCGGTCGGTGACCGTCAGCGCATCGCCGACCGCAAGCCCATCGCCGACTGCAAGCCCGTCGCCGTCCCCATCTGCGGCAGGTGAGTCTGCCGAAACAAACACGCCTTCCTGGTTCTGGTGGGCGCTGGCAGGCTTGTTGCTTGCGGCCGCGATCGCGACTCCCCTTTTGGTGCG
>OCZS010000414.1_pt1 | contig 13870 bp, 11 predicted proteins | sample 1539071 | NCBI WGS metagenome assembly OCZS01 (sample SAMEA3113584, study PRJEB22503) | soil metagenome
GGACCGTTCTGGCGGGTTACTCGGCCCGGTCCGACGACGAGGCGCGCGACCTCGACCGCATCCGGGCGCTGGCCGGGTCGGCCGTGTCGGCCGGGTCGGGCGGCGATCCCTGGGCCCGGTCGTCGCCGCTGCACGTGACCGGCTCGGCGGTGGTCGTGCATCCGCCCAGCCGGCGGGTGCTGCTGCGCTGGCACGACCGCCAGCAGGGCTGGCTGCAGGTGGGCGGTCACGCCGATCCGGGCGAGGCAGACCCCTTCGCCGTCGCGCTCCGCGAGGCCCGGGAGGAGACCGCGCTGACCGACCTCGCGGCCTGGCCCGACCCCGCCCGGCCGCAGCTGGTGCACGCCGTCATCGTCCCGGTGCCGGCGGGACGGGGCGAGCCGGCCCACGGGCACGCCGACCTCCGCTACGTGCTCGCCACGTCGCACCCCGACGATGCCGCGCCCGAATCACCCGAGGCAGCTCTCCGGTGGCTCTCGTTCGACGAGGCCCTGCAGGCCGCCGGCGAGGACAACCTGCGGATCACCCTCGAGCGGATCGACGCGGCGCTCGCCGCGGCCTGAGGTCAGGCGCCTCGGGGCCGGTAGATCGCGGTGTGCCTGGTGCGCGCGACCGGGCGGGTGTCGGCGAGGTGGACCACATCGAGCTCGACGAACCCGTGCCCCTTGCGCTCCCACTCGTTCGTCACCACCGCCAGGGCCGACACGACGTCGCCGTCGCGCACCAGGCCGTGGTGCTGGACGATCGACTCGACGTGGATCCACGGGCCGAGCCGCACGTTGGCCGACAGCACGTAGTTGGCGTCCCGCAGGATCCAGGCCGGGTGAGCGACACCCTCGTCGGTGTAGAGCGGGAGCGTCTCGCGGACCTCGTCGAGGTAGGCGCCGGCCAGGTCGGCGTGGAACCCGTGCGGCGCCAGCCCTAAGGCGGTGCCGGGTGCGAGCGTCTCGGGGGACGCCGGCGGCGGGTCGTCGCGCTGGTCGACCCGGGGCCAGTCGTCCACGCGGGGCGGCTCTCGCTGGCCGTCGGCGACGGCGGCGACCTCGGCCGTCCACGTCGCACCGCCGTCGTCCCGCAGCTCGAGGGCGGTCCGACCGATGGGCACGACGTCGACCCGCCCGCCGTCGTAGACGGGCTGGTGGAACCGGGCGCGCATCGTCCCCCGTTCGAGCCATGCCAGTCCCCACGCCTCCGCCGGTGGGTGGGCCAGGTAGGCGTAGACGTCGACGCCCGGAACCAGTCCGCCCCGGAACCCGAGCTGCCGCGCCACCTCGTCGTCGTGGATCTTGTTGGCCGACTCCGTGGCCGTGTTGCGGGCGATCACCCGGTACGGCCGCAGGTCGCTCACGGCGCCACCCTACGGGCGGTCCCGCGGGGCAGGTCGGTGACCGGCGAGGCACGCAGGGATAGTCGACCTACGCCGGCCGCTGTCCCGGCCAACACGTCGGCCGCCACGGCCGCCACCCGGTCGACGTGGCGCTCGAGGACCTCGGCCACGGCCGGCACCTGCTCCGACGGGAACCGCAGGCGCGGCCGGCGGGCCAGCATCGAGTACAACCGCTCGGCCACCCAGGAGGGATCGTCATAGCGCAGCGCCGGCCGGCGGTCCCGATGCTCCAGGAACCTGATCCACCGGGGGTGATCGGGCTCGCTCATGCCGTCGAGCGCCTCTTCACCTACGGCGAGTGCCCGCCAGTACCCGGACTCGGCCGGCGACCCGAGGAGCGTCCCGTCGAGCAGGAGCTCCCAGCCGGCGTGGCCGACGGCGCGTGCCGGCCCCCGTTGCACGCCACGCTGGGCCAGGTCCCCGCGGAGGGTGGCCGCACCCCGGCGGAACTCGGGGTGTGCGTGGAAGACCGCGTCGGCCTCCAGGTGGAGGCGGACGCCGTCGGCGAGCGGCCCGGTCAGCCGAGACCGGTCGACCCGCACCCCTGCCATGGACGCGATGTCGGGCAGCACGGCCCCCAGCACGTAGGCGGGATCGTCGTTCTCGGTCGCCAGTGCGATGGACGCGTGGCCGAGGATGTTCATGCGCTCGGATCCTCGCACGGCGGCGACGCGGATCCACCGTGGTGGCGAACGCCGACCAGGTGACGGGCGCCGGCGGCGGGCAAGCTCCGATCGTTGGCCAGCACCGCACTACTCGGCCGCTTCCTTGTCACACCCCGTCGATAGGGTCCGACCCGCTCGGTTTCGACGCCGACCGGTCCAACGGCGTCCTCCACGATCACACCTTCTGGAGGCCGCCATGTCCGGCGACGTCATTGCCATGCCCGACCGGTTCACCAAACCCTGGGAGGTGCACGAGCACTCGGGCCGACCGCTCGACGAGGGCGCCGTCCTCTGTTCCTGCGTCACCTGCGAGGCTGCGATCCACGCGCAAGCCAAGCGCACGCCCTGCATGCCGATGGGCCTTGCCACCGGGGCCGATCGCCTCGTCGTCACGGCCGAGTACCTCGCCGAGGTGATGGCGGCCGATCGCACACTCGCACCGCTGCTGTACGTATCCGACGACTACGTGCGGCGCCTGTTCGTCCCGGTCGACTCCTGGTGGTTCTCGCGGCCGCGCCGGTGGTGGTCGCTCACGTGCCACGAAGACGAGGAGGCGGCCGGCCGGCGTCATCCCCGGCATCGGGTCGCGAAGCGCCAGTCCGAGGCCAACCGGCTGCGCCACGCCCGTTCGGCCGAGGCCTCGGCGCCCGGCCCGCCGCCCGCCCCCGTCTGTTTCACGCCGCTGCCAACGGCGGTCGAGCCGTCGCGGCGACGGCACCGCGAGATGCTCGCCGAGCTGCGCGTCTGGGCGCTCGAACGCGGCCGGCCAGCCGACCTCGACCTCGTGGCGCTGATCCTCGCAGCCAAGGAGCGGGGGCCCGACGATGGGCCGCTGGGCCTGTGGACCCGAACGGGCGTCAACCGCTGTCTCAGCGTCGACACCTTCAACTGGTGCTCGCTCGGCCAGGTCCTCTACCCCGACGGCGTGCCCGGCGCTCTCTGGCTGTTCCTCGACTTCCTGGCCGAGACCGGCCGCCTCGAGCGGGCCAGCGATCCGCTCGACGAGCTGCGCAAGCCGTTGATCTGCTACGGCGGGCTCGACCGGTCGGGCCGCGAGCGCAGCGACGACGAGCACGACGACGACCGCTCGTCCGTCCGATGCGAGTGCTACGTCCGGTACCGCGGGCCCACCCACGGCGAGCTGGCCGACCTGGCCTCGGCGGGGGCTCGGCTCCTCAGCCACGCCCATCCGTTGGCCGAATGACTGGGGCACACGTGAAGATCGGAGCATGCCGGCCCAGCCAGCGGAGCGCCTCATGTGGGCGGTCGAACTGCTCGACCTCGAACCCGACGATCACGTGCTCGAGGTCGGCTGTGGGCACGGGGTGGCGGTGACGCTGGTCTGCGAGCGCCTGGATGGTGGCCGGATCACGGCGATCGATCGCTCGCCGACCATGGTCCGCATGGCGACGAGGCGCAACGCCGAGCACGTCGCCCGCGGCACGGCCGTGATCCGTGTCGGCGCCCTGGCCGACGCCGACCTCGGGGATGAGCGATTCGACAAGGTCTTCGCGGTGCATGTCGGCGCGTTCACCCGCCCGGACGCACCCGAGCTCGCGATCGTTCGCCGCCACCTCGCGCCCGGCGGCAGGCTGCATCTCGTCTACCACCCGCCGATGTCGCGGACGGCGCACGAGGTAGCCGACGGCCTGACGGCGACGCTTCCCGCCCAGGGATTCGCCATCACGAAGCGTGTGGTTAGGGACTTGGCGTCGGGCACCGCCGTCGGCATTGTCGCTACGGCGGAGGGATCCGTGCCCTGACGCCTCACGTGGCCGCACAACCCGCCGGGTCCGATCGAACAGGCCATAGGCTCCGGCCTCGTGATCGATCTGCCCGTCGCCGACCCCTGGTTCGTGCGCGAGCGGGTCGACGACGCCATCACACTGGTGACCGAACCCCACGTGCACCCGCTGCTGCGCTGCAACGTCTGGCACGTGCGGGGGCGCGACCGCGACGTCGTGGTCGACACCGCGCTCGGGCTCGCGCCCCTGCGCCACCTCGTCGAGCGCGAGCTCGACGGCCCGCTGCTCGCCGTGGCCACCCATTCCCACGGCGACCACGTCGGTGGGCTCCATGAGTTCGACGAGCGGGCGATCCACCGGGCCGAGTCCGAGCACGTCGCCGGAGCCGGCGGCGGCACCACGCTGGACGCGACCCGGTTCTCCGACTCGGTCACCGGGCCCTACCGGGCCGCCGGCTACGACATCCCCGACCTGCTGGTCGACGCCGTTCCACCCCGGCCGGCGTCGACCATCGAGGCCACCGTCGATGTCGCCCCGGCGCCGGCCACGCGGGTCCTCGACGAGGGCGACGTCGTCGACCTCGGCGACCGGGCGTTCGAGGTGCTCCACCTCCCCGGCCACTCGCCCGGCAGCATCGGTCTGTGGGACGCGGCCACGGGCGTCCTGTTCTCGGGCGACGCCGTCTACGACGGGCCCTTGCTCGACGAGCTCGACGGGTCCGACCTCGACGACTACGTCGCCACCATGCGCCGCCTGCGCGACCTGCCCGTCACCGTGGTGCACGGCGGCCACGAGCCCAGCTTCGGCCGCGACCGCCTCGTCGAGATCTGCGACGCCTACCTGGCCAAGCGCGCCTGACGCCCCGGGCCGGGGCCGGGGTCGCTCACCCGGACGGCGCCGTCGCCAGGTCGGCGAGCATCCGCCCGATGAGCGGCGTGAACTTGAAGCCGTGGCCGCTGCACGGCGAACCGACGACGATCGGGCCGTGTCGCTCGAGCACGAAGTCGTGGGTGGGCGTCGTCGTGTAGAGGCAGGTCGCGGGGTGGACCGGCGCCGGGTCGAGGCCGGGTAGCCACTCCTCGACGTAGCGGCGCACCCGATCGGCGGGGTCGCCGGTACCGGGCACGTCGGGCTCGGGCGGCGGCGGGTCGTCGGGATCGGTGGGCGGCCCGGTCATGTGCTCCGCGACCTTCACCCCCTCGCCGGGGCTCATCAGGCCGAAACGCCAACCCTCTGGCTCGTGGTGGATGAAGCTCGGCCACGCGACGTCGGGCGACCGGGGCACGAAGTGCTGGATGTGCTCGCGGGTGAGCGACAGCGGCGGCAGCGGCACGCGCTCCCCGACGACAGACGGGAGCCAGGCGCCCGCCGTGACCACGGCCACCGGCGCCCGCCACTCGACGTTGCCGGCCCGGACAGTCGCCGTCCCGTCGGTCCAGGTGAGCGACGCCGGTCCCGTCCCGAACCGGACGTCGGCGCCCAACGCCACGGCCCGGCCCTGCAGGGCGAGCACGGTGGCGTCGGCGAGGCAGCGTCCGGCGCCGGGGCAATGGAGCACTGTGCCGTCGAACCGCATCCCCGGCCAACGTTCGGCGGCGGCGTCCGGCGCCAGTCGCTCGTAATCCACGGCGCAGGCGTCGAACGACCGGGCGATCGGGTCGACGAGCGCAGGGTCGCCGTGGTCGAGCCCGCCGGTGATCTCCAGCAGGCGCCGGCCGACGTCGTCCTCGAGCTCGCGCCACAGCGGCAGCGCCTGCTGGGCCATCCGCGCGTAGCGACGGTCCTCGTACGCGTAGCGGAAGATCCGGGTGGCACCGTGGCTGCTGCCCCGGGCGTGGCCCTGCTCGAACTGCTCGACCAGCGCCACCGACCGGTCCCGCCGGGCCAGCCACCAGGCCGTCGCCGAACCCATCGCCCCCGCCCCGATCACGACCACGTCGACCCGTTGCGCCATCTGTCGAGTCTGCCGCGCCTGCGGGCCGGACAGGGCTCGAACCGGCATCGATCTGTCGCGAGCACCGGAACGAATCCACGCCGGTTCGAGAGCGACCGGCGCCTACCAGGGCAGCGGCTGTCCGTCGCGGAAGAAGCCGCCGGTGGGGCCGTCGTCGGGCAGGTCGATGGCCCACACCACGCTGGCCGCACCCTCGGCCACCGGCAGGCCGCCGGGACCACCCATGTCGGTGGCCACCCATCCCGGGCACACCGAGTTGACGAGGACGCCGTCGGACCGCAGCTCGGCCGCGAGCATGCGGGTGAGGGCGTTGAGCCCGGCCTTGGAGACCCCGTAAGCGGGGGTGCCACCGCCCATCGACGTCAGCGAGCCGGCCTCGCTAGATACGTTGACGATGCGCCCGTGGCCGCTGGCCCGCAGCAGGGGCAGAAAGGCGTTGGTGCAGCGCCAGGCACCCAGCAGGTTGGTGTCGAGCGCCTCGGCGACCACGCCGAGGTCGGCGCCGCCTGCGTTCTGCCAGGTGTCGTAGTGGATGGCGGCATTGTTGACGAGCACATCGAGGCCACCGGCCCTGCCGCCGCCGTCGCCGGCGTCGCCACCGGCGAGCTCGGCGGCAAGGGCGTCGATGCTAACTTGGTCGGTGACGTCGAGCCGGCGGGCACGCACATCGCCGCCTGCGGCGACGAGCGGCGCAGCCGCGCGCTGGCCGGCGCCCAGGTCGCGGGCGCCAAGGATGACCGTGTCACCGCGGGCGGCGAGCTGGCGGGCCACCTCGAGGCCGATGCCGCGGTTGGCGCCGGTGACGACAACGGTGAGTGGGTTCACGGCGACACATCCGCAGCCCGTCTCGGGCGCGTCAGCGGCCCACGAAGTCGGCGATGAGGCCGGCGAGCTCGACCGGCTTGTCGCCCTGGACGCTGTGTCCGGCGCCCTCCACGTGTTCGACTCGGGCACCGGGGCAACGGCGCAGCAGCTCGGCCTCGTCGGCGTCGTCGACCACCGACTGCGGCAGCATGCCCCGCACCAGCATCAGCGGGACCCCGAGGCCGGACAGCGCATCCCACAGCGACCCGAAGTCGGGGTGCCCGGCGGACTCCGGGCTCGCCGTCGGCTCGGACGGAACCGAGGCCGCCGCGGTCGCGGCAGCCCCCTGCCGGTGGCGGGCGTGGCGCCACACCCAACTCCCGTCCTCGCGTTGGACGGCGTTGTGGAGGATGCCGCGGCGCAGCGACGACACGGTGCGCGTGGGATTGAACTCGATGGTGCGGGCGAGCAGGTCGTCAAAGCTGGCGAAGCTCTCGGGCCCGTTGACGAATGCCATGATCGCCGACGCCTTCACCTCGTCGACTCCCGGCGTGACGTCGACCAGCACCAGCGACCGCACAAGGTCGGGCGCCAGCGTCGCCAGCGCCAGCGCGGTGATGCCGCCGAGCGACATCCCGACGACCGCCCGGGCGTCGGGCGCGATCGTCCGCACCGCGGTGGCGACCTCGGCGGCGCTGGTGCCGACATCGGTTGATCCGGCGATGTACCCGTCGGAGTGGCCGTGGCCGGGCAGGTCGATCGCCGCAAGGGGACGATCGAGAGCGAGCGCCACCGTGTCCCAGGTGTGGGCGTTCTGGGCACCGCCGTGAAGCAGCACGAGCTCCGGCTCGGCGTCGCCCCAGACCAGCGCGCTCAGCCGGTGGCCCGGACCGACCTCGACCGACTCCCGGCGCACGACGGGCGGCCCGGCGTAGGGGATGCCGAACTCCTCGGCGTTCTCGTGGAACATCGAGAACTCGTCGTAGGGAACGCGCTCGACCGGTGCCATCCCGCCCAGCATCGCACGGGAGCGTGCGCCGACAGGCCCGTCGCCTCATGCTCGGCGACTCCGCCGCCGGGAGGTCAAGCGACTCGTGGTCTCGGCTCTTCGCGCCGCCGGCGCCAGGCCGCTGGCCGACGGGCCGGCCTGTCGGCGCTCCCCCTCGCCGGCGGGCCCGGGACGACGGCGGTCGTCCCGGGCCCGGGGAGGCGGGCATCCGTCAGGAGGCGAAGGCGCTGGCCTCCGCATCCGCGTCGCTGTCGGACGAGTCGTCGCTATCCCCTTGGTCGTCGCCGTGCGGGCAGCCCTCGCGCGAACCCTGCGACTCCTCGGTCGTACGGTCGCCGGACCGCCCGTCGTCGGACCGCGTGTCGTCGGACTGCGTGTCGTCGGACCGCGTGTCGTCGGACCCACCGTCGCTCTCGGTGGTCGTCGAGTCCTCGCTCGTCGAGTCGTCGGTGGTCGAGGGCTCGTCCTGGGCCGACGCCCACGTGGCACCGCCGAGGATGAGCGCCCCGGCCATCGTGCCGGCGGCGACGAGATGTCTGGGTCTGAACGCCATCACTGCTCCTTCTGTTGGGGATGGAGCGCCAGTAGACGCGACGAACCTGGACCGCGCCGTAGTGCGGCCTGCGAGTTGGCTGAGAGAGCGGCGCCGGGGGAGCCCGTTTGCTGTCGCACCGCACCCCTACGATGGGCCGCACGCCATGGCTTCTACCGACGCACCCCCGCCGCCGGCCGGACCCGCCGCGCCCGACGCGCCCGCGCCCGCCCCGCTTGGGGCATCCGAGCTGCTCGGCGGGCTCAACCCCGTCCAGTCCGACGCCGTCACCCACGCCGAGGGGCCGCTGCTGGTGGTCGCCGGGGCCGGGTCGGGCAAGACCCGGGTGCTCACCCACCGCATCGCCCACCTGATCCGCGACCAGGGCGTGAGCCCGTTCGAGATCCTGGCCATCACGTTCACCAACAAGGCGGCCGACGAGATGAAGTCGCGGGTCGCGGCGCTCGTGGGCCCGGTGGCCGAGAAGATGTGGGTGTCGACGTTCCACTCGGCGTGCGTGCGCCTGCTGCGGCGCGACGCCGACCTGCTGGGCTTCCCCCGCCAGTTCACGATCTACGACCAGTCCGACGCCGTGCGTCTCACCGGCTACGTGATCCGCGACCTCGGCCTCGACACCAAGCGCTTCCCGCCCCGCTCCGTCCACGCGGCCATCAGCGCGGCCAAGAACGACGGCATCGACCCCGAGGCCTACGTCCAGCGGGCCGGCAACCTCTTCGAGCGCAAGATCGGCGAGGTGTTCACCGAGTACCAGAGCCGGCTGCAGCGGGCCGGGTCGATGGACTTCGACGACCTGCTCGGGCAGGCCCTCCGCCTGCTGCGCGAGCACCCCAACGTGCTGCACCACTACCAGCACCGCTTCAAGCACATCCTCGTCGACGAGTACCAGGACACCAACCGCGTCCAGAACGAGCTGGTCCTCCTGCTCGCCGCCGACCACCGCAACATCGCGGTCGTGGGAGACCAGGACCAGTGCCTGCCGCCGGGCACGCTCGTCGCCACGCCCGACGGACCCCGCCCGATCGAGTCGATCGGCGAACAGGATCGAGTGGTTGGCGTCGCCTCGACCGCACGCCCCGTGGCCAACCGCGTGTCGGCCGTGCGGGCGGGTCGCTACAAGGGTCGGCTCTACACCGTCCACGTAGGTGGGCGCACGCTGCGCGGCACCCCGCACCACGTCGTGCTCGCCGACACCTCGCTCGAGCCCGACCGCCACATCGTCTACCTGATGGAGCGCATCGACCGAGGCTTCCGGGTCGGCCTCACCAAGAGCGTGCGTCCGGTGGCGCCGGGCAAGTTCGAGCAGGGCATCCGGGTGCGCATCAACCAGGAGCACGCCGATCGGGCCTGGATCCTCCGTGTGTGCGACAGCCGGGCAGAAGCCGCCTACCACGAGGCGTTCTACGCCGCGACCTACGGAATCCCGACGGCCCTGTTCCACGGACTGGGGCGAAACCTCGCCATGGACGATGCCTGGCTCAGCCGGTTGTTCGACGAGGTCGACACGCGCTCGGCGGCCAAGCAGCTCATGGACGACCTCGACCTCCATCCGGAGTTCGCCCACTACACGCCGGCAAACGGCGGCCGCCGGCAGACGCTCAACCTCACGATGTTCTCCGACTGCCGCAGCGGCGACGTCGGCTACCACCGGGTGCAGTGGTCGTCGAACCGCAGCGCCGTCGCCGAGCGACTCCGCGCCGCGGGGGTCCCTGTGCGCAACGGCAAGCCGGGTAGCTACCGGGTCGAGACGTCGTACAAGGACTATGCCGAGGCACTCGCATTCGCCCGGGAGATGGCGGCCGCGGGCGGCCTCGACATTCGGCGCCGCGCGGTCGTCGGCGGCAGGATCTACCCCTTCGTGCCGCTCGCCCACCTTCGTGAGGGCATGCGGGTGCTGGTCGACGCCGCCGGCCACACGGGCCCGGTCGTCGCCGAGGCCCGGGTCGACGCGGTGGAGGTCGACCCCTACGACGGGCCCGTCTACGACCTCGAGGTGGCGCGCACCCACACGTACGTGGCCGACGGCGTGCTCGTGCACAACAGCATCTATCGCTTCCGCGGTGCCGACATGCGCAACATCGTGGAGTTCGAGGACGCCTTCCCCGACACCACGGTGGTGCTGCTCGAGCAGAACTACCGGTCGACGCAGACCATCCTCGACGCCGCCAACGCGGTCATCGCCCACAACGTGAGCCGCAAGCCCAAGGAGCTGTGGACCGACCAGGCCGCCGGCGACCCGATCGTCCGCTACCACGCCGACGACGAGGTCGACGAGTCCCAGTGGATCACCCGCGAGATGGCTCGCCTGCACGACTCCGACGAGGTGCGGGTGCCGGGCGGGCGCGACGAGGGCCGCCTGCACTGGGGCGACATCGCGGTCTTCTACCGCACCAACGCCCAGAGCCGGGTGCTGGAAGAGCAGCTCATGCGGGTGGGCATCCCCTACAAGGTGCTGGGCGGCACGCGGTTCTACGACCGCAAGGAGATCAAGGACGCCATCGCCTACCTGCGGGCGGTGGTCAACCCCGTCGACGAGGTGTCGATCAAGCGGGTGCTCAACGAGCCCAAGCGGGGGGTGGGCGACACCTCGGTCGGCAAGCTCGACGCCTGGGCCACGGGGCACGGGCTGTCGTTCCTCGACGCCCTGCGCCGGGCCGACGACGCCGGCGTGTCCGGCAAAGCTGTCCGCGGCATCGAGGCGTTCCTCACGCTGCTCGACGACGCGGGCGACGTGGCGGCGAGCGGCCCCGGGCCGTTGCTGGAGGCGCTGCTCGAGCGGTCGGGCTACCTCGAGGCCCTCGAGGCCGAGCGCACCATCGAGTCCGAGGGCCGGCTCGAGAACCTGGCCGAGCTGGTGGGCGCCGCCCACGAGATCGAGTCGGTCGACGAGTTCCTCGAGTCGATCAGCCTGGTGTCCGACGTCGACGCGCTCGACGAGACCGACCAGTCGTCGGTCGTCCTCATGACCCTGCACTCGGCCAAGGGCCTCGAGTTTCCGGTGGTGTTCATGATCGGCCTCGAGGACGGCGTCTTCCCCCACCTGCGGTCGCTCACCGAGCCCGACCAGCTCGAGGAGGAGCGGCGGCTCGCCTACGTCGGGATCACCCGGGCGCGCCAGCGCCTCTACCTCACCCACGCCTGGAGCCGCACGCTGTTCGGCGGCACCCAGTACAACCCGCCGAGCCGGTTCCTCGACGAGATCCCCGCCGGGCTCGTCCACGACGTCGAGGGTCACCGCCGGGCCAGCCGGGGAGGCCGCACCTACGGCGGCGGGTGGGGTCGGGGCGGCGGCCGATCGTTCGGCGGTGGCAGTGACGGTGGCAGCGGGGGCGCCGGTGGTGGGGGCGACCGGGGCCTGCGGGTCGCCGCCGGGCGCGACCGCATCGTCGAGAACGCGCTCACGCCGCGGCCACCCGCACGCAGCGGCGCCGAGGGATTGGGGCTGAGGATCGGCGACGACGTGCGCCACAAGACCTTCGGCGAGGGCGTGATCATCGACATGAGCGGCAGCGGCGACAAGACCGAGGCGCGGGTGCGCTTCCGCGACGTCGGCGAGAAGAACCTGCTCCTCTCCTGGGCGCCGCTGGAGAAGCTATGAGCTGCAAGTCCGGCGCTGGTCGGGTAAACACAACGCCCTCTCGTTAACACTTTGCTGGCGGAGCCTCCCTAGCCAGCGAACAGCGCGGCAAGCCAGGAGAGCGGCACGTGTCCTCGACCTCCAGCCCGTCACCCGGCCGGCGCCGGATCATCGCGATCGCCGTCGGCGCGGCGCTCCTGGTCGGCGGCGGGATCGGTATCGCCGGCGCGGTCGCGGGGTCGGGCGGCGACACCGAGACGTCGCAGGGCGACGGGCCGGGGCAGACGGCCACGTCCAAGGCGCCGACGACCACGGTGCGTCCGACGACGGTGCTTCCGACGACCACCGCGCCACCCACGACCACGGTGCCGCCGACCACCACCACGACCCCGCCCGACGCGGCGTCCGACGGCAAGCTCGAGCTGGGCGAGGGCGGCGACGCGGTGCTGGCGCTGCAGAACCGCCTGGTCGAGCTCGGCTACTGGCTCGGCTCGGCCGACGGCAACTACGGCCAGCTCACCCGGCAGGCGGTGATGGCGTTCCAGAAGGCCGAGGGGCTCGGCCGCGACGGCGTGGCCGGGCCGATCACCCGGGAGCGCCTGGCCGGGGCCCAGCGCCAGGGGTCGCGCGCCGGCAGCACCGGCCTCGAGATCGACCTGGAGCGGCAGATCCTGATGGTCGTCCAGGGCGGCCAGGTGCAATGGGTGATCAACACGTCGACCGGCAACAACGAGACGTACACCAGCTCCACCGGCGGCTCGGCCGTGGCCGCCACGCCGCCCGGCGGCTTCACCATCGACCGCGAGATCGACGGCCTGCGCGAGGCGCCCCTCGGCACGCTCTACCGCCCCAAGTACTTCAACGGCGGCATCGCCGTGCACGGCTCGGGCAGCATCCCGGCCCATCCCGCCTCCCACGGCTGCGCCCGGGTCACCAACTCGGCGATGGACATGCTCTGGTCGAGCGGCGTCGCCCAGATCGGCACGCGGGTGACCGTCTACTGACCGCAGCCGCAATCACCTCTGCGGCGGCGACACGAACTCGAAGTGGCCGGCGTCGGGGACCAGCCAACCGTCGCCCGACGTGAATCCCCAGCGGCGGAAGACCTCGACGATCCGGGGGTCCTGCACCGACTCGAACCCCGTCGGGTTGCTGCTGAAGCCCAGGTCGAAGGCGACGCCCCAAGCGTGGCGGGACACGCCGGCCCCCGGCTGCACGAGCCGGGGGGTCCAGCAGCCGTCGTAGCTGACCTGGTCGACCAGGCCGCCGAGCCCGGCGTTCTCGATCTCGCGGAGGGCGCCCGCGAGCCCGGGGAGGATGGCGCGATGGCAGGTGACCCGGCCGAGGATCGGCACGTCGCGGGTGACGATGTTCTCGGCCTGCCAGCGGGGGTCCTGGTCGAACGCCCGAGCGCCGGCGCGCCGCCGCAGGGAGAACTCCCCGAACCGGGCCTTGATCTGCGCCTGGGCCAGCACGGCGTCGCCGTGGCGCAGGAACGGCGTCTCGCCCGGGCCCCGGAACCGCACGCTGACACCGGGCGCCAGCGCCGACCGCAGCGCGTCCTCCACCGCCGACCGGTCGCCGTCGTAGGCGACGAGCACGTAGCGGGGCCGGTCGAGGCCGATCCGCTCGCCGGTGGCGAGGTCGACGGCGAGCTCGGCGCCGCCGATGGTGGCGTCCTCGACCACACCGGCCACCACGACCGACTGCCCGCCGGCCAGGTCGATCACGTCCCCGGGCGAGAGGCGGCGCAGCTCCGCCGACGTGCGCCCGAGCAGCGCCTCGCCGGCGCCTAGCTCGGCCACGGTCGCCCGGTCGGCCAGCGGCACGAAGGCGGCGTGGTGGGCCGGGGCGATGGCCACGGCGTCGAGGGGGATCACCCAGCCGGCGTCGAGCCCGTCGACCACCCGGCCCTCCATGTCGCGGGAGCCGACCAGGTCGACCACTCCACCGCGCACGACCGAGGTGGCCCGGGCCGCAGGCAGCGACGCCGCGGTGGTTGCCAACCCGTCGTCGAGGCGGCTTGGCGTCCAGGCCAGCAGCACCGCCGGCGGGGCCTGCGCCGGCTGTGCTGGCGGGGCGGCGGCCGGTCCGCCCGGTTCGGCGCCCACCTCAGGCATGGTGGTGGACGGGCTCTCGGCCGCTAACGGCCGCTCGGACGACTCGACCTCGGCTGGGT
>OCZS010000415.1_pt1 | contig 13860 bp, 12 predicted proteins | sample 1539071 | NCBI WGS metagenome assembly OCZS01 (sample SAMEA3113584, study PRJEB22503) | soil metagenome
TGATGGAAGAGGCGCCCGACCGCAAGGTCTACCTGCCCCCAGGATCGTGGATCGATTACCAGGGCGGAAGGGTCTACGAGGGTGCCCGCTGGCACAGCATGCGGGCTGGGCGGTTGCCTGTGGTTATGCTCGTCCGGGATGGGGCCGCCATCCCACACGCAGACCTGGCCCAAAGCACAGGTGAGATCGACTGGCACTCACTAGAACTCAAAGTGTTTTGCGCACAAGCGGAAGCCGCCGAAGGACTCGTTTGCCTCCCCGAGGATGGCGAGTTGCACACCTTGCGCGTAGAACGCTCCAACAACGGATTTGCCTTGGAAGGAGATGCCCTGAGGCGTAGAGTTGCGTGGAGAGTTCTTCCTTGCGCTTAGCCGAGGGGATGTTCTCTCCACTGTAGAAGGAAATTTCTGCGAAGATCGGGGTAGAAGAAGGAGGTCCTTCAGCCCAGATTTTTCGATCGTCCTTGCTCGTTCGAGTGAGGGTTGTTCCTTTGTTGTCCTTTGCTAGTAGAATGCTTTCAGCCTCCGCCCTGTCCCAGGTCACCGATCTGCGTCGGAGTCAAGAGTTACGCTTCAGTCGACGACCTCTTTCGTACGCTCGTGCCCAGATCACACATCCTCCCTTCGACTCGGGAGAAACCTAATGAGAGTAGTATGGAGCCGCATGAACCGAACGCTTCAAGGGGTTCTTCGAGAGACTCTTGAGAGATGAGAAGCAGAGGGCAAACACGGATCAGAGTGCTTAGGCTCTGCTCGGTGTTCGAGCCACCCCCCTCGGCGCTCGTCGGCAAGGGCCTCCGGTTTGACCCCGTAGGGCGTATGCAGAACCACACCGCCGAGCTGACCCGAGCGTTCGACCGGCGAGGCGTCCTCCAGACGGTGCTGACCACGCGCCCGCCGACCGCTCTTACTCCGACCTCGGGCGCTATCCGCGATGGAGGAGCCGGAGCATCTCGCGGGGACATCTGCTCCTTCTTCCGTCCCTTGCGCAAGCAACATTATGGTGAATTTTGAAGCGTGCCTCTAAAAAACGACAAGAAGTCAGGCTTCGTTTTGCATCGCGGTGGTTCTTCCCGATAGGCGTCTAGACTGGTTAGGGTCTCAGCCGAAGGCAAGCAGTAGAGGGGAGGGCTACACGGATCTCCAGCTCCCCAGCTTACACTCACCATAGGTACGAGAAGGCGTTGGTACCATCAACCCCGGTCGCTAGTTCGCAGCTCCTCTATCTGCTGGTCTATCTCGTAAAGATCGACAGCATAGTAGCTTGCCACACGCGCCTGAGCGCTTATCATGCTGAGATCCTACGCGGAGTCTTTGAGACGCCGTTTGCGATGGCGGCGAGCACGAACGCGGGCCCCGCACTGGGAGCCGCACCAGGCGGCGGAGAAGTTCTTGGTGTGATCATAGAGTACCCACTGGCACTCGGCACAGGCCTTTAGGCGGGGCCAAGTCCCGTTCTGCTGCGCGACGAACACGATCGCGACCAGTCGGCCAATGGCGTGCTCCAGTCCCTCCGCCTTGGCAGGACGTAGCTCTACCCTGCCCGCCTCTGCGACCCGAGTGCGCAACCTCCGGAGCTGACGGCGGAGTCGAAGTCCTCGGCTGCCTCGGCTGGTAAGGGGAAGCCGGCGTTGGCCAGCAGGAAGGCGCGCAGCGCTTCGCGCAGGCTCCGGGCTCGTGCGAGATCCTCCTCGGTGAGTGTAGGGAGGGTAGCTACGAGCCGGTGCTCGATGAGCCAGGAGGCGAGGCTGGCCGGGTCATCGAGCTCGTCGGTACCCGGCAGGAAGTCCAGGGAATTAACGAAGTCGCGGACGAGCTCAAGGTCCCCCGGGGCCGCTAGTCGCCTGTCGTCCCTATCGGTCGCCACGAGTACATTTTAACCCGCTCGCCGGACCGCCCTTGCTCCGAAGGCCGCCGCTAAGACGAAGAGGGCCGGAAGCCCCAGTGCTACGGGTAGCTTGGACAGGCTCGCCAGGCCGCCCACAAGCACGGGACCCACGAAGGAACCCAGGTAACCTAGAGTTGAGACACGCGCAGCGGCGGTCGCCGGCGTCTCGCCGGGGGCGTTGCCCCCCGCGGCGATAGCAATCGGCAGCGCGTTGGCGATCCCCACCCCGAGAAGAGCCAGTCCGATCAGCCCTGCCACCGGGGCGTCGATCAGCAGTGCGCCGCCGAAGCCTACTCCGGCTACGACAGCCCCCGTCCGGAACAACCAAACCGGTCCGAGGCGGGAGACCATGCGGTCGCCCACCAGACGCCCGAGCGTCACCGCACCGAGGAAGACGCCTAGCCCGATCGCGCCGAGAGCCTCGGTTCCTCCCAAAGCGTCAGTGACGTACACGGCTGACCAGTTCAGTCCCGCGCCTTCGGCCAGCGTGAAGCAGAAGGCTAACGCCCCCAGGAAGGCTATGGAAACCGACCAGCCGCTAAACCAATGCCTCAAGCCACTCGTGTTCGCTGCTCCGCCTTCCGATTGAATCTCCTTTGCATCGACCCGTGAGGGCAAGAGCAGAGACCAGGCACCGAGGCCCACCACCACAGCAGCCACCGCACAGACGAGAAAGTGTGGGGGCGGTGTAGCGCCAAGTCGCGCGGCAAGGGCGCCCGCTCCTGCACCGAGGACACCCCCGAGGCTGTGCATCGCGTGCATGCTGGAGAGCACAGGACGTCCCATCAGCCGCTGTAGGGCCATCCCCTGGGCGTTCATCGCCACGTCCACAACGCTGTTGAGGGCGGCGAACAAGAAAAGACTCGCGGCCAGCACGAGAAGGCTGGGAGCGAAGGCCGGGCCTAACAGCGTACCCGAGAACGCAAGCAACGAGGCGATCAAAGCCCGACGGCTCCCGGTGCGGGGTACCACAACACCGCCGAGCTGGAGGCCGAGAACCGCGCCAGCCTCCAAGCCGAGGAGGGCGATCGCGAACTGTCCGTCGCTCAGGGCCAGGCCGTCCTTGATGGCAGGTACGCGTGAGGCCCAGCTCGCGGAAATCACTCCTGTGAGCAGGAAGCATCCAGCCGCTCCGATCCTCGCACGGCGCGTCCGTTGCTCTGAGATCTGCTCGGCACTCACGATGCAACACTCTAAATCTTTTAGACTGTTACAACAAGGAACTTACTGGGCTAGGCGGCTTAGAGCCAAGTGACGGCTAGCCAGGCTAATGAAGGAACTCTGCGCACCCGTCGCTCTATTCACCCGAGCGCGTCGAAAGGGCATTCTCCGAAGGTAGATTTCCGTTTTACGGAGTTCTCGGAGGTTGTCCGAAATCAGGGAACTGGAAGATAGCGCTGCTATTCTCAGTCCGTAGAAGCCACGCTTCTTGGCAATCCCATAAGGACCACCGGCAAGGCCAGCACGGCAAAGCCCACGCACGCATACAGCCCCCATCGTAGGCCACCAACCAAAGCTTCGGCGCCACCTGCCTCACCGCCCAGTGCAGCAGTGGCAGCCGCGACCACCGTGGCGACTACCCCCAATCCCCAGGCGCTACCCAACTGTATGGAGGTGTTCAAGAGGCCCGCCGCTAGTCCCCGCTCGTCCTCACCCGCACCCCCGCTACCAACGATCGTCAGAGGCACATTGGAGAGCATGAACCCGCCCTCCCCGATCACCATGCCCAATAGCACGAAGGCTAGGCCACCTCCTAAGGACATCGGTGTCATCAAGAGCAGCCCCACCGCCACCAGCACGAGGCCCCAAGCTGCCGTCGTCCTCACCCCGACCTTCGTAACGAGCCGCCCGGCCAGGGGAGCGGCGACGACGGAGGCGAGGGTCATGGGGATGAACAGAAGCCCGGCCGTAAGTGCGCTGTGCCCCAGCACCTCCTGGAGGTAGAGTGTCAGTACATAGAGCCAGGCGATGCCGACCATCGACTGCAGAAAGATCGCTGCGTTGGGAACGACCACGGCGGGCTTCTTCAGCACGCCAAGGGGCACTAGCGGCGCAGATGAGCGGCCTTCGGCTACTACGAAACAGGCCATGAATAGCATGCCCAAAGTGCCGAAACCGAGGGTCGCTGTGGAGAACCAGCCGTTCTCTGGCACCTCGGAGATGGCGTAGATGAGCAACCCCAGCCCCGAGGTGGCCGTCAGCGCCCCGGCCACGTCGAGGGAGCGCGGTGCCCTCTCGTTGCGGCTCTCGGGAAGCACTGCCGGGGAGGGCACGAGCGCCGCGAGGGCCACGGGCACGTTGACGAACAGGACCCACCGCCAGCCCAGGAACTCAGTGATCACCCCTCCGCCCACCATGCCGACCACGAACCCCAAGGCCGCCATCGCACCGTAGATGCCGATGGCGCGGTTGCGCTCTTCCCCCTCTGCAAAGATGGTCGTCAGGAGCGAGAGCGAGGCCGGCACGAGCGCTGCTGCGCCAACACCCTGGATAAAGCGGGCGCAGACGAGGATCCAAGGCTCCCAGGCGAACCCACCCACGAGCGAGGCCGCACCAAAGAGGGCGAGCCCTGCCATAAAGAGCCGTCGACGCCCGTAAAGATCACCCGCACGCCCCAGCAGGAGCACGAGGCCACCGAAAGTGAGCGCGTAGCCGTTGAGGATCCACTGGGCGTCGGCGCCCGTAAAGCCCAACTCCCGGCGCATCGAAGGCAACGCGATGGTCACAATGGTGGTATCGACCACGGCGATGAACGAAGCGAGGCACAGCACAAAGAGCGCCAGGCGCTTACTAGTAGTCACTTGCTACCCGACCGCAGAGAATAGCTACTCGCTTCTCTGGCGTTCATGGTGCTAGATAGTATTCCGTAAATAGGCCAGAACCGACCCTTATTGACGAGGCTTCTCATAGCCGCCTTAGGAACAGCGAACCGCAGACTCCGCGGCCCCTATTCACCGAAGCTCGTAGAAGTGGCGTTCTGCGAACTGCGCCTGTACAAAGTTCTAGGAAGTTCGATGATGCCCTCGTCCGCGCGTGCCGCTATGCTTGGGCGAGATATTCCCACGGAGATAAGTGGCTCGGGAGGTTCGCTATGGAGGAGGGTGGGGTACGCGTCGCGACGCTCAACCTATGGGGCGCAACGGGGTTTGGGAAGAACGGCGGTCGGTCCTCATGGAGGGCCTCCTCGGACTGCAACCGGACCTCATCGCCTTCCAGGAAGCGATCGTGGGCGACGGCTACGACCAGGTGAAGGACATCCTCGGCACGGGCTACCACGTAGCCCACCAGAGCGTGGGGCTTGTGGGCGACGGCAACCACGGCGCCTCCATCGCGAGCCGCTGGCCAATAGGGGAGGTGCGGGAGGTAAACCTGCACCTGACGCGCCGGACGGGCGACTACCCTTGCGGCACACTCGCCGCGGAGATCCTCGCGCCGGAGCCCTTGGGGTCCCTGCTGTTCGCCTGTCACGGGCCATCGCACCAGCTCAGCTACGAGTACGAGCGGGAGCTGCAGGCCGTGGCCGCCGCAAGGTTAGTCGAGGAGTGGGCCAAAACTGTGGGGGCGCGCCATGTAGTGGTCGGAGGCGACTTCAACGCGGACCCCGGCGCCAGCAGCATGGCGTTCTGGCGCGGCGAACGGTCACTGGAGGGCACGAGCGTGTGCTATAGGGACGCCTGGGAGAGGACGCGACCCGGGGAAGCAGGACACACGTTCACGCCGCGCAACCCGCTGATGTCGGAGAACAAGCCAGCTCTCGGGCGGGAGCGCAGGATGGATTACATTCTCTTGCGCTGCGAAGACTCCCTGTACGGCCCCACGCTGGAGGTTGCTTCTTGCAAGCTCGCCTTCTATAAGCCCATGCACGAGGTGTGGGGCAGCGACCACTTCGGCGTCGTCGCCGACCTTTCGACCCAGACCTCTGGTGGACGCTCGGTGCGGTGATCGACCTACTTCTCGTCTCTATTCACCCGAGTGCGTGGAAGAAACCGTCTAAAAAGGGGTAGTCCGGTGTCGGTAACGCTACTCTAGCATGTATGAGAACAACATATCCAACAGACCCCTCCGATGCCGAATGGGGCTGCCTGGAGCCTCACCTTCTCGCTCCCAAAGCCACCGGACGCCCTCGAGTCTACCCGTTGCGTGAGATCCTCAACGCCATCTTCTACGTCGTAAGGAGCGGCTGTTCGTGGCGCTTGCTTCCGCACGATTTCCCATCCTGGCGCAGCTTCTACCACTACTTCAGGGAGTTCCGCTTGGATAGAACCTGGGAGAGGATGCATGCCGCGCTGCGAGAGCGGGTTAGGGTCCGCCTCGAGAGAAACCTCCTGTCTCGATGCGTGTTGCGTGGATTGAGCGTAGAAAGTGGACCATCCGGCCACTACCCGACTAAAGGAGCCCCGGATGGCCCGAACCCAGCATACCCAGCCCCAGTCTTCACCTTAGTGCCGGACCAAGAACGCAACGGGGGTTCTCGCCCACGCCTCCGGGTAGCGCGAGAGCCCCGCCGTCACCGCAGCCTTCGCCTCGACCCACCACTTCCCCGGGCTCTGGCCGGACGCCACAGAACAAGCGGCTAGGCGTGGATCCGTACCACAACGCGTACCACAACTGGTACCACAACCAGCCGGAGATCCACGGCGCTTTGTAGCGGTCGATTGCTAGCTGCCCGATAAGAAACCCTGCAAAATGGCGGTTTGTGACGGTGGGTGACGGGCTATGGCGATCGGCGGGGGCTGGCTACGAATCAGAAGGTCGCAGGTTCGAGTCCTGCCGAGCGCGCTCCTTCAACCCTTCTATTTGCAGGAGGTTTTGCTGCAACTCCGCTTTCAGTGCGGCCAGCTCCTCCGGGTTTAACGGGAGCGTGATGGGAGTAGGACTCCCGGTGGACCCGTCCTGGGCGCCGAAAAGGAGCTCCCCCAAGCCTCGGCGGCCTGTTTTTGGAGGTCCGCAGGTACTCTCGTGTAGTATTTCATCGTGGTGGAGAACGATCCGTGGCCCGCCTTCTCGTAGTGCTCGATAGCCCGAGCGGCGCGACCGTACTCCACTCCGCTGGCTCCGTGTAGCCTCTCTGCGACGACGTCTATCTTCTCCTTCAAGCTCGCCTCGTCCGGGTAGCGGAAGCCCCGCCTTCGTGCTTCGGAGATGGATAGTTCTGCAACAGGCTGGCGACCTAAGGCTCGAGGCCGAAACCGTACTCGTCGAGTATATTGGAGAGCATCGTCCTGTTTTGCAGGGCCATCAAGCCGCCGGCGTCCTCGACCTCCAGCTCCTCCGCCACGTGCTCGTAGAGGGCCACCGAACAGCGGGAGGGGTCGTGCCTGGCCCTGTAGTAGATGCCGTCGGGCCGCGACGGGTGGTCTCGGAACGCCGCCGACCACCGCCTGGCCACCGAGTGCTCCCCAGTAAGCAGGCGGCCGTCGGCTCCCACGCGGGCCAACCCCTTGCCCGTGAGGTCCACGAGTTGGAGCGGACGGGTCGGCCTCACCCTCGCCAGCTTGCGCTTCTCGAGATCCTTCTCGCCGACGACATTCTCCCCGGTGTGCCAGCCGACGGTCTCGATGAAGGCGCAGTGCTCGTCGTCGCCCGCGTACAACACGCCATAGCCCCCGTCCGGCGCGTCGAAGCGGTTCTCGATCTTCCGCCCGAAGAAAAGGGGGCCCCGGTGGTCGCGGTGGATGCGACACCAGGGACCCCGCATGCCCTCCAGCGGGAGTTGCCTGTGGGCTAGGTCTTCCGGGGGATCCGGGTGGACCCCGGGACGTTCGTGAGGGTCTTGGGAGGCAACGGGAGAACCGCTAGTCGGCACCGTGCTCACCGACCGACCGCGCTGCGCGGGCGACGTCTTCCACGAGCCCCTCCCGCAGCGCATCCAGCGGGCGCTTCCCGGAGAGCCGATCGTTCCCACCAAGCAGAAAGGCGGCCCGCGTCCACGGATCTTCGACTCCGAAGTTCCGCAAGACCTCTTCCAGCCCCGGCAGGACCCCGCCCTCGGCCTCTAGCTGCCACACCGGGTAGCGCCAGGAGCGCTCGCCGGCGGGCAGGGCAAGGAGCTTGCCAGCCCGCCTCCTCTTGTCCACGGCCTGGCGGCTTATGCCCCCGAGCAGCCCGCCCACCTCCTCGGCGTTCATCGTTCCGCCTTCGGCCTCAAGAAGGCGCGCCCGCGCCTCCAGGCCCCTGAGCCGGGCCCTCCCCAAAGGGTCTATCCCGGCTATCTCCTCCACGACCTCGGGCTGCTCAAGCAGCCCGAGCAGCACGGCGTGGTCCGTGGGCGCCGCCACCACGTCGGCTAGCGCGTCCCGGCCTATGCGAGAAACAGAGATTGCCACAGCGTTCATAGCCCTTGCGAGGAGAGCGGCGTGCTGCGGATCCTCGCCGGCGTGCATGGCCCGCGTCACCGCCTCGATAGCGCTGTCGGGCATAGCGGCGGCCGCCTCGTTTAGCTCGCTGAGGTTCCTGGTCGTCATCGCGCCTCCTTTAGTTGACCAAATATATTGTAGCGTATCATAGATAATTGGTCAACCAAAGGCCGTGGCTAAGCGCATCCCGCAAGAGAAGCACTGGCTCGACAACCGCGACGCCGGCAGGGTCGAGGTATACGTTGGGCGTCTGGCCGGCAACCGGACGCCCGACGATGAGGCTTGGGACCTGCAGATCCGGCTTGCGGAGCGCGTCTTGATCCACACGCACTCCCCGCCCATGAACACGCAGAAGAGCTTGGGTGGACGCGCAGCTGACCTACGCCAAGTGCATGTTCTCAACTGGGGTTATCATCGTGACCCGCTCCAAGAGGTCTCTGGTACTTACTGGGCCAGCATCGGCGAAGATTTTCCGACCTACCACGTATTCGGTGAGTGAGGACTTCCGTGCCAGGCGACAAGCGCCGCAGTACTTGGTGAGCCGCACAATACCGTAAGACATGGACAACTACTTTGATGTGCCGCTGCGTACGACAGTCGTTCGAGTAGGCAATAGCTACGCCTTGATGACGAGGCATGGACTGGACAGCACGGTGAGATCGGTGGTCCATCCGGTTCTGAGCAGCGCTGCACCCAGCAATGAGTGAACTTCTTCGTCGCTCGTGATAGCGTTCGCCTCGTCTGGGTTCGGTAGGCTGTTCATGAACCTATAGACGGCGATCTCCGCATCTCCGACGTGAGTACTACTCTTTCCCTTTCCCGCATCCGACACGAAAGCCTCCCACAAGAACAGGCCTTCGCCTGTGCCCGCGAACGACGACCATTCGAGATAAGCTCTCGTATGGATCTTCACGGACGACAGCTGCTCTCGCACGTGCCACAAGAGCCAGACGGTCTCCGTCAGTCCGGTGGCCAGGGCACCGCTTCCGGCGCCGGCGGACCAAGGTCTTTGCCCTTCGTTCTTGCGGGCGGAGGTCAGGCGAGCGGGATCTTGAGGGATGGGCACGAACAGTGGATACTCAAACCCAAGCGCTACTGGCACCTTGTTGTTTAGATCGTCGGCGACCGTCTCTGCGAGCCGGACGATATCCGATCCGCTACCAAGGTCTTGGTGCTCGGGCCCCACGAGGACGCCTGCCCAACCAAAGTTCCCCTTTGCTACTGAGCCTACGTCCGCACATAGGATCGCTAATGGTCCTTCGATGTCCATAAACAAGCTACTCCTCACTTGACTGGAATATGATTACTATACATGAGCCATAGTAACGTGCCCTGCCAAAGGTAGCACGCAGGTCTCCCATCGAAATGCCTAGCGCCAATCTTGACGGGAGCGTGACGGGAGTAGGACGGGAGCAGGATAGAACAAACCGATACCCTGAAGCACAAAAAGTGCTTAGGAATCGCCCTTAGCCCGAATTATTCATGAACGCCTCCAAAGGCTCCCGAAAGAGCGTTCCATAGACCTTGCCCCGGATGCCCCGAGGCCAGATGCAGCCCCACCTTCGTGAGGAGTTCCCTGACCCTCCCGCCGATCTTGACGAGGCCAAGGCGCAGGGTGTCGAGCTGCATCCGACGCGTTCCGCTGGCGATCAGCTTCCTCCTCAAGGTGTCCATTAGCCAGTAGGCCGCGGCGTGCAACAGCAGCCTGAACTGGTTGGCGATGAAGCGGTGGCAACTGAGGCGATCCGCCTTTACGTGGAGCTTGAAATCCTTTATCCAGTTCTCCCCCTCTCCTCTGCGAGCGTAGAACTCCTAGAGGGCCTTGGGCTCGTCATTTCTGGTGGTGAGGACAAAGCGCCTGTTCGTTCCCTTGTGCATGACTTCGGCCTTGTAGACGACCCGGCGCTTCTTCGGCCAGCTCCCCGCCTCGTAGAGGTCCTCGCCGAAGAGCCTCGCCTTGCGAGCCGTCCGTTCGTATTGCTCGGTGGCCTCTTCGAGCAGATCCCCGGCCATCTCCAAAAGGCGTTGGTTGGTTATGAGGGCGATGGTGTAGGCGATGCCCTCATCTTCACAGTAGTCGTATACAGCCGGTACGGCGAAGCCCGCGTCCGCTCTCAGCTCTATCTCCACCTCGGGCCATCTTTCTCTCAAACGAGAAACGATGCGCTTCAAGATGGCCACCGAGGAGTTCGAGGCATGGGTGTTTCCCGCCCTAAGAAGCGCCGTGATCAGATGCCCACTCTCGCCGTCGAAGACCAAGAGCGGGTGGTAGATATGCTGGCGGTAATAGCCGTGGTAGAAGGAGCCTTCCTGCTCGCCGTGGGTGGGGTCCTCTGTAGAGTCGAAGTCCAAAAGCACCCTCTGGGGCACACCGTCCTTCTCTCGCTCGGCAAGATAAAGCCCGAAGAGAACCTCGGCGATTCGGCGGCAGGAGCTTCTGGTGGCGGCGTTCTCAAGGCGGCAGATGGTCGGCTGGCTCGCAAGGTCCTCCCCGCTCTCGGGAAGTGAGCCGCAGCAGAGTTTGAGCAAAGGGTCTTCCCGGAGAGTATCCGAGTCGTTCTGGTCCTCGTATCCGCAAGCTATCTGGAAAACGCGCTGCCTGACGAGCGAGAGAAGCGAATGGCGGCCCCTCCTGTTTCGCCACTCGGGCACGCACTCGGAGATGGCCTCACACAAACCCAACTCTTTGTCCATTTTGGAGAGCCACACAAGTCCTGCGTCAGAGGTGATGCGCCCCCCGTCGAAGGCGGCTTCGAGGGCCAGGGCCGTCTGCGTGTCAAAACGCAACCTAGTTGTGGCACAATCTTGCATAAGGGAGCCTTTCTGCTTTGGTCAGTTTTCGAGCAACTAGACCGTATACAGGAGAAGGCTCCCTCTTTTCAACTACCTTCGTGAATAATTCGGGTTAGCGCACTTCAAAGTACCGCATAGAACCGCCCGATTCGGCCTACGAATCAGAAGGCCGCAGGTTCGAGTCCTGCCGAGCGCGCTAGAGAAAGTAGTCGGTTTGCAGCAAAAATGTAGTCCAGCCACTCTCTTTATCCGGCCCTTCACCTGCTCGATGCCACAACTGGTACCACAGCGGGGCACAGAAGCGCTCTATTCTCGTCTCTACACGCGGTCACTTTCTTCAGGAATAACGATGTACTAGATACTCACGAGGTATGGTATGTCTATCAAGATTCAGCGGCCTGAGGAGCGCGACTATGCGGGTAGAGGTGCTGTACTTCGACGGGTGTGCGAGCTACCAAGCGGCGACGAGGATCTTGTGAGGGGTGCTCCTGAGCCTTCGAGAAACCAGCTTCCACGATCTCCCATAGATAGAGGTAAGAAAGAGGCCGGGAGCACGCCGAGGCCCGCAGCCTGGTGACTCCTAGCGCCAGTCGCCCCGCCCTTCGGCTCCAGCGGCCTCCAGCGCCTCGCTGCGCCGACGGTACTCGTCTACCCGGACGATCCGGCCGTCGTGATCTCCCAGTGTGAAGAGCTGGAAGATCTGGCCGCCAAGCGGCACGCCCCAATCTCCTGTAGGTGGGTGCTGCGTATTCCCAGTATCACCCGGTCTTCAGTGGCGATCAACTCGAGTGCCTCTACCCCATGTTCCTCGCGCTGTTGTTCGCGCAGCATCTCCATCGCCTCATCGCGGTTCGCGCAGGCGAAGTCCTCGCGGACCCCTTGCCAGAAGAAGTCCGGTGCCATCCGCCGCTCGACCGTCGCGAGGTCGTGGCGGCGCAGGGCGTCGAGCCAGTCGGCGAGGATGGTCTTGATGTTCTCCTCCGGGGTGATCATGCCCCCTCCTTTTTTAGGTGTTGCGGCACGAGAAGCTTCAAGCATGCGCGTTGCCGGGCACCGGACGCATGAGCACTGTCACCGGATGTGCTACACACGGTAGCTCTTGGCGACCATGGTGAGTTTCGCCGAGGTCCCCGACCAGGTCAGATCGTCCGGGAGGGGCGTGAGTTCGGGGACTTGTGGGAGGCCGTCGCGGTAGGAGATGACGCGCAGTGGCAGCGGCCCTTCCCCACGCACCTCGAGGGTCACGTCGATCCCCTCAGGCGGCACCCCGTGGAACACAAAGCCCCACTTCGATGGGTCGGTGTCCTCCCTCTGGCCGGGCGCCTCCTCCACGTTGATGCCGTCGACGGTCGCGGCAGTCACGGTGCGGCTCCTCGTGTCGACGTAGAGGGCGAAGTGCGAGGCCTCTGCGGAGGTGATGCGCAACTCAAGGTGCCGCGTGTCGCCATCTCGTTCGCTCCTTCTCACCGTGACATCCGGTGGCTTAATCTGGGCCACAGACGCAGGTCCTGAGTAGTAGCTCGAGGCGAGGGAGAGGCTCGGGCTGTCAGGAAACCGGTCGTCTTCCATGCGCTCTGTGTCGACGTACCGATCGGTCCAGGGTGGCGGGTCGGGGTCCGCGCTGAGCCACCACGCCTGCTCCTGGTCGGCATCGAGGGCGTACACGAGGCGGGTCTGTCGGGGGTGCTCATCGTCGAAGGTGTCGATGCGCAGCCCGGTGGCGAACAGGCCGAGTCCTACCACCACCGCCGCCACCGGCACTAGCCAGGCGCGGCGTAGCGCGAGAAGGTCCAGCACCGGCAAGGCGGTGACCAGAACCAGGACGGCCATGAACATCGGCCCGCTGGCGAAAGCAAGTCCGAGGAAGAAGAAGAGGTCGACCAACGGCCCCAACAACGCGACGGCCGGCACGGCGCCGGCACTCAAGGCGAGATACCGCCACGTCGGCTCTTGGCCGCCCCAGCGGATCGCGGCGGCCAGGAACAGACAGCCCACGAGCGGGGTCCAGCTGAACAGGTAGGCTGCCCCAGGCACGAACGCGGCGCTGAGCATGGCGAGCACGACAAACCAGGCCCAGGTCGCGAGGATGAGCTCCTCCGGAGCGCGGCGGCGGCGCATCATCAGGTACCAGACGACGCTCAGCGCGACCGTTAGCGCGAGCAGGCCCGCAGCGTACCACTGGGGCCGGTAGGTGTCGCCGGTAATGAGCGAGCCGTAGCCTGGGTGGAGAAGACGTAGCACCTGCCAGGCCCCCAGCCCGAGCGCCATGGTCACCACCAGGAGCGCGATGAAACTCGCCGCCGCCAACCCGACGGCGCGTATCCGCACACCCCGCCTCCGCACGTAGAGCAGGGTCGCTGCGAACATGACGGCTGCGAGTACCGCAAGCGGCACGCCGAGGGACTGCGGGTAGTGGACGAGCTCTCCCAGCACGGTGAAGTAGGTGAGCGACCCGCCGCGCGGTGCGCTCAGGTCCTGATCGGCCAACTGGTGGGCGGTGGCGAGTACGGTTGAGCCCATGTGCTGCAGGCTTGCGTGGTCGAGGTTGGCAGGCGAATCCTCCGGCGTGTGGTAGCGGGCCGAGCCCTCCCCGATGGCGAGGTTCATCCCGGCGAAACCGGCGTTGCGAAAGATGGTGAAGTCGGTGTCGTTGGGCAGCAACCGGTAGCATGCCTCCCACCCTGAGCCGGCGATCGGGCGCCGCGCATTTGCAAGCGCCGGGATGACGCTTGAGTTGTTCGGGCTCGATTCGAACATCAAGGCGGGTCCGGACGTCCCACGGGCTTCGAGGTTGAGCACGACACTGCGCTGGGGGTCGAGCCGG
>OCZS010000416.1_pt1 | contig 13845 bp, 13 predicted proteins | sample 1539071 | NCBI WGS metagenome assembly OCZS01 (sample SAMEA3113584, study PRJEB22503) | soil metagenome
ACCAGAACCTGACCCAGAGCCGGAACCAGAACCTGACCCAGAGCCGGAACCAGAACCTGACCCAGAGCCGGAACCAGAAGGTGGCGATGATGAAGGAGATAGTGATGAAGGCGGAGGCGAACCAACATAGGAGTCACAACAAAAAGTACTTTTGATTCTCAAGCTCCTGTTGCGAGCATTAGTCAGGATAGGGTTTGCGATCACTAGTGCCTTCTTGAGCGGGTCTGTGTGCATCAGGTCAGACTTTAAGAGCCTGGGACTGTGTAGACAGAGACCCACGATTTTGCAACTGCAAGGTAACTAATAATTAGAAATAAACTCCTTCTTGCTTTGATATAATTTTGCATCATAAAGTACAGCACTTCCTAGTATAGCTCCTGTAATTAGTGAAGATATGTCGATATTGCATGATTTGCATACTTCTTTGTCTGTTAACTTGGATAGACGCAGCAGCTCGTGCTACCAGTAAGGTATATATCAAAATAAGCAATTCTACAATTGTAATACGATGACAGAGAAGTTTGCTTTTTTAGGAGATAAATTTAACGCAGCGATTGCTGCTATGAGCTTGGGTGTTCTCTTATTATTGCCAGCTAGCCTTGGCTTTGGAGGAACAATTATACAAGAAGCCTTTGGACAATTGGATCTTCCTCCTCTCGACGGGGGACAGGAAGACGGAGGAGGGGAAGTAGAAGCTACTCTGCCATCAACCACAACGACGTTTCTACTGCGTGGAATTATAGGCAGCAGTCTGCCTGCACCGGGTGGAGATATTCCTACTGAGAATAGTAGTTATATTTTGGCTGGGCGATGGAGAATATTTGTAGACGAAGGGCTGGTTAATCGGTTCGTAGCCGAAATGGATCTAGCAGCAACCAATGGAACAGCAATCCACAATATTACCATTGAAGACACTACACCTCATCGGTTTGAACTGACGGAGAGTGGAAATGGAATGTCTACCACCGCAGCAACTGGATCCATTCCTCCTGTTAGTTCGAATTTAATGACTCGCATCTCTGTCGATGGCAACACACCTATCATAGATAATGTTCCAATGACAGTATCAATTAGGGGTCAAGTTCTTGCCATAGAGGATATTGATATTGATGAAACAACTATAACAGATACAGGACAACTGGACATCCTAAGTATAATTGATGGACAATCAATCTTTGGAGTTGTACCAAGATAGATATATGCGTGTACTAGGATTCTTCTCTAAATCTCTAAATCTTGTATTCCATTTTCTAATCTATACTGCGTTACAATCACGAACAGCTAACTGAATGCATCTCAGGAGTTGAACAGATAGAAGTCAAAGTTGAAGGCCTAAAAAAGAAAGAAGAAAAAGAAGGGAAGAGGATCACCAGCAATACTACCGCCAACTGAAGTTGCTATGATTCCTATACCCTAAGGCGACTGAATCCATCTGTGATCATGCCTTTTCCTTGGGTGACTAGACCATCAAATTCCTTGCCAATTGCGCCACAAGTTTCGTCTTGCATCATCTTTGAATAGACTTCATTTGCGTGAGCTTGGTCTCTATAGAATTGCAGAGACACGCCAAGCATCTCATCATCACTGACAGAAAGAATCTTTGCAATGCTTTCTACGCCTTCAGGAACTTGCTCGTTTGTTGTTGTGCTGCTGTTGAGATAGTAGATCTTGGAGCTTACCCCATGTTTGTTGAGCCATTGCACCCATCGCTTTCCAAGCTGTGCTAGAGCCTCCTGATTCTTTTTCGGTGCTCGACTGAAGCTGAGCTGCAGATAATTTCCAGCTTCTTCTATTTCCATAGCGGATTCGATTTTGTTTTCCATGGCAGCATACCTATGCTAAGTACAATAAATACGGCCAAGGGAGTAAAAGTATAGTTAGTTGTAAAAGTGGCTTTCATTAAAAAGAGAAGAAGAAGAAGAAGCGATTGACGAGCATCTTCAGGAATCCGCATTGACTATCATACACTGCCAGCATGTTGGGGGGTTTTCACTTGTTCCACGAACTTTAGCTTCTTACACACACTGAGACACAAACAGACAACTTATTTTTTCGCTGTGATTCCGGTCTGGTATAAAATTACACACCTACACCGCTGTGCGTGAGTGTTTTTTATGACCCCGACCGATCACAGTTAGTAACTTCATCTCACGTATCTCTGCCTTTTGTGTATTGTGGCAAGCAACCAACCAAATGCGACCATCATGTATATACATCCTTTACACGGCATATCGGACTAACAAACCGATTTTGCTTATACTTAGATCAAGCTGCATCTGCCATAGAATGCTTGACATTAAAATAACCATAGCAACACATCTACTTTATAGAGAGTAGACTATGCTAACTCTACAATTACTTAGAGTCAGAACGAGAAGTGGAGCGATATTTCCCCTATTCTGTACCAAAGAAGAAGAGATAGAGCTAGCGAAGAAGATAATCCAAGAATTTGAACAAACATGGAAGAACAAAGAGAAGAAAGCAGTGCTTGAAGACAGAATCACAGCATTAGAAGAATCAGATGCCGGCAGTGATTACAAACTTGTAAGGGGATTTTATTCTCTCCTAGAAAGGAGATGCACGTTCAAAAGTAGGGATAGCAATAGTGACAATGAGGATGCTGGAACCACCAACACCAGCAGCACCATTCCGATTATTGATCCACCTCGCATTAGAAAGGCAGTATTTGAAGAGTCATCAAAAAGGGGTTTTGCACTAACTGAACTAGAGAGGAAGGAAATTGCGGGTTCTGTAGCCTCTAAATTGCATTTGTCTTCTCATGACATTGTCTTAAAAGCGATGTGGAGCGATTTAGATGATAACCTAATACTCGATCACTTTGATGCTATAGGCCCTGAAGCTTTGGTTGGATGGTACAATTTGTCGCTCATGCAAACCTTGCTCTTTAACTGTACAAAGCTTGATTTTTACATTTCAGGTGGTTTGAATTGGAAACGTGTGTTAAGGAGTGTAAAGAGGCTTGGTTTGATGTATCATTTACAACAGCCTCAACAGCAACAAGAAAATCGAATAATCTGTTCTCTTGAAGGACCATTGAGCCTCTTTAAATTGACAGATAGATACGGGACATTGCTTGCAAAGTTGCTTCCATCAATAATTTTCTCTTCAGATAAAAAAAGAGAGAGGGGCAGTGGTGGTGGTGAATGGCACCTAGATGCGTGGATCGTAAGGAATACAATGGATGGGAGGAAAGTATACGAATTCAAGATTTCAAAAAATGAAATTCCGGAACTGCTGGCAGATCCATTCCCTTCTTTTCCTCCTAGTTCCAGTACGGAAAAAGAAGTTGCAGTGTCATCTCCTCTCCACAATGATTATTATAACTATGATAGTGCAGTCGAAGAAAAATTTGCTAAGAGATTTGAGCAGGCTGAAACTGGTTGGAGGCTGACTAGAGAACCTGATCCTCTAGTACTATCGAATGGTGGCGCCTTCATTCCAGACTTCATGTTTGAAAAGTATGACAAGAGGATCTATCTTGAGATTGTTGGATTCTGGACAAAAGAGTATCTCGAGAGGAAGCTGCAAAAGTTAGCTGACATTTTTATTTCTGCAGATAGCAGGAAGAAGAAGACGAATAATAATAATAATAATAACAAGGCAGATCATCTTCTATTTATTGCACTAAATGAAGACTTTGCTTGTTCGAAATCTTCCTTTTCTTCAGTAGTGCCAAAAGGGCAGCTGATATTCTACAAAAATGATACGGTTCCGGTAAAACCCATTCTTGATTACTTGAAGTCAATAGATAGGGAGATGATTGAGAGAAAAGTCAATGATCCTAATTTGAAAATTGAATTGGATAAGGATGATAATAATAATAATGCAGTTATTTCAATCCAGGAAGTTGCACAAAAATACTTCATTCCGGCGGAAGTAGCACGGCGAATCTCCCTAAGAGATAATAATGAAAAGTACATTGAAGCAGGAATGTATCTAATACCCAAGTCCAAAGCACACAAGTTGGAATCTTTGCTGGCTGGAACAACCAGGTTTATTGATGCTTGTTCAATTCTTTCAAATGAGGGCATTCCTGAATCCTGTCATGCAGAGCTTATTGTCAAGTTGGGCTACGACGTAAGCTGGCAGAGCATAGATGCAAGTACAGCAGTCATCGTAAAAAGAAGAGAATAACATAACTTACTAGTCTCTCTCCAGCTAATAATGCACGGGTAGGGTAAGCTGAAAGATAGAAAAACCAAAACGTTTTAATTGGTTCTACAAAGAGTTGGGTTACGTGCGCCCGGGTAGTATAGAGATGCCTGGTTGCTTCTAAGTGAAAACCAGAATCGTACAATCCGGTCTAGTATGGGGGACTGTCACTCCTTCGACCCGGGTTCGAAATTCGGTTTGAAAAAACCGAACGGACATCCCGGCCCGGGCGCTTATATTTTTTTCAGTATTTCAAATTCAAGCTTTATGAATTTACGATAAGACCAAACAACTGTGCCAGTCGCCCATCTTAGACCGGATTGTACAACACTCATCACCCCCAGCGAAATTGTGCTCCTCTAGATGAAAAGAAGGATAGTACTGCTTCTCTATTAATGGAGAACAGTATTTCTACACTAGCAGGGAACCGTGGCATGAATGGAAATAATTGACAAGAATTGTTACTGCTGCCTTCTATGACAAAAGGTAGAGATATAGAACTTCTAAAGGCTGCAAAACAGTGTCAAATTCTAAAAACAATAGATGTGAGCAAAATCTTGACTCTTGAAATATCAAAAGACACCATGTTATGGATGCGCTAGTATGCTTCAAAATATAAGGCACTTACAATATATATCCGGATTTTCCCATGAACTGAGGAACAGATTGGCTTCTGAATCTTCAAAAAAAGTTAGGATATTGAGGCTATTGTGCGCCCCTCCCTTAACGAGGATCTTACCAGTCTCAGCACATCTTCTATTGAGTTCTCCTGAGGATTAGAAGTTACCATACCATGAAAATTACCTTTTCTGAAGGATATTGCCAATCCTCCTACCAATATAGGGATCGAAAACTCTGATCTTATTCTTTTCACTAGACGTTCTCCTGCCTTGATATTATCTGGAAGTGTAATTGAAATCATTATGAGATCAGGCTCAGTATTCCTTATGAACGCAATAATTGAATCGGCAGGAATGGAAGGCGTGGCATTGAAGACTCTGTAGCCTCTGCTTTCCAAGACAGATTCTATAACAGATGCAGACAAACCATGTAATTCACCCTCAGGACAGCATAACAGGATCTTCTCGCGGTTATCTGATTTTGAAATTCTCTCGTTTATTGCAGCTACGAGACTATATGCGGTATTGGTACAAACATGCTCTGTTGCGACATCAATTTCACTTTTTTCCCATTTCATGCCTATATCATACATAACTGGCTTGAGGATCTTGTCGTAAAATTCTTCCAAAGAAAGAACATTTTTTGTTCCGTCATAAATTCTTGTAGCGCTATCTACATCTCCTGAAGCCAATGATAGATAGAGTTTTTTTGAAAATTCTTTAATGAGCATTTTCTTCTTATTTAAGTCCCGAGGACTATGTTCAGAAAGAAATGACAATATTTTTGGATCTTGTCGGTATTGAGTAGGTATATCTTCAAGCTCAACATCGGAGGACCTACCTAGGTACTTGATAGTTTGTTGCCGGGATGTCTTTCCATTAGCATTCCACTCGCTTTTTACCAGGTATGCGTATTCTATACCCTTCACTCTCTTGCTTCTGATATATACCATGTTGCTAGATAACGAATGATAATACTCCTATATATAACTCGTGCTAACTTTTTCTACTAATGGCCAACTATAATAATGCGCAAGATGAAACTTGGATACTAGGACTAACGATTTGTATGCGAAAAAAATACATAACCAATACAAGCTTCAACTATCCAGCTTCTCAAATTATCCCAAATTCCCTAGCAGAACATTACACAGAGGCTCTAATTGCCAGAAATATTTGAAAAGCCATGGAATAATATTATTAGCACTTTTATGTCAAATCTAATGATTAATACAACTGTAAGAAAAAAAGATATGGTATTTGAGGTTAATGTCAACCTTGCAGAGAGTTGTCTTTATGGAGTAGCTAAAGGAATCAACGGTAATTATGCGATTAATATCCAAGGTGGCAGGTCCGGCATAGCATTGCCAAAAGAATTGTTAAATCCTGATCGAGACTCGTATGCAGAAGCACTATTGAACATCAGAACTAACTCTGGGACTGTATCATTACGGTCAAGAGTGCAAAGTTGGAAGGGATATGATAGAGATTTTTGATGATAGGCTCCTTGAAAAGCTAACTCTCGAAGAACCCCGAGCAATAGAGATCTTGCTCTTAGAAGATAACGAAGTACTACGATGACTCAAGAAATTGTGGAATATTCGGAAGATGGAATTAATCTAAAGACATATTCAGTTGCAGACGGTCACCAACAGCCAAGTAGCCAATTTTTAAATCTGCTGTAAGTGTTGGGCAAGATGAGACTCATCTCAGGTACTTCATTATATGGTTGAGAGATCCTAACCATGCGGTCTCTGCCTCGCCTGCGATTACATTTTGTGTTATACGATCAACACGCTACGTCTTCTGCTGATTTAGGCTGAACAAGAGAATGGATTCTATAAGTCATATTTCCTTGGATGTTTCCAACTCCATTCCACTTCAACACATGATAGTCTGAAGGATAGAGTTCTTTCGTGAATCCTTGTGTACGACTTATTTGTTCGAATAGACATTGACCTATCAACATTGTATTTGCCGATGCCAGTGCAGTAATCTTTGATACAATACTCAAGCTAAATCCTATCAAGTCGACATTGTTTCCAAAAGAAACCACCAAAGCATCGCCGTAATCGATTCCAAGCTTGATTGATATCCTTGGAATTCCTCTCTTAATAAGCTCGGAGTTGATAGAATTTTTCAGAGTCTTAACCAGGTCCTGACCGCATTCAATGGCATGTTTGCATGCCTCATCATTGTAGCTGACAAAAATAGCTATTACTGCATCGCCTACATATTTGAAGACCAATCCATCATGTTTCTCAATTGTAAAGCTCATTTGTTCCCAGAACGATTTAATAACGAATTCTAATTCTTGGGTTGAAAGATACACAGTCATCCTCGTTGAGCCTACAATATCCACATAGAGAACAGCAATTCGTATCGTACTACCTGACAAGGGTTTCAAGAACGATTCACTTCTATCAATAAACTGCCCAACTTTGCTTACTTCTTTAATCTTGTCCACTTCATTCTCTACAAATTCCGAAGTATACACATGTTAGTTATTCACGACCTTGTTTTTAAACAGGTGCTAATAAATGATGCTAGTGCTAACATCAGCTGAACTTACAAGAGTAGGATTATAGCTGCCACGAGGGTTATAACTTGAGTTTATGCAGTGTATGAATAAGTTAAAGGTAATTACTAAAGTGAGATAGGAATCATTAATCTCCTGCAAAGATAACTGATGAAGTTAATTGATGTAACTATTTCAGTCCCAATAGAATTTCCATCATAAACCATGCCCTCTAAACCTTCCCCTCTGTTTAATACTGCTTTGATGTAGTTATCTATAACGAAGTCTTCTGTATTTTCACATAACCAGCCCGAAATTGGAAAACCATTTAGTGTTCCCATGCAATTTTTCCCAAGTGATATTAGTTGCCCCTTCTGGAGGTATTCTAATTCTATCATTTCCTCTCCAGATTCTTTTCTAAGTATGTTTTTCGCAACATTTCTTGCCTGTCTTACTGCAAACTGTGCTAATTGTGGAGACATCTTTCCTTCATTATCTAGCTGAAAGGCAGAGATATCCCCAATAGCAAATACATTATCGAATACTCCACCATCTGATCGTAAGACCTGGGAGTACTTGTTGACTATAATCCTGCCTGATCCAGTTCTTTTGACTGTGGGAATTATATCTAAATCCTGCCCGCCAATTCCGGCGGTCCAAACTGTCACGTTTGTTTGTAAGGTTTCCTCAGAGGACAAGGTGACGCTGTCAGGACCTATTTCTATTATCGGTTTCCCTCTTAATATTTCCAAATTCTCATTTTTTTCCAGCTTTCCTTTCACCATCTGTATAATTATTGGATCCCAGCCAGGAAGTACTTCTTTCTGAGCTTCGATAACTCTGATTCTGATCTTGTTACCATACTTTTCGGACAAGGCCCCTGCTAGACTGAGCCCTGAGGCACCCCCGCCTGCAATTGTCAGTATAGAACCTTGCGGCAAGCTCTTGATTATTCTATCTAACTTAATGCTATCATCTACAGATCTAAGAGATAGTGTATTTTCTCTGGCTCCTTTTATTCCAAAGTATGCATTTTTTGCACCGATAGCAATTATCAAGTAATCATATTCTATGATCTGTACCATTCCAGACTCCGTCAAGACGATTTCAGCTTGTTTAGCAACAAGATCCACTTTTTCCGATTTGCCTTTAACAAAAAAGACGCCATCTCCAAGAATACCTTGTATATCCAATGTAATATCTCCAGGTTGTAGTTCGCCTGAAGCTACCCTGTGAATGTTTTGTAATAATTGAAGTCGTGGGCTGTCACTTACCAATGTAACTTGAACATTTTTATTTTTGCACAAATTAGTCGCAGCAAATATTCCTGCGTACCCTCCACCCAAAATCAAAACTCGCATAAACTATGACATTACTATAGAGTATAAAAATATCGTGCCAGATTGACATAATAGTGCCTAACTTCTGATAATCGAAGATAAGCAATCATTTAATGATGCATTTCACATATAGTTGAGATATGTTTCATTATAAGTAGCTCCCGTTAATATCGAAAGTCTAACCTAGAATGCGACTAGTATTGATATGATCCTAAAAGGATGATTTAGATTCTAACTGATCAGAGAGCAGTTTGATAAGTAGAAAAAGCGGAAAAAATGGATTATTTTCAACTCTTGTAGAAATTAATTCTCTACAATCCTTGAATCCTTAATTCAGTTGCGTGGTAAAGCCAAGTGAAGAAGAGCAAGATCATTATGAGCATCTAATTTAGGATATCGATCTGAGCGCAGAACTCTCTCGTCCTGCCATGCAAGGGCATACAAAATAATACAGGTTTTTTTTCTTCATCATGGTTCTGATATACCGTCCACAGTATTTTGCGGCTTGGAATCACCACAACAACAGGTTTATGCATATATACTATTGACCCAGAAAATATCTATTGGTTTGTTGATTTATGCACCTTGGCAGAATATCCAATTGTGATTATCATAACGATGGCGAATGAAGTGCAGGCTCTCTCTGGTTTTTACTTGAACTATATAAATCAAGAATCTATGGAATTACTCATTATCAAATCGATGCTTAAACCTTTTGTCATATCGTACGCGTTGCCTAGTAAATTCTTTCTTGTCCTGTCTAAGTATGTAAAGCCTACTTGCAATCAAACCCATGATTGATCCATATACCATATGGAATGCAAAAGCAGACCCTAATATCACATAATATAACCCATTAAAATGTGAAGCGATTAGGAGTATTTGGTAGTTAGGAGCAGAGAGGACATATGCATCCAATCGAGCCTGAATGCCAAAGGTTGCCAATGGGAAGAATAACACTGCCCATAATGCTATTCCTACAATCATTCCTGTAAACAGTCCGTTGTACATGTTATATGGAGATAGTTTTGGCCAAAACATTGCGATTTGCCCGTAAATGTTTCCTGCAGCAAATCCAGTGAGCAAGTGTAGGCCAAAACCAATGAATTGCGCACTTGTAACATCCTCAAAACCAAGGGAAATTCCTATCACTGCAAAGAATGTACCAACAGGAGTCTGAGAAACAATATCTATAATTGCCAACATTCCCGATATTGCCCATGCTGCAATAAATCCAGCAAAAGAACAATAAAGCAAGAAGGATTTGGACTCCTTTAGTCTTTTTTCATAATACATAAGTTCAAGCTATTGATTCTACTATATAAACTAGGGATAATCTAATTTTCTAGTGCTAATTTTTTGGCACAATGCGAGTTATTGAAGGCACTGTCAATATCTGAGTCATTTAAGATAAGTAAGAGCGAGCAAACAACTTAGCACTAACACAAATATCGGCTTACAAAATGAGGTTTAAAGAGCAGTAGGGGCCAAAAGAGTTGGCATGCAGAAGCATATATGCATGAGGATCAAAGCTAAAACTATCTGAGTGGATATAGATATTCAACTGAAACAAGAACTGTGTTATGCGCGAAAAATTTTCTTCAATCCAAATATCTCTTCCTATGAATATAGCTATGTTAGTTATCAGTATTGACCTTGATACCCTTCATCCTATTAGAATAGTCGTAATGAAACACAGATAATGGTTTAATTTCTATTGCTACTTCATTCTCTGCCTTTCTTAATAGGAGGTCAGCTAATTGAGACTTCTCGTCTTTGAGGTATTTCTTGATAAGTATATGAAGGATCTCAGAACCTCTTGTTTCATTCAATTTTGCATGCCCCCATCCCCTAACACCTCGATATGGCGGTAAATCGCCAGCTACTTCAAATCCACACTTAGAATTGTTAGACAAATATTTTAAAATCGCGGCATTTTTCTGGGTAGCACAAAAAATTTTCTCTTCCATATACGCATACCACAGTGATATGGTTATTGGCCAGTCAGCTGTCGTTATGCATGCAAGTCTAATTGGAATGCATGCTCTGGTTAGAAAATCATTCACATTCATCTATGTAGCGAGTGAACAATTAAGAAGTTATAAAAATATCGAGGTACTATGGTTAGCACTATGTACACCGGTTAGCCCTAGCTTATATAGTAAGACGTACCAGTAACTGCATGAAAACACAACCACTTGCGTGGGCATTAGTAACTGGCACAGCAGCAGTAACTGCTGTAGGGGCTTTCGTACCAGAACCGGGATTGGCAGTAGGAAGTGTCGTATTAGGAGGAGCAGCACTCGTTTCAACCTTGCATGCGCGGGTCCAACTATCCAGACAGAGAATTAGCGAGAAGATGCTTGAACAGATGAGATGATGGGTTTCTTCCTCTCCAGCCTCTTTCTTTATATTTCATTTTTAGCAGGTTACCATCCTCTATTTGGATTAGCTATTATGCTCATCACTATTTTACAGCAAAAAAGAATATTAGTTCTAACTAATTCTTACATTGTGAGAGTTAGAAGAGGTAAAAAGCTTTTATAGTATCAATCAATGACGAGTCTTGTACTATCACTCTATCAATATTCCCAAACATATTTTGTATGTTGTACTGACGATCAATTATTGACCTAAGTATTAAGCGCTTTTCTCTTGTCCTTTATTTCCAGCGTAATGCCAAAGTCAAATTTCTTTGTATACCGCAAAAAGTTCCTAAAAAGTCCATGATTAATGATGTAAGCGTGTGTTTTATAATCAAGCCTTATTTTTCAGGCGACAATTATTGATAATTCATAATGATAACTCTCATCGTAAGTAAGAGGATCGAGATTAAAAAATTACTAGTGCTAACTAATAATCATAGAGGTAATCTTAAATTAATTGGATTGTGCTAACTCCATATGACAATGCAGATGCAGGTATCATCCATTTTTGAGCCAAAGACAAGGAATGTTTTCATTAAAAGTACTAAAATTCCAGCAACCAACAAAGATGCTTTTGACTATCATGCTAGGGAAGGTGCGCTGGAACGACTGGTACCTCCCTGGAGTATTTTAACAGTCACCAGTCATGAAGGGGATATTAGAGATGGGGCAATATCGACCTTCAAGGTCAGCTTGGGGCTTATTGGCTTCAAATGGACGGCTGTACATTTCGGCCATTTACAAGATCGGCAGTTTCAAGACAAGATGGTAAAAGGTCCGTTTCAAAGCTGGATCCATACCCATTCATTCATACCTGACAAAATAGGCCATTGTATAATGGAAGACAAGATAGCATACTCACCACCATTTGGAAAATTAGGCGCCATACTATTGAATAACATTATCCAAAGCAACCTAAATCAATTATTCCATTATCGACATCGCATACTAAGTAACGACATTAATCTCTGGAAAGTAGCTGGAAGGAGCAAGGGTCAAAAGATTCTGATATCAGGCTCACATGGTTTGATAGGATCTTCGCTAATTCCACTTCTTACCGCAGCTGGAGAACACAAGATAACGCGATTGGCAAGACCTTCATCTAATCGTAACAATACAAATTCGCATTCAATAGTATGGGATCCCAGTGATGACAAAGTAAATGTTAAGGAGCTTGAGGGATTCGATGTAGTCATTCATTTAGCTGGCGAGAATATTTTTGGCAGATGGACAGATTCAAAAAAACATAGGATACTAGAGAGTCGTGTAAAGAGCACAAGATTACTATGCGATTCCTTAATCAAACTTGCGAATCCACCATCGACCCTGATTTGTGCTTCTGCAACTGGATTTTACGGAAACCAAGGAAATGAGGTTCTTACTGAAGAGAGTAAACCGGGTTTCGGATTTCTTTCAGACGTATGCCGGAAATGGGAAGAATCAACGGAAACTGCAAGGGATGCTGGCATAAGAGTCGTAAACACAAGGTTTGGAGTAGTTTTGACTCCAAAAGGGGGTATGTTACAGAAACTACTCGCGCTATCAAGATTTGGCCTGGGTCTGAGGCTTGGAGATGAGAATCAGCATATCAGCTGGGTATCAATAGAGGATGTGATAGGAAGCATCTTTTATTCAATTATCAACTCTTCAATCAGAGGTCCTGTCAACGTAGTATCTCCTAACCCTGTCACAAACCTAGAGTTCTCAAAGACTCTTGCAAGAATTGTAAAGAGCAAGATTATGCTTCCGATAAGCCAGAAACTTGCTAGGGTGATGCTTGGAGAGCTTGCAGATGCCATGATAGCATCAAGTACTTTGGTCGTACCTAACAAATTGTCTTTGGCTGGTTACAGATTCGTAAATCCAGACTTGGAAGACACATTACGACTACTGCTAGGACGGCAGGAAATTATTTCTCAGGAATGAATTGCAGTGCCGCATATAGTTCTGTCCGGCAGAATCTTGCTAAGCAATGCATTTGAGCATATGTATAAGATATTGTTCAAGGATCAGAAATCTAACATAATCGTACGTATAGAAACTTACTTTATCAACCAACCTGGCGACATTATCCTGGCTAAGGCCGTTGCAGTTGACCAAAAACCGCAATCATTCTATATCATGGTGATGAACAGGGAAGATAAGATTACCATCAGACTGGATCCTACAACGGATCCTGAAAAGAAGACAGACGGGGTAAAGATTGCCCTAGCATTAATGGCAAAAAGGATCCAGGAGATAGAAAAAACACACAACCTTTATGTTTCAAAGACAAACATCCAAGAATTCATTGACAAGCTGCAAGAGATTGCATAATGCAAGGAAATCCAATTAAAGAAGGTTTTTGTAGTGGGATGGGAATAAAGGGTCTCAGTTACTATTTTACTAGCTGTCAAAGGTGTCATGTTAGCATTAAACTAATTTTTGTCATGCTAGGTAAATAAAATATACCTGAAGGCGAAGAGCTTAAGTAACAGGGTAAATGAATATCCTGCTAATATGGCAACAACAACAACGCCAACTGCATTCTTGGTATTTTACAGATTTAAGGCAATGAGCGATCAAGAAGCACAAAAATCTAGTGCCGAATGGAATGATCTAAAAAAGAGCCTACCAGCTGAGGTACGACTGGCAGGCGAATACATCCATGCATGGGGTACCGAGTATAATGGATTCTTGCTATTTGAAGCGGACAACAGCGATTCCTTTCTGAGCTGGTGGTCAGGCTTTAAAGACAGGATCAGATGGTATGTAGACCAAACTCATAC
>OCZS010000417.1_pt1 | contig 13779 bp, 13 predicted proteins | sample 1539071 | NCBI WGS metagenome assembly OCZS01 (sample SAMEA3113584, study PRJEB22503) | soil metagenome
GATGGTCAGCCGGCTGCTGCACGACGCGTCCGCGCCGGCCTGAGCAGACCGATTGCAGAATCTCCCTCCACAGCGGCGGCGATGTCGGAACCCCCGCCTGAGCCGCGGAGGGATCCGCCGACTGGCGGGAGATTCTGCGAAGGCCGGGCTGCCGACCCGCCGGGCTCCGGCGAAACCCGATGCACCACGAGCGACCATTAGGCTGAGCGTCCGTGATCACCTCCATCGTCATGGTCTCCTGTGACACCGCACGGATTCCCGAGGTCGCCGAGACGATCGCCGACCTCTCTGCCGTCAGCGAGGTCTACTCGACCACCGGCGCCGTCGACCTGATCGCGATCGTGCGGGTCCGCGAGTTCGATGAGGTCGCCGAGGCCATCGCCGGCAAGATCGCCAAAGTCCCCGGGGTTCAGCACACCGAGACCCACATCGCCTTCCGGGCCTACTCCCGGCACGACCTGGAACAGGCGTTCGCCATCGGAAGCTGAGCCGGCCGCCAAGGCCATGGGACGCGTCGAGAGGATGCGGCGGATCTTGGTGCTCTAACCGCGGACGGTGCCGCGGACCTCGCCGAGGCGTACGCCGCCGGACGTCGCCGCCCGCATCACCACCTCGTCGCCGTCCTGCAGGAAGGTGCGCGGCTGGCCACCCAGGTCGAGCGGCTCGGTGCCGTTCCAGGTCAGCTCGAGCAGGCTGCCGCGCTGCTTCGCCTCCGGGCCGGAGACGGTGCCGGAGCCGAACAGGTCGCCGGTCCGCAGCGAGGCGCCGTTCACGGTCAGGTGGGCGAGCATCTGTCCCGGCGTGTAGTACATCGCCGCGTACGGGCAGGTGGCGACGTGGTGCCCGTTGATGCTCACCTCGACGTCGATGGCGTAGCCGGAGCTCGGCCCGGTCAGGTAGGGCAGCAGGTCCGGCTCGGGTCTCGGCGGGTCGATCTCGGCGTCGTCGAGCGCGGCCAGCGGCAGCACCCACGCTGAGATGGACGTGGCGAAGCTCTTGCCCAGGAAAGGCCCGAGCGGCACGTACTCCCAGGCCTGCAGGTCGCGGGCCGACCAGTCGTTGAGGATCACCACCCCGAAGACGTGCTCCGCGAAGCGGTCGATGGGTACCGGGCTGCCGAGGTCGGAGCCGACGCCGACCACCCAGCCCAGCTCGGCCTCGATGTCCAGCTTGCGGCTCGGCCCGAGCTGCGGCACCGGGTCGCTCGGGGCCTTGAGCTGGCCGTGCGGCCGGGCCACGTCGGTGCCCGAGACCACCACCGTGCCGGCCCGGCCGTGGTAGCCGATCGGCATGTGCTTCCAGTTCGGGGTCAGCGGCGGACCGTCCGGCCGGAACATCCGCCCGACGTTGCTCGCGTGGTGCTCCGAGGCGTAGAAGTCGACGTAGTCGGCGACCTCGATGGGCAGGTGCAGCTGCACGTCGTCCAGCGGGACCAGGTGCGATTCCATCACCTCGGGGCGGGTCAGCAGCCGCTGCAGCGCGCGGCGGGTCGACGCCCACGCCTCCGGACCCTGCGCCAGAAAGGCATTGAGACTGGGTTGCGCGAAGTGGGCCGGGTCCACCTCGCCGCCCTGGAGGGCCGCGCCCACGTCGAGCACCCGCTCGCCGATCGCGACCCCGACCCGGGGTGCCTGTCCGGGCCGGGCGAAGACCCCGTACGGCAGCTCGTTGGTGAAGCCGCTCACGCGGGCTCCTCGACCAGGCCGAGAGCGACCAGGTCGTGTACCGGATCGAGTACGCCGCAGCAGCCGAAGCTGCGGAACCGGCGGCGAACCCGGGCGACGGTGGCGTCGCTCCAGGCGGATATCTCGGTCATGTCGGCGTCGCGCAGCACGTCGACCGCATCGGACACGGACGCCCCCTCGACCAGCGCTTCGACCGCGGCGAGCAGGTTCAGGAACCCGTGCTGGACCGGCCGCTCCCGGTCGGCTCCCGATGTCGGCCGGGCGTGGTGCAGACCGGCCGTGGCCTTGAACGCCAGGTCGGCCTCGACCAGCACGCGAAGCTGCTCGGCCAGCTGGGCGTACGACGGGGTGCCGGAGTTGTCCGGGCTGCCGGTACGGATCTTGCCCAGCAGTCCGGCCGCCTCGACCTCCTCCACCGCCCGTTCCCAGCCCGGCGCGTACGGGATCTCCACGAAGACGGCGATCTCCTCGTCCAGCTCCCCCGCGGCCGACGCGACCCGGGCGGCGTTGCCGGCGAGATCGTCCAGGTCGCGCAGCGCCGACTCCACCGCCACGACGTGTACGCCCGGCACGTCGCGGTTCGCCAGACTCACCAGCCCGCCCGCTCCCCCGGTGTTGATCACGCTGACGTTCAAGGTGCCCGGGGCATCGACAGGCTCAGCCCGCATCAGTGCGCCCTGTGCCTGTCGAAGGGCCTGGTCGGGCACCACCAGCGGCCCGATCATGGGCGCGTACCAGGCCTGCCGATGCTCGAGGTGGGCGCGGACCGCGTCGGCCGCCAGGGCGTTGCCCGGCGGGAACATGGCCGCGTCATCCACCAGTCCGGCGAAGAGAGCGGCGGGCGCAGACACGCTGGCACCTTAGTCCCGACCGCAGCAGAGTTACCCTGCCCCTATGGCGTACTACCGCAGCGTTGGGGAGGTTCCGCCGAAGCGTCACACCCAGTTCCGCCAGCCGGACGGGAGTCTGTACGCCGAGGAGCTGATGGGCGAGGAGGGCTTCTCGTCGGACTCGTCCCTGCTCTACCACCGAAGCATCCCCTCGGCGATCTGCAGCTCGCGACCGTGGGAGCTGTCCGACCGCTCTACCGTCCCTAACCATCCGCTCCGGCCGATGCACCTGCGGCTGCCGGAGCTGTTCGCCGACAGCGACCCGGGCACCGTCGACCACGTCACCGGGCGCCGGCTGGTGCTCGGCAACGGCGACGTCCGCATCTCCTATGCGGTGGGCGCGAAGCCGTCGCCGCTGTACCGCAACGCGATCGGCGACGAGTGCGTCTACATCGAGTCGGGCCGCGGCACCGTCGAGACAATGTTCGGCGCGCTGCCCTTCCGCGACCGCGACTACGTGCTGCTGCCGCGGGCGACGGTGCACCGGTGGATCCCGGAGGGCGTGGTCAAGGCGTACGCGATCGAGGCCAACTCGCACATCGCGCCGCCGAAGCGCTACCTGTCCCGATTCGGGCAGCTGCTCGAGCACAGCCCCTACTGCGAGCGCGACCTGCACGGCCCGACCGAGCCGCTGCTCATCTCCGACGACGAGGTCGAGGTCTACACGCTGCACCGCGGACCCGGTCCGGGCGGGGTGGCGGGCTCGATCGTCACCGCGACCACGCACCCGTTCGACGTGGTCGGCTGGGACGGCTGCCTCTACCCGTTCACGTTCAACGTCGACGACTACGAGCCGATCACCGGGCGGGTGCACCAGCCGCCGCCGGTGCACCAGGTGTTCGAGGGGCACAACTTCGTGGTCTGCAACTTCGTGCCGCGCAAGGTCGACTACCACCCGCTGGCCATCCCGGTGCCCTACTACCACTCCAACGTCGACTCCGACGAGGTGATGTTCTACTGCGGCGGCGACTACGAGGCGCGGAAGGGGTCCGGCATCCAGCTCGGCTCGATCTCCCTTCACCCGGGCGGACACTCGCACGGACCGCAGCCGGGCGCGGCCGAGGCGTCGATCGGCAAGGAGTACTTCGACGAGCTGGCCGTCATGGTCGACACCTTCCGGCCGCTGGAGCTGGGCGAGGGCGGCCGGGCCTGCGACGACGGCCTCTACGCCACCAGCTGGCACCGCGCGCTGCGGCCTTGACCGGCTTACGCCGGCCTGCAGCTTCCCGGGTATACCCGGGAGACTGGCACTGTGCCCGCGAAACTTGATGGGTACGGCGCCGGTTTCCCGGGTATACCCGGGAAACTGCGACGGCGCTAAAAGCCGGTGAGGCGGGCCGGCAGACCGAGGAAGGCGCCGTAGCGCTCAGCGGCGTCATGGATCGCCTCCACCTCGTCGGTCTGGAGCTCGCGCAACGGCGTGAGGGCGAAGTCCACCCGGTCCTTGCCCAGCGTTCGCTTCATCCATGCGACGAGCTGGCCGTCGACCAGCGCCATGCCGACGGACGGCTCCCGCGTACGCGGCACCAGACCGGCGGAATCCAGCACGTAGCGGGAGTCCTGGTAGCCGCGGTACATCTCGTCCAGCACCTGGAGCAGATGGGCGCGCGGCTCCTGGCCGGCGGTCGGCGGCCCTCCCGGGGCGTGCCAATAGGTGCGGCCGTCGTGCTCAAAGTGGTCGAGCTCGTCCTGCACCGCGTTGAGGCCGACGCGAACGTCGGTCACCGTAAGGGTCGCCCAGTAGGCGAGGTCCTTCTCAGTCGCCGGGCCGTGACCGGTGAAGTAGCGGCGAGCCAGCTCCGCCAGTGCCTCGTCCCGCTCCAGGCGCCGCGGCTCGGGCACCCGGTCGCTCAGCAGCGCGTAGGTGTGCTGACCGTCGGCGGGCTTGCCGCTGCAGATGAGCGTCTTCAGCTCGAGGTGGGCGAGCAGGATCATCAGCAGGTGCCCGTTGGCAGTCACCCCGCGAGCGGCCAACGCCTCCGCCAGCTGGCTCCGGGTCAGGTCGCCCTCAGTGGCCAGGCTGTCCAGCACCGCGGCCGTCGCCCGATCGAGCGCCTGGTCGTCGAGCTCGGTGAGCTGCTGGGCGGTGACCCTGAGCACCCGCGGCCTGGTGACCTCGATGAGCCAGACGATGTCCTCCGCGCGGACGTAGTGCCAGGTCGGGCGAAGCACGTGGGTCCGCAGCACCGCTCCGGAGTCGAGCAGGCCGCCGAGGTCGGACGGGTCCGGGCTCTCCGTCCGGCCGGCGACCGCCCACGCGGACTGGCTGGGGTTCTCGGCCTGGACGGCCAGCAGGTGCCCGACCACGGCTCCGGCCGAGGCCGCGTGCGGGCGAGTCAGGCGCTGGCTCCGCAGCCGCCAGCGGGCGATGTCGGCGTCGGTCAGAGGCATGGGTCCACCTTGGCGGATCAGCGGGCACTCTGCCGGACCAGTGGCTCGGTGCGGTAGCCGATCAGCTCGGTGAGACCGATCAACGTCACCGACCGGACCACCGACGGGTCGGTGACCATGGCGTCGATCACCCGCTGCAGGTCGGCGTTGGACCGGGCGACGATCCGGCACCACAGATCACCGCTGCCGGTCACCGTCCAGCACTCCAGCACCTCCGGGATCCGGGCCAGCCGGTCGCTGATGTCGGTGCGGCCCTCGTGCTGCAGGATCTCCAGCGTGACGAACGCGGTCACCGCATAGCCCAGCGCCGCCGGCGAGATCCGTGGGGCCCAGGACGTCACCACCCCGTCCCGCTCCAGCCGATCGAGCCGGGCCTGCACCGTGCCGCGGGCGACCTTCAGCCGCCGGCTCGCCTCGAGTACGCCCACCCGCGGCTCGGTGCTGAACAGGTCCAGGATCCGCCCGTCGAGCTCGTCAATCCGACTGGTCATTCTGCCTCTTCTCGAGCGCTCATTATCCGCTCCTACTGCGCATTCTGTCCAGTGCTGGCGACTTCGATTGCGCAACTTGTCGATCCCGATCATCCTTGGGCCATGACGGACGTGCTCACCTCCCACGCACTCACCTCCGACGAGTTCCTGGCCGGCCTGGACGCCGAGCAGCTGCGCCAGCTGGTCGGCCTGGTCGACTACGACGAGGCCGCCGACCCGTTCCCGGTGACCGGCTGGGACGCCGTCGTCTGGGTGGTCGGCAACGCAACCCAGACCACCCACTTCTTCGTCTCCGCCTTCGGTATGGAGCTGGTCGGCTACGCCGGACCGGAGACGGGCGTCAAGGACCACAAGGCGTACGTCCTCCGCAGCGGCGCCTGCCGCTTCGTGATCAAGGGCGGCGTGAACCACGACAGCCCGCTCTTGGACCACCATCGCGCCCACGGCGACGGGGTGATCGATATCAGCCTGGAGGTGCCCGACGTCGACCAGTGCGTCCGGCACGCCCGGTCCGTCGGTGCCCGGGTGGTGGTTGAGCCGCACGACCTGACCGACGAGCACGGCACGGTCCGGCTGGCCGGCATCGCCGCGTACGGGGACACCGTGCACACGCTGGTCGACCGGTCCCGGTACGACGGGGTGTACCTGCCCGGCTACGTGCCGCGTACGTCGACCTACACCAAGCGGCCGGGCGCGCCGAAGCGGATCTTCCAGGCGCTGGACCACGTGGTCGGCAACGTCCGGCTGGGCGAGATGGACGAGTGGGTGGCCTTCTACAACCGGGTGATGGGCTTCACCAACATGGCCGAGTTCATCGGCGACGACATCGCCACCGACTACTCCGCGCTGATGAGCAAGGTGGTGGCCAACGGCAACCACCGGGTGAAGTTCCCGTTGAACGAGCCGGCGGTCGGCAAGCGGAAGAGCCAGATCGACGAGTACCTGGAGTTCTACGGCGGCCCGGGTGCGCAGCATCTGGCGCTGGCCACCAGCGACATCCTCGGCGCCGTCGACGCGATGAGGGCCGAGGGCGTGGAGTTCCTGGAGACCCCCGACTCCTACTACCTGGATCCGGAACTGCGGGCCCGGATCGGCAAGGTGCGGGTACCGATCGAGGAGCTGCAGGCGCGGGGCATCCTGGTCGACCGGGACGAGGACGGCTATCTGCTGCAGATCTTCACCAAGCCGATCGGCGACCGGCCGACGGTGTTCTTCGAGCTGATCGAGCGGCACGGCTCGCTGGGCTTCGGCAAGGGCAACTTCAAGGCGCTGTTCGAGGCCATCGAGCGCGAGCAGGAGCGCCGCGGAAACCTCTAGGCCGCCCCGCTCACCGCCGGCGGCTCGACCGTGTCGACCCGGGGATCGAAGGGCTGGGGTGCGCGCCCGCCGTTCAAGTAGAAGCTCAGCGCGTCGACGGTTCGCTCGGCCGCGCGACCGTCGCCATAGGGGTTGATCGCCCTCGCCATGGCCCGGTACGCCGACTCGTCTCGGATCAGCGAGCGGACCGCGTCCACGATCGCCGTCGGTGACGTCCCCACCAACCGGGCCGTGCCCGCCTCGACCGCTTCTGGCCGTTCGGTCGAGTCACGCATGACCAGTACCGGCTTGCCCAGGCTGGGCGCCTCCTCCTGCACTCCGCCACTGTCCGTCACCACGACGCTGCTGATGGACAGAAGTCGGGTGAAGTCCGGATACGAGAGGGGCTCCAGCACGAGGATGTCGCGGCCGCCGGCGAGTATGGGAAGGAGCGTCTCGCGGACCACCGGGTTGCGGTGCGCGGGGAGCACGATCTGAACCTCCGGAAGCTGCCGGGAGATCTCGACCAGAGCCTCCGCGACCCGTCGCATCGGCGCTCCCCAGGACTCGCGTCGGTGCGCGGTGACCAGAAGGATCGGTCGCCCACTGCGCTCGATTGCATGGAGGCGACCGTCCGAGAACGGTCGACCCCGCCGCACCGTCCACAGCAGGGCGTCGATGACGGTGTTTCCCGTCGTGATGATCGAGGCGCTGTCGACGTTCTCGCGTAGCAGGTTGTCTCGGCTGAGTGGCGTGGGAGCCAGATGCAGCGACGCGAGCCGGCTGGTGAGCCGCCGGTTCATCTCCTCCGGGTAGGGCGAGTAGATGTCCTCGGTCCGCAAGCCCGCCTCCAGGTGGGCAACGGGTATCCGTCCGTAGAAGGCGGCGAGGGCGGCCGCGAACGCCGACGTGGTGTCCCCCTGGACCAGCACCATTTCCGGCTGTTCCGCTGCGATGATCTGGGCAATGCCCTCGAGTGCGCGGTGCGTGATGTGGTGCAGGGACTGGCCGGCATGCATCAGGTCGAGGTTGTGGTCCGCGTTGATGCCGAAGTCGAGGTTGACCTGCTCCAGCATGGAACGATGCTGTCCGGTGAGGACCACGATCGGCTGCATCTGCGGCGAGCGCTCGAGCCGGCGGACGACCGGGGCCATCTTGATCGCCTCCGGGCGGGTGCCGTAAACCACCATCACGCGCGTAGTCATGTTCGGCTGCCCAGCTCCCGCGAGTGGGCCTTGTGTCCTTTGGACCGGGATCTTGGGACGAGCAGCTGGGTGCGTTGGTACCAGGCGATCCAGGCCTCCGTCGCCTCCCTTGCGGCAGCGGTCTGGCGCGCCCGCTCCTCCAGCGCGCGGCGCTCGACGCCGACGAACCAGTCGAACCAGATGTCATCTGCTTCCTCGGCCGCCGCGATGGCGGGTGGGCGGCGTCGCTGGGCGGCGGGCAAAGTTGTTGGCTCGCCCACCTCGACGAGCCGATCGGTCTTGATCCAGCTCCTGCGCCCCGCAAGCAGCCGCCACATTGCCTGGAAACCCGCGACAACCCAGAGCAGACCGTAGAAGACGAATATGTGGCCGAGTGCAACGCTCCTCAGCCGGCCCACTCCGGCCATCTCCCGGTACGAGGCAGCGAAGAGAAGCACAGGAAAGAACGTCAGCAGGTACCAGGCCACCACCTGGTTGGTGCCGAACGCGCCGAGCTCCTGGTCTGGATCCACCACCCGCTCGATCGGCCCGACAAGAAAGGACAGCGTCATCAGGAAGGCGGCGAAGATCAAGACCGGCGTCAGGAGCATGTGCAACATGTCGAGACGAGTACGTCCCACACCCTGTCGGGCAATGTGCGGAATCAGCCTCCAGCACTGCAGCAGGCCCTGAAACCACCGGGAGCGCTGACGAACCAGTCGTCGGAGGTCATTCAGCCCCTGCTGGTGGACCTCCGCCTGGTTGGAGTAGACGGTCCGCCATCCGGAGAGCACGAGGCGCACACCGAGGTCAAGATCCTCGGTGAGTATCGACGGCGACCAGGGCTCGGGACCAAGCGACTGCAGCGCGCTGAGCCGCGTGAACTGTCCGTTGCCACCGAGACCGGCGAATCCCGCACGGCTTCGACAGCGCTGAAACAGCTCGGTGTAGCAGACGAACTCCATGTCCTGGAGACGAGGGAGCAGTCCGGAGGCGCGGTTCCCGATACGCACAGCGATCTGCACGGCACCGACGCGTGGGTCGGCGAAGCCGATGTTTGCTACCTGGTGCGCGTGCGGGTCCAGCCGCCCATCGGCATCCAGCAGGCAGATGACGACCCCGTCAGCGGCGCGGCCGTCGAGCACCGGGCTCTTGGCCAGATACTTCACGGCCGCATTGAGTGCGGCGCCCTTGCCCTGCCGCGCCTCCGGATGGTGCCGCCGGAGTAGGAGGACATTTCCGTCCATCCGTGACTGAACCACGGCCGCCGTTCTGTCGTCGGACCCGTCGTCGACGACGAGGATGACCGAGTCCTTCTGAGGATTGGCGCGGAGCTTGTCCAAGGTCGCGCCGATCACCCGTTCCTCGTTGAGACAAGGAATGATGAAGACGAAGAGCAGATCCGATGATGGACCGCTCGATTCCTCTCGACCGGAATGACCCTCCAGGTACATTCCGAGGGCGTAGGTAAATGACAGGATCACTGCCGCCGTGGCCGCCATAGCCAAGGGGGCCAGAACTAGCAAGGCGCTCACCGGCCCCGCACCTTCTGCCAGCCCACCAGCGCAACTATGGCCAAGACGTAAAGAATGAACAGCAAACCGGACAGGGCAAGTAGGAGGGTGGAGAACCCACCGGACTCCCGTATCAGGTCGTAGAGCTCGGCCATGGTCAGAGCTCGCAGGGTGAGGTGAAGGTATAGCCCATCTTCTTCAGCTCGCGAACGAGCCCAACGAGACGACTACTGCCCAAGAACGGGTGGTAAAAAAAGCTCGCGACCGAGTCCCGAACCGTCAGCAGGGCTGCCGCTCCGACCAACAGATCCTTTCGGGTGTTGGGTCCAGACGTGTGTTCGGACGGATCGGCGATATAGCCGAGGTTCTCCGGAACAACGAGGCTTCCGTAGTCATCCCTGACCAAGAATGGGGTCGACTGTTCGAAGATGTAGGGAGATACCGGCGGAGTTCCGTCCCAGGCCGGAGAGAAGTACTGCCCACGATCGTATCGAGCCGGGAAAGTAGCACGAATTGCTGCGTAGTCGGCTGGCGATGCGGCGTAGTGCGGGACGTTGAACATGTTGGGTCTGGGCAGCCCCAGATCGCGCAGCTCGGCCAGTGCCTTCTCGATGCGCTCCTGGGCCCACGCTTGGGAGTCGCCTGGGACGGGTCCGTCGTAGACGACGTTTCCCGCATCGTCGAGGTGCGCCGAGAAGAACTCGTAGTCGGTTCCACTCTCGCCGGATCGTGGGTTCTTCCGATCCCCCAGCTGGTGGCTGTAGCCGTGCAGCACCAACGAGGCGCCGCCGTCCAGCATCTCGACGATGGCCCGCACTACCCGCGGTCGTTCGGCCAGATGAACGATTCGCTGTCGTCCGTTGCCCACCGGTCCCACGTACAGGGGGTACACGGCGATGCTGTACGGGACGGCTTCGGCCTTCAGCGCGGCCGCGATCGCCCGCAGATCGTCGGGATTGGACATCGGCCCGATGTCCTCGATACGGACGAGGGCTCGATGCCGGTTCAGAACGACCGGATCGGCGGCGGGCACCACGTCGTGGAGGAGGTCGGCCAGCGCAAGCGAGGCGTCGGCCGTGGAGGTCGTGCCCAAGGGGATGTCCCCGATGTAGGTCAGGTGCCGAGAAGTGACCGCCCACGGAATCGACTCGTTACTCCGCGTGGTAGCTGTCGCAAGAGTCTGCACCCGCTTGCGGTCGAGCGCGGCGAAGGTCGTCAGATCCACGCCCTCACCCGACGGACGCAAGACGGCGTTCTTGTACCTGACCGTGAAGTCGCTGGGACCCTCGAAACTTCTCCAGAGCCAGCCGTAGCGACTTTGAAAACGCGCGGGGTCGGTCAGCTGGTCGATGTTCTCCTTGAGCCACAGCACCGGCCGCTTCCCGGAGTCGACGTCTCGCCGGAATGCTTCGGAAAGACGCTCCCGGTAAGAACTGCCTATGTAGATGACGGCGTCGTAATGAAGAATCTCGCCGACCCGGTAATTCCGGACTTCGATGACCCGCACCCTGCCGAAATGTGAGGCGAGATTCTCCATCAGCGTTGCCTGGATGAGCGCCGCACCGGTGCCTTCCAGGTCCTGGTCATGCAGGAGCAGGATTCGACGACGCTCGATGGAGCCCGCTGGTGGTGCTCCGCTGGCACACGGTGACCATTGGTGACCAGCCAGGTTCGGCAGCGTGAGGGCCACAATCGAGCCTGGCAGCGGCGAGACCAGGGCGTGCGCCGATAGCACAAGCCCCGAACTCACCATAAGGGCCAGCACCCACCTGGCTGCGACCCCAACCGACCGCTTCATGACCCACGACCCCCCAAGATTGGTCCTCGCGACCAGTTCTTGAGCGACCCGACCCTCGCCGCCTCAACTCCGCTCGACAACTGGTTTACAACGTAAACGTTCGTCCGACGACCGCATGACGTGGAGAAGACTCGCCGCCCTCGAGGACCATCGGGGGGGCCGACCAGGATCGAGCCGACAGTTCCGGCTCCAGGTAAGGTGACCTCGAAGCTGCCCTCGACCGGATCGAGATGCGGAAGTCCGACGTGAGCCGTCATCACCTGGGGAAGCACTCGCTCGCCGTCGGTGCGAGAAGGTCCCGAGCATCCTCAGGTCGCTCACCGCTCCGAGTGGCTCTGGGCTACGCGGCTATCGGTGCCGTACTCGCCGTCGTAGCACTGGTGGGAGTCGTTCGCCAGCCGAACGATGGTGAGCACCGGACCGTGGTCGCCGCCGAGGAGCCGATGCTGGCCGAGAACTTCGAGGCCTACCGTGCCGGGCAACGGTGGCTCGACGGCGAACAACATGGACAGTGGTGGGCCAACTACGACGGACACGGCACGACCCAGGTGACCAACGAGGGCGGTTACGCCTTGTCCCTGTCGCCCAGGTCGGCCCGGGAGCCGGAGGTAACCCACGGCGGGCTGGTCACGACCGTCAAGGAGTTCGAGGACATCGATCTCACGACCCGGCTGAGGACGGTGCGCCAGCTACGTGTCGGGACTCCCAACCCCTGGGAGGTCGCCTGGGTGCTGTGGCACTACACCGATGACCACCACTTCTACTCTCTCGTCCTCAAGCCGAACGGCTGGGAGCTCGGCAAGGAGGATCCCGCCTATCGCGGCGCTCAGCGCTTTCTGGCCACAGGGGCCATGCCGTCGTTCCCCATCGGAGTCCAGTACACGGTCCGCGTCCAACATGTCGGCGACACCATCAAGATCTGGGCCAATGGGGAGCTCCTCACGACGTACACCGACAGCGAGCGGCCGTATTTCGGCGGGCGGGTCGGACTGTATACCGAGGACGCCCAGGTTGCCTTCGACAGCGTCGTCGTCCGCCGCCCCTAGCCGCCGGCCGTAAACAGCGTTTGCGCCCTATCCTCGTCCTTGCGCCCGGTATTGCGGGCGCCAAGACGAGAAAGAGGGCGCGAACGTCTGGGTGAGCGTCAACCCTTGAGGCCGGCCGTCGCCACGCCCTCGATGAAGTAGCGCTGGCCGAAGGCGAAGATGATCAGCATCGGCAGCGTGACCACCAGCGATGCCACCATCACGTACTGGTAGTCGCCCTGGCCGCCGGCCGTCGGACTGAACAGCGTCATCGCGTACGAGATCCCCAGCGGCACCGTGTACTGCTCTGGGCTGCCGAAGTTCAGATAGATCAGCGGCCCCTGGAAGTTCTGCCACGACGCCTGGAACTCGAAGATGAACACGATGATCGACGACGGCAGGGCGAGCGGGAAGGCGATCCGTCGCCACAGCCCGAAGGAGGAGCAGCCGTCCACCCGGGCTGCCTCGAACAGGTCCCGGGGCAGCGACAGGTAGAACTGCCGCATCAGGAAGATGTAGAACCCGGAAGCGAACAGCGCCGCCCCCCATAGCGGCACGGTGGTGCCCAGCCAGCCCAGCCACTTCCAGATCAGGTAGTTCGGCACCAGGGTCACCGCCCCCGGCAGCATCATCGAGGCCAGGACAAGACCGAAGAGCAGCCGCTTGAACGGGAAGCGGAAGTACGCGAACCCGAACGCCACCAGCGAGCTGGAGATCGTCATCAGGCCGGCCGACAACACGGCGATCAGGATCGAGTTGCCCACCCAGGCGAGCAGCGGCAGCTTCTCCCAGACGTCGACGTAGTTCTGCGGCTGGAACGTCTCCGGGATGAGCTTGTTGTCGAACACCTGGCCCCGCGGCTTGAAGCTGGCGGAGAGCAGCCAAACGAGCGGGTAGAGAAACGCGATCGAGACCAGGATCAACAGCACCCAGCGGATGATCTGGCCGGGCAGCTGCCAGCGCCGGCTCGCCTTGGACTGGACCGCATGCGGCCCCGCGTAGACGGCCGGGGCTGGGTTGGTGACTTGGGTCGGTGCGGCGGCGAGGCTCATTTCTCCACCTCGCGCCCGCTCGGGACCTCGGGATCCCGCCTTCCTCCACGCGCTCGCCACCCAGGGGAAGAGCCGATCACCGCAGGCAGCGGTGCCTCGCTTGGTCGTCCAGGCGGGATCGGTCCCGTCGCTACTCGACGCTCGGTGGTCATCGCACACCTCCTTCGTAGTGGACCAGGCGGTTGCCCACCTTGAGCTGGATCGCGGTGATGCCCAGGATGATCACGAACAACAGCCAGGCCATCGCGGCGGCCAGGCCGAAGTTGAACTGCCGGAACGCCTGCTGGAACAGGTAGACGCCGTAGAACAGGGCGGCGTCGGGCGCACTGCTGGTGCCGTCCCGGTAGAACAGCAGGAAGGCCTGGTCGAAGACCTGCAGCGCCGCGATGGTGTTGACGATGGTCAGGAAGAACAACGTCGGTGAGATCAGCGGCACGGTGATCGAGAAGAACT